>Ga0310124_10001845_pt1 | contig 14669 bp, 7 predicted proteins | sample CB11b_AW_Bot5_MG_FD_203507 | JGI IMG/M metagenome (GOLD analysis project Ga0310124, IMG submission 203507) | Marine microbial communities from Western Arctic Ocean, Canada - CB11b_AW_Bot5 | ecosystem: Environmental > Aquatic > Marine > Oceanic | place: Canada: Western Arctic Ocean | collected...
TGAATGTAGAGGAAAGAACCTGGTTCGATGCACTTGCGACAACAGACATCATCAGTGATGATACAATCCGAATGGTCTATGTAGGAGGCGTTCGACCTCATCGGGGTTTAGATGAAGTCATAAAGGCGCTAGCTGAATTGAAGTCACTCAATCTGTCATTAAGGATTGTTGGTGCTAGAGGCGAGTACGCCGAGGAACTGAGAAAACTTGCAAAAGACCTAGGAATAGAGCATAGAATCGACTTGGTGAAATGGCGTCCTCTGGAAGAAGTTCCGAACGCGATCATAGAATGCGATATAGGAATAGTTCCGCATCAGAAGCACGCCCATACCGATGCTACAATACCTCATAAATTATTCCAATATATGCTTGGCAGCAGGCCAGTAATTGTTAGCAATTGCAAACCTCTGGAAAGAATAGTAGGAGAGACCCAGTCGGGTTTGGTTTTCGAGTCGGGAAATACCAAGGATCTCTCAGCCAAAATAGAAAAATTATTTGGAGACGCCACCCTACGTAAGACGTTAGGTTCCAATGGACGGACAGCCGCATCTGGGAAATATAGCTGGGAAACTGAAGGTCAGAAATTAGTCAAGCTATACGAACAACTCAAGGTTTCCTGAGCAATAGGCAAAAAGATTGTTGAAAATGATTCAATCCAGGAATGCTTCTTGAATCGAGACCCATTTTGTCGAGCGCTGCGTTCAAAAGAGATGGAACAAACTTGATGTGAGTAAGATGCTCCCCCATCCATTCGTCGAGAATCTCGTATCCTGTGCCTAATGCCAATCGTCTCCAGTATTCAGGTACTCGGACATTGATATGGGTGGGATTCAGGTCCGGCTTTCCGATGAAGGGCAATTTTCGCATATGATAGGGTAACGTTTTGTTGGGCGTGGTCACAAGTACCAAACCACTGGGTTTGAGATATCTGGCAGACTGGGTGAAGAATACCCGTGGAATTTTCAGATGTTCAACCACATCAAAACAGGTGATTAAATCAAAAGGTTCCGAAAAAGGCCATTCTTGGTCATCAATGTCTCCCTGACGCAAATCGGCACTGGTATTCTTCTTAGACATTTCCAGAGATTTAGGAAATGGGTCCATCCCACACAAGTTTTGGATTCCATAATCCTGCTCAAGAATATTCAAGAACGACCCATAACCAATCCCAATATCCAGAACGCGAGCCTTAGCTATGGATCTTCCAAGAAACTTTTGGGCCCGTTCTACTCTTGGACAAAACTTTTCACGTTGAAATCGCATTCCATCATCGGAAGAAACAGATTCCAGATTGTGGCTAAACGTGAGATTAGCTTCATCCTTCATTGAACCTCTACAATCTCCAGAAGTACGCCGCCAGTATCTTTGGGGTGGAAGAAAGCGATTTTCGTATTGTCTGCACCCGAGCGCGGAGCTTCGCCAATTGGTTCCAAACCATTCTCTTTAGCTTTAGCCAGCGTTTCTTTGATATTCTCTACTTCCAGAGCGATATGATGAATCCCTGGACCTTTCTTGTCTATGAATCTTCCAACTGGCGTGTCATCCCCCATAGGCTCAAGCAGTTCAATCTCGTAATCACCAACCTTCAGATGCGCAGTCATAACACCTTCCGAATCAACCTTTTCAGTGTGAACCAGTTTTAGTCCAAATGATTCCCATACGGGCAATCTCTCCTCGATGGAGTCAACTGCGATACCAATATGACGAATCTTCACGGCCGTTTATTGAATCTTGCTATTAGTGCCTTCTTCTGAGAGCGATTATCGTGATTGCGCCAACAGATGCAATCAGTGACAAAGATGGCAAGGCACTATCTTCTGGAATAGTAATGGGTTCTGGTTCAGTGCCAAAGTCGCAGGAATCGTCATCTTCTGTTGCTTCAGGATTATAATTCAGGGCATCCTCATAGGTGCATCCAGGAATCCCTTTTTCTTCTGGGATAAGCTCTTCTTCAGAAACAACTGTGACTAGGCGTTCATCTATCGAAGTATATCCATCATCGTCTGTTACTCTCAGTATGGTCACGAACTCCCCTTCATAATTATAGATGAAAGTTGTAATTCCAGTATATGATTTGAATTCAAAGATCCCATCACCATTTAGATCCCATTCCAAGGAGACGATATAACCATCTTCATCAGTCCCAGCTCCCGCGAATTGAACATTGTCACCGGGTTGAACGATAACATCTTCTCCGGCATGCGCAACAGGATTAGCATAAACCCAAATTGAGAAGGATTCCTCAACCGTCGAAGAATAAACTCCCTCTTTGTACATTTCCACAATGAAAGTTATTTGGTGCATACCCATTGAAAGTCCATCTGTAGTGAAGGTGCCATTTTCACTAAGCTGTCCATCCAGATCTGATATCCATTGATATCCGGAAATCTCCGCACAATATTCACCACAATCACTGTGAATCCCGTATGCACTGAATGTTACTGGTTCTCCAAAAATTGTTTCCTCGGGCTCTTCCTCAAAAACTATTTCAGGGTAAAAATCCCGAATGCTATATTCAAAATGGTCTGGCTCAGACCAAACACCAAAATAATCCGAGTAGAATGCAACTGTTACTTCATAGTAGCCATAAGCAGTATGGTCAACGCTATAGTTGGTCACATATTCATCTCCATCGTAATCAAAGAAGTAAATGTATTCGTATCTATAGAAATTTTCACAATCTAATTCATCTAAAACGTCTTCAAAACTCACGCAAACATAGACTTCAAACATCTCATTGTCCAAAATCCCCGTGTTATCCTGATCATAAATCTCCGCAAGTTCAGGATGCCAATAAATTTCATTGTCATAATAATACAGTGGGTCACAGTCATTGCATGTACTACCAACTGTTTTGTCAATAACTAATTTAGGTTTTTCATATAAATAAAATTGAATAATAACAGGTTCCGACCAATTACCCGTTGAATCTTGAACTCTGAAAGAAATGTTATGGGCACCTACGCTCAAAGAATGATTACTGACAAAATAATCATCACCAAACACCGAATCTATATCAGAGGACCATTCGTATACAATAATATCCTCTCCACCATATGCTTTCCCATCACCATAGAATAATGCTCCAGAACCTGAAACAAATGCAATTTGAGTGTGAGAATAAATTATAGCTGTTGGCTCTTCGTATGTATCAGCCTCATCAATCTCAAAATCAACTCCACGAAGACCCCACTTCAATGTCCAAGTTCCACGACAGACGAATTCTATGTCATCGTCAACATATTCAAACCTGCAAATATCATAACCTGAACCTGAAATATCGCCATTCTCATCAAAATCAATCAGTCCACTTGCGCCCTGATAGCTTTTCCCGACATAAGGAAGCCAGTCTCGGATAAGTTCCCCACTATCTCCACCACTGCCCAATCCTGAATAGCCTGATGCATAAATGGCCCTACCCAGTATCATAACCGAATCATAGGCCTCATGTAAGTAAATGGGATTATCTTCGCAATCACCGCCATCATACTCTTCATCGCACTTTTCATCATAATCAGCCTGGAAATAATCTCCCTCAATTATAGTGCCATCCTCCCAATTAGGTCTTGTTGCAAAGACTCCCTCTACATCACTTGGGTCGCTGAATTCGTAAAGGAAAGATCGATCAGCAATGCCATCGCCTCCAAAAACCGGAATATTAACGTCCTGGTCTCTTAATTCCTCTATAATGGCAGCCCCATCAGTAGCATAGGTAACCATTACCACAGAATCACATTCGCTGTCAATTATCACGCTTACTTCGTACTCGAAATCCGTTTGACCATCATCATAGCCGATTTTTACACAAGTTTCTATGTTGTGCTCATCCAATCGGTTTTCAACAGCATCTGCCGTACCAATACCATAATCATTGGTCATGTACAGCAATGCAGGATTTTCTAAACCATAATAGGCAACTAAATCTCCTATCGCTTGGCCTTGTTGTGCATCACTTGGTACAACTCTGAATAGATAACCATCGTCATCTGCATCAGTAATGGTGGGAGAGGTACTTGGATAGGCAACTTGTGGTATCTGATTGGCGCTAGTGACTTCCATAACTGCTAAAGTAGCACCGGAACAAGCGGCACCTGCAATAGCATAAACGCCGTCATCAACCAAATCTTGGGCAGCTGATTCAGCTGTTGTTCCATCGCATGCTGAATTTTCCTCCCAAACCTCAAAATTCAAGAAACCGTATATTTCGTTTAGATGGTCTTCGGCCACATCCCATGAGACTGTGAACCCCTCTGCATAGGCGGCAATAGGTCCTGTCAATGGATTCAAGAAACCAAGAGGTACATTTACGACCGTATCATCATATAAGACGCCAAATCTTGAATTCCAAAAACCATCACAATTATAAGATGTACTGGAAGACCCGCTTGTAAATTTACAAATATCGTTACCAGCTCCATTGACATCACCATTCTCATCGAAAAACAGGGAATACGTTGCTCCAATATAAGTGGTACCAATATCATCAATGAAAGAGTTGACACCATCATAGTCACCGCCACTCATGACGAACGCTTCAGCTATGATCTTGACCGTATCATAAGATTCATGATAGTAAATGTAGGAATCACAATCATTGCTTCGGTCATTGCATTCCTCATCAACATGTTCTCTCACTGCAGGATTGTGCACGTCCCATTGAGTTGAGTAAGCCATAGTGTAGACACCATCAACATCGTCATCATCTTCAAAAGAATCAAGGAAGTATTCTGGGTCAATTGGAGTACCAAACATTCCAATATCTACATATTGGTCGTGAAGTTCTTCTATGATTCCTACCATTTCGTCATTATATGAGAATATTACAACCGAATCACATTCATCATTCTCAATATTATCTACTTCGTCACTGAAATCAGTCTGGCCTTCATAGATGCTTTGCATATTGCACACATCCATCCCAGAATTCTCCCACATTTCCTCGAAATATTCTGCAGCTGATTCAAGATGAGCCCAGCTCCCGTCATAAATTACTGAAGGATAACTATAATCTCCAGCATACGCCAGGTTCGCTAGACCCAATCCGATTTGGTCATCACTTGGAACTATTCTCCAGAGGTATCCGTCATCATCCGCATCAGTAATATCTGGAGAGGTTGAAGCATAAGAAATCAATGGGATTTGTGCATCTTTTGCAACAGGCATTGCTCCAAGAGTAGCACCTGAACATGCAGCTCCAGCTATACCAATCACACCTTCATTTACAAGTTCCTGGGCCGCGTCATCAGACTGATCCCCGTCACAAGCTGAATCTGCAATCACCAATTCAAAATTGTATTCACCTTCATACTTGGTATTCAAATCATCAATCGCAATTTCTCCACCCATTTCAAACCCTTCAGCATAATCTGCGATAGGGCCTGTTTGAGAACTCAGAAATCCAATTTTAACATCTATCTCTTCAGCATTTGCGCCGTTGAGACTGATTAAAACTGAGAAGCAAGCTAGAAAAAGCAGGGCTTTTTTCATACATTACCTAGCCTTGCACCGATATAAAGATTTTAGTTTCTTCTTCTAAAAGCTATAACTAAGCAACCAATAATAGCTGTGAAAATTCCAAAACCTGGTGAATCTTCTTTCATTCCGTCACAGTCCATCTCTGTACAAAACCAAGATCTATTCCCCTCTGGGTCTAACTCACAAGAACAGGAATTACAATCTTCATTCTTGACGTCGCCTTCTACACATTCGCCTACTTCTTGGTTTTCTAATGTTGCATCACAAGCATCATTTGGATCAAAAGGACAAACATCAACATCATTTTTGACCCCATCATTGTCACTATCATCGATACAACCATCAGCATCAGCATCATGGCCACTTGCGTTTTCGTCAGGACACAAATCATCCTGATTGTTCACATTATCCTCATCATCATCGAGTCTTTGATCATTTGAACATCCCTCATTGTCAACAATAGTATCGGTGTTGGTGTACCAACAGAGATCAGAATTGTCTCCCACACTATCACTGTCTGAATCAGCCCATTCACTAGAATTGGTTGGGAATACATCAGAATTATCTCCTACACCATCACTATCCGAATCGGCCCATTCACTAGAATTGGTTGGGAATACATCAGAATTATCTCCCACTCCATCACTATCTGAATCAGCCCATTCACTAGAATTTGTGGGAAATGCATCAAAATCATCTGCAAAACCGTCTCCATCGCTGTCACCATCTCCAGATGCCCAGCCATGGTTACATCCGTCACGGAATACTAATTTTCCTGCTTCAGTGCTGTCACAGTCATCTTGAGGATCAACAATCCCATCCCCGTCTTCATCGGGTGGAGCAGGCGGGTTGTCCCCTGAATATGCAACTTTAGCTGCATTCTGATCATCACTACTCAAGATCGCAAACTGCTCTTCCGTACATCCTCTTGGATAGATGGGTTTTCCATTTGGGTAGGCGGTATCGTCGGTATCCGCACACATATCCCAACCATCTCCGACTCCGTCCTCGTCAGCATCAGGTGGTCCTTGCATGCCTCCACCACCTTCCATATTGGAAGCTACAGCAATTCCAGCATAACAATTGATGAAGTAGGGGAAAGCATGATTGGTGGTCATTTCACCATCTACCTCAACGGGCATGGTCGAATGATAATGATAGATCCCGTCCGGGAATTCTGGCGTTGCACTCAAGACGCCATTGCAAGCATCCAGATGCCCTGAATCCTTGATGTACTGATAATCCTGGATCCCGTTGGAACCGTCTGCCCCGTCATTCAATTCATAACTGCTACGCATCAACGTAACTTCTCCATTTACAGTACCGTAGGCACCATAGATCAGATAGCCGTCGAATGCGAATCCAATAATAGGAGAATGTGCGGAATCGTCCACCTGGTCAAAGGTATAATCGGTCCAGACGATTTCCTCATCTTCTTCAACAACAGATACCGATCCGGTCATTGAACCGTGATAATTGCAGCGGTAATCATAGGTTCCAGTCTCAGTGAAGGTATAGGACCATGTTGCCCCCTCTGCTAGATTCCCAGAATTGAATTCATCGTCATCCGCAGTTACAGTATGAGGACTATCATCATTATTGGTCCAGGTAACAGTATCACCGACGTTGATGGTCAGGTCCTCAGGTAGGAAATCCTTGTCATCTGTGATGCTCACCTGATGGATTTCACCCTCGTTTTCAGGGTGCCAATGCATACAATTTCCATCGTAATGATAGTGGTAGGTTCCACTCGGCCCCGCATGGGCCCCGCAGACACCAAGCCAAATCTCCTGCTCGGTCTCAGTGTATTGCCCAATATGTGTCGCAACAGCATCGCCGCCAGGCCCATCTTCAGGACCGTAGAAGGGCACACCATTCACAGCCACGGCAACAGGCCCTAGTTCAGGGGCCATTTCACACCCATTGGTAGATTCCGAAGGATTGCAATCAGGATCGTCTTCAGGAACCAGAGGCAAGACCCATTCATAATCCTGATCATTTATCCCGCCACCAGGTCCGCCTTGCATATCGTGGTTTGCGATTCCGGGAGTAGTGATTGTCATGTAAGTATTATCATAGCTTAGACTGACGCTGCAAGTATGTTCATCGTCAGCAGTTTTCCACTCGGTTGCCAAGTCGGTGACTGCAATTCCTTCCTCTACACACATCCAGACATTATCTAGGTAAGTTGGATATGAACATCCATTATCCGCCACCGACCATCCATCTTGATCAGTAGTGTCAGGACAATCATCATCAGCATCATCTACACCATCATTATCTGAATCTTCTGCAGAGACCAAAGGCATCATATTGAGGGTGAAAGCCATCAACAATAGGAATGCAATTCCTAGTGATTTTGATTCAGCCCCATATAATTTAGATAAATCGTATTTTCGATTAAGTAATACGGTTCCAAAAATGAAACAAATCGTCAGATTTATAAGTGCAATACTTTCTAACATATTTTAGATTTACAAAAAATCCTATATAAGAGGTTGCCAAAAAATTTTGGTGCTCCCGCCGGGATTTGAACCCGGGTGCTCGGCTCGAGAAGCCGAAATGATGGGCCGGACTACACTACAGGAGCTACCTTAGGCCTTCAACAGTCCAATTTAATAATTTTCGTCAAGCCATTTTGCAGTATCAGCAATGGCTTTTCGGCTTGTAAACTGAGGATCCCAACCATGCGATTTCATCTTCTTGATATCCAGGCGCATTTTCTTGACATCACCTTTCCAACCTCTTCCTCCATCTACCCCTCCGGTGAATTTGTATTCAACACCCGCCAATTTCATAGCTTTACAGACCTCGTTTGCTAGAATCACGACATCAATCGAATCCTTGGAACCAACGTTCAAGGCCATGAATTCTCCAGCATCACACAATTCACGTGGTGCCTTTGCTAGCATCGCAGATATACAATCATCAACATGGAAGTATGATTTATCCTGTTCCCCATCTCCAAGAATCTCAAGCTCTTTTGGATTATCCTTGAGTTTGTGAATAAAATCATATGTTACTCCATGATTGCTCCTGGGCCCTACACAGTTCGCAAATCGATACGAGACGCCACGGAAATCATGTTCCTTACAATACTTTTCGATTAGTCTCTCGGCATCCAGTTTGCTGCTTCCATAGGCTGAGATGGGGGTCAAGTCCGCTTCTTCAGGAGTAGGTATCTTTGCATCACCATAGACAGTCGAGGTTGAGGTGAACACTATTCTGCTGCAACCAGTCCTCTTCATCGCCTCGAGAACCCGCTCGGTGACATCCACGTTCTGCTCCTGCATCACCTCAGGTTTCGTAATCCCGAGTTGAACCTCAGGGTTGGCGGCCAGATGATAGACAATCTTGGCCCCTTTCAGATATTCATCAAAATCATCTTTCAGAAGGTCCACATCCACTACAGTTATGTTCTCGATTGAATCGAACAGGAATTCAAGTTCACCCGATGAGAAGTTATCGAGCACAACCACGTGCTCATCACGTTTTACCAACCGGTCGACCAGGTGGGAACCAATGAACCCTGCTCCCCCAGTGACCACTACTCCACGGCGCGCACCTTCAGGCAATGGGACCAGTACGCCAGTATCCAGTTCCGTTGGCGTGGTCTTATCAGATTGAGCCCCCGTCATGTAATCATATCTGTCATCAGTAAACGTGTCGACGAAAGAACCGACGATGTCGCTGGTTGTCTTGGTTATTTTTCTGCCCGTGTCTCCAGCCGCTCTTATCACGGTTTTTCCTGTTCCTTCGGCCACTTTTATCACAGTGCCGCCAGCAGTACCTACCATCTCTCCAGCAGCCGTCAGAGGCGCCCCAATCAAACCCTCCCGGTGCAGACCTAACGTCTGGGTAAAATCGTCCATACTTAGTTGGTTCCAATGGCGATAAACGAAATAGAGCGTTCCACAGACCATTATGAAAATTATGAACCCTGCAAGTTGGAGAGGCGCTAGATAACTGAGAAACCCTAGTCCATAGATTACGGATAAAGCAATCAAAACTGAACCAATCAAAGCTCCCAGACCGACAGCTAGCAGGTTGGCTGAAACAGATAATCCCACTGCCCTACCAAGAATAGTGCCTGCAAAGGCTCCCGAACCCTGAAAGGGTATCATAACGAACATCACAATTCCAAAGAAGGTCAGTCTTTCGACCCACGGCATGCTCTCCAGTATAGATGCACCTTTGAGCTGTACTCTCTTGATACCACTACCGATGAAAGGTAATTTCTTCGCAAGGTCAAAGTTCCATATTAAGAACAGACAGACAACAACATCCACAAATGCGATACTAAGGGCTAAGACTGTCCAAGGAATACCTTGAGCAATCCCTATTGGAATTACAGATTCCTTACCCAAGGGTGGAATAAAATAGAGAAACATCAATTTCGAAAGGTCTAAGAATCCTCTCTCAGTCATGATTGCCCATAATAGGACGAAATAGCCCACAGTCATAAGGAAAGGCGAGAAGAATTTCAAAAGTGAGAAAATTGCGCTGAGCGTACCTATGGCATAGACGATTATGACCATTCCAACGAATGTAATCATATTGAAGAAGATAGTGTACCAAAAAGTAGTATCCACACCACTATTATCCATTCTCAGAAGGTTGGTAATCAGGTAACCATAGGCCCCTCCGGGATTCTGGGCGACCATATACTCGTAACTGAGATTCTCCTTGATTTCGGATCCCTCCCTACTGAACCCTTCCCCAGAGATATCTCCAACCCATTCACCATCCTTTCCTTCGATGCCTGCTCCGATTCCATCTTCGCCAATCAATGCAGAGACGAGTATGTTCTGACCCAGAGGATAATCGCCTTCGATGTTTTCATCAACCCTGATTTCAGTCTTTCCAACCGTCATGTAAGTAAAATCAAAAGTAGCGCTGTTCGGAACATCCAGGACGTTCTTGATGTGCGCATCATTCAATGCAAAGTTATTGACTGTAAGAGTGCGAAAGATGACAATATTCAGATCCCCTCTTTGATATGTGCCATTCTCCAGAGAGGTGTAGGACCATTTTGACCCGTAGATATCCGTCTTGTCAAATATAGTATTGTTAAATTCAGAATCCTTGACCCATAAATGAATGAAGTCGTCGTTATCGAATTTACTGTTCTTAACGCTGATATTGTTGAAAAAGATAGTATTGAACGAGCTGTTCGAAAATACAGTTCTGTCAAAATTAACATTGAAAAACGTCACCCTGTCAAAAGTACAATCCACAAAGAAGGTGTTCTTCAAGGTGAGATTCGAGAATATAACGTCCCTGAAGACCACATCATTAAACAGAGCCGAATCAAGCATGACATCCGAAAATTCCTTTTTATTTGTGTCCGCTGGTCTTATGTTCTCCCCGTTTGCGTAATTGATTACAGTATCGTTTGAATCAGTACCAAATGGCGAAAAGAGAGGGCCAAATTCACCTCTTTCGATTACTAGCCCCTTATCGCCAGGAGCCACAGCAGGGTTTTGGCCAGTACCTAGTTCAGGAAATAACTGCGCTTCGATATCACCATAATATTGAATTTTATTCAGCTCACCTTCAATCCAGACCGAATCTCCGGGTTTGAGATTCGAATAATCTCCATCAATATCTTTGGCCAATTCGTAGTCACTCTTAGTAATCAGCACCCACACGCCTGTCTTCCCTTCTATCTCCAGATCGAAAGTCTCCTGTGGCCAGCCCGCAAAGCTCGCCCCCATAATCGTCAGGAAGATCCCGGCGAATAATAGGATCTTGGGAGCCTTTTTGGTCGCATCCACGAAAGCCCAGAAAGCATCCACCACGGCATCTATCTCATCACGTTCTCTTTGAGATACAATGATCCTCCCTTGGGAGTCATTTTCAGAATCGGTTTTGAGCGCCTTCTCTTCTTTGTCAATCTTCTCTTTTTTCTTCGGGGCTTTTTCTTTTTTACTCCCCTTAGTAGATTTCTTCTTGGCCATTCTGACTCAGACTATTCTCCTTGGGTGTGATACTCCTCACTAATAAATAATATGGTTAGCCTTCAACCGCCCGATGCAACGAGGATAATCCGGAGCGGTTTATCAGGAAGTTTAGATACCAGGGGTACTGGTTTCATCGTTTCTTCATCGGTTAGAACCAATAATCCATCTGGATGCAGGCCCAGATGCCTGACCAGATCATTGGAAGTACTCCCTTTGGGCAATTCGACAACCTTGACCTCGCCATCAATCGTCACTTGCCACTTCATATTTGTTCATGAGAGGTGAGGGGAAAATAGTTACCGTGAATATTAAGACCCAACATTTCTGGTCTTATCCGGTAGCCAGGGTCGCATAGCCCGGTATTGCGGTGGCCTCGAAAGCCACTGGGAGCAATCCCTCGGGAGTTCAAATCTCTCCCCTGGCGCCAAGCTATTTCTCTCGTTAAAATTCGTAAGTGAATCCAAAATAGAGAGCTAAAATTAGAGCTATAATAATAAAGATAAGTAATTTTTTTGGAATTAATGCTAGAATAAAATCAACAGCTATTTTTATTGGCGCGAGTATTAGTCCTATCATAATTCTAATAGTTATTCCCTACATTAAATACTACCGTTTTTTGTTAAGAATCCTTAAATCAAAGTAATATCATGCTCTACAAAATGTTTCTTTCTTTAAATTACACCATCGAGGCTTTTCTCTGGATTATTATGAAATAACTAGGGTGCCTTCATGAACGCAACAAATTCTTCTTCGGTTCGTGGTTTCAGCACATAGTTGTTTTCACGTTCAAAGCCCATGGTTGACATCGAGCTGCTTCCGTAATCATGCCCTGGGAAAATATCAACATCATCAGCTACGGGTGCTAGGACTTCGAAGAGGGATTTGTACATCTCACGTGGATCACTACCTGGCAGATCGGTCCTTCCACACTCGCCGACAAAGAGGACATCTCCCGTGAAAAGAATCTGTTTGTCAACAAGGAAACAGACCTCGTCAGGACAGTGCCCGGGTGTGTACAGAACTTCCACAGGGATGTTGCCAATCTTAATCTCGTCACCATGTTCTAGTTTACGATCAACATGGAATGTGGCACTACTGTGCCCTGCGATTTTGGCTCCTGTCATTTCCACAACAGTCTCATTCCCATTGACGTGGTCAAAATGGCCATGGGTGCTCAGGATCCATTCTATCTTCAATCCAACTTCCTTCGCCATCTCGACCAATTTCTCAGGTTCAAAGGAAGGGTCTATGAGTGCTCCGACTCGGGTCTCCTCACAGCCCAATAAATAGCCAAAGTTAGCCATAGGGCCAACAGGCATTTGCTTCACAATCATTTTAAGTTGTGGTACAAGCTAAAGTCCAGTAGAAGAGTCTTCTGGATGTGCTCTTGGTATTTTGGGAAAAGATAAATCTCCTCCAAGTCATAAGTGCCAGAACGAAATTGCTAAGTTCCTGCAAGATCTGTAACCTTGTCAAATTTCAGCGTGTACGCTATAGCAAAAAAGCTCATTTGCATACACACCGTCAGTAACAGTGCTGTCAGAATAAAATGGTCGTCGTTTCTTATTAAATCAATCATCTCGAGGCTTGGCCTCGTTTACCTTTAATTCACGCCCGTCAGACTCGTACCCGTTCAGGGCCTCGATGGCTGCTCCAGCTTCATCTGCACTTGCCATTTCGACAAATGCAAAACCACGGCTTCTGCCGCTCATGCGATCTACAATTACTTTTGCAGATGTGACTTCTCCATATTCTTCAAAGAGTTCTTTCAGATTGTCGTCTTTGAAGGACCATGGTAAGTTCCCAACATAGATATTATTGCTCATTTCTATCAAACCTGCCCTGTCTCCAAGGCGAGCTTCCAGAAAGCCCCCGACTTAAGGCTTACCGCTAGAATTCGTTGCCTAATTCACGGCGTGTTTGGCCCGGATCTATGTAGGGCAGGACAAATGCGATCATCAGTTGGCAAGTTCCACCGATCATGATTGTGGTGGTGAAGGTAAAATTCTCTTCGAAGTAACCCGCCATCTTGAGGCCAAACAATGCCCCGAAATTCAGCATTGCCATATACAATGTGAATTGCGTAGCTCCGACCTTTGGCCACGTGACGTTCATGAATAATGAAATCAGGGAAATGCCCATCGCAGCTCCAAAGAAAGGATAAATGACAATCAACCAGGTCATTACAGTCCTATTCTCCCATAATGGTTCAGCTAGTGCTATGGTAAAGAAGGACAGGCCCGTTAGAATTGCAAATAAACTGGCAATACGGCGCGCACCGTAACGATCCGCAATAACTCCTCCTATGAGCGTTCCAAGAATTGCAGCAACAACAGCAGAACCGCCTGTAACAAGTACATATTCAGTATCCGTCCACCCCAGTTGTTGAATGAAAAGAACGCTCAACACCGGTATCAGGAATTCCCAGAAGTATGTCAACATTGCCAATAGAACACCAATCATTGGTGCTCTGAGAGAAAGTGCTTTGACAATATCACTTTGCACCGGCGCCAAGTCATAAAACTGCATTCCAAATGAGTTCCATTCCTCTTCTGGTTTCAAATAAAATGCGAAATACCAAAGACCTGCACATACGACAGCTACAACAACACTTCCACTCAGACCAACAACATCTCCAACAGTTAACAGTAAGAATAAAAACAGGAAAGCTAAAAGTGCAAAATCCACAGCGATAGCTTTTGCTTTGTCAGAAGAATCAATAGAACCCCCTTTTACTTTTCTTATAGCACCTTTACTAACTTTCACAGTAGGTTTACTTGGTTTCACAATGGCTTTTCCTTCACTCCAGGGATTTAGTTTCTCCCCCGGCCTTTCTCTGATAAACAAGGGAAGACACATAATCATCAATAGCATAGGTACCATCAAGAACAGTCCACCCTGGATGCCCAATGAACCAATAAAGTACCCAATTCCAGCACCACCGATCATGGTTCCAAAACGTTTTGCACCAAACATGAATCCATTAATTTTACCAAATTCTTCGGGGCTCAGAATATCGACAGCCAATCCATCGACAGCCACATCCTGTAAGGATGCAAACATGTTGTGGAAAAACAGCAAGAACGTCAACAAAGTAACTTTAGTCTCAATATCTGGAACGAATACAATAATGAAAACAGTGAGAACCATGCCTGTTTGTGCACCAAGAATCCACGGCCTGCGTCTACCCATGGGCAAGTAATGATAATTATCTACGAATGGACCCCAGAG
>Ga0310124_10001846_pt1 | contig 14669 bp, 9 predicted proteins | sample CB11b_AW_Bot5_MG_FD_203507 | JGI IMG/M metagenome (GOLD analysis project Ga0310124, IMG submission 203507) | Marine microbial communities from Western Arctic Ocean, Canada - CB11b_AW_Bot5 | ecosystem: Environmental > Aquatic > Marine > Oceanic | place: Canada: Western Arctic Ocean | collected...
GCATATTCCATACCAACAGGAATGTATCATCATCGATATCACCTTCGTACCGCTGAACTATGCGACCTACGCCCAGCTGTGCGATATTCCGTGGACCGACCGCTATGCTCCGAAGTGGCAAAAGGAAACGGGAGATTTGCAGTTTCACCCACACGCCGTCTACGCTACTGCCTCCACACTCGCCACGCATTGCGAACCCAAGCCACATATGAACCTCCTCTACGCCTCTGGCAATGCGAATCTCGGATTTCTTCGTTACCCAACACCCGACGAGGAATTACTGATGGCCAGCTACGCCTTGGCTGCTGGTGCCAAGGGGATCGGCTATTGGTGGTGGCAGTGGTTCGGACGCCGTCCGGACCTGCAACGGGGAATCGCTCAGGTGAATGCCCAGCTCAGACAAATCGGCGGTCTGGTTGCACGTTCGATTGTAACCGGCTGGTCTGTCGTGAACAGTGAGCAGGCGATGACCGAGGCACTTTGGACCGCTGGCGAAGGCGTCGTCGTGCTGGTCATGAACGAAGATTACAAGGTCGAAAAGGAAGGTATCACGTCGACATCGAAACGAAATGTGCAGGTGCAGTGCCGTCTGCCGCCAGGCGGTGCCGGCGAAGCATCGGTTCAGTGGGAGATCGCTGAGTTGCGGGTCGCCAACTGGTTTGTGATCGCTGCCGAATGAATCTGACGTTACCTGGTCGGCAATGGGTCGATGACTTTAGAATCCGCAGTAGTCCGGAACACGAAAGTTTTGGAATTCGCCGGTGCGTTCAGTAACTGCCAGGCGAGAATGCGGAAGCTTCTCATGGCTATCAATTCGTATCGTTTGCCCACGTGCGTTTTTTTGCTGAAATGCCGGGCTTGATTCGTTCCTGGCCAGTATGTAACTGATGAAATTTCTGCTATCTGTGAATATCTCACAACTGAAAAATGGTGCAAGACGTGGTGAATTAGCAGAGTGAGAAAGATTATTCAGTTTTACTTTTCGTCTTCTCTGACAACCGTTAGGCCTCCGTTGGCTTCAAGCAAGCCGTGAATAATCTCGCCACCGTAATCCGTAAGACGCTTCATCCGGCCGCGGCGGTACAAGGTGAGGCGCTTCTGGTCAAGTCGCAACAAGTAGTAGAGTCCATTGTGATCCTACATGCTTGCCTGGCTAAAAGTGATTGAGAGTTTTATTAGGAATCGTAATCGGCTATGAAACACCGTCAATTCCCCGAGGTACTTCGCTAGCCGTACTTGAACCACTGCTAACCAGACATTAAACGAATTCAAATCCCGAGGTTCAGAACAACCGATTAACGCTCCTTGACCGCCTGGTCGGTCGTTCACAAGTCGTTCAAGGGGAATGAAATTCATTTCAGCAGTCTTTCGACGATACGGCTTGGATCCTTCGTTTTCTCCACATCCATAATTGAACCCACGTGCAGGACAGGCCGTGGCCTACGGTGTCATCACATCGACGACAATCTGTCGCGATATTGAGACGTTTTTTTCAACCGCAAACTTAAGAATTGAGGATTTCGAGTTGAAAATGAGGGTTTTGGGTCGTGGCACGCCTTTTGCGTCTCTGTAAGAGCAACGGGTCTGATACAAACTGCAAACGCCTCACACCCATAGTCAAAGGAGACATACCATGAAGAAAATCATTGTCGCTGTCGCCGTCGCTGTCAGTTTTGGTCTCGGCAGCTTGGGGACTTCCCAAGCTCAAGCAGTTGGTTTCCACTTTCGTGGCGGCGGTGTCCATGTTGATGTCGGACATGTTCAACACCGTAATTACTACGGCGGACGCCACTTCTACCACAACACCAGTCACTACGACTATCACCCAGGCCGCTACGTTCGCCATCGTAGCCACTACGATTACCAACCTGGCCACTACGATTACCACCGCACCGGTCACTACGACTATTATCGTGGCAATCACTACGGCCATCACTAATCACGTGTGGCCAAATCACAGAAGAGACAACGCCGTCGGCATCAAACCAGCGGCGTTGTCTCTTCCTGTTGGTACTGGCGATCGGCCCACTGGGGCGTGTTTCGCCGCCCTCACATCATGGGTTAACCGCATTAGCCGGGTCGACGGTATCCAAAGCGTCGCACGACAATTCGTGGTTCTTTGTGGAACTCTCCGCAGCCAGCTTCCGCCATTTGGCCGCTTTTTGATCCACCGTGTGATGGTAACCGATTCTCCCCATCTTTGCGCGCCGGGCAATCGACTCAAAACGGTCGATAAGCGCCACCTAATCTTCACCAAGCCCGGCAAAGAATTTTGCTCCACGATTGAGTTTTGCGTAAATCACCGCCAGCCGTTCCAACTCGATACATTGTCTGAGTGAGTCATTCTGGGCAAGGGCCTCGGCCCGGTCGAATATGGCAGTGGCCCGAAGGTGAAAGGCTTGCGCCCCGCCAACAGGTATCGTCTGGAAGTTAGTTGATGATCCCTCGTGTCTTCCCACCCCTCAGGAAAAGCGTGTGATTCTTCACCACAATTTCATAGCCTTCGTCCTTTAGATGAATCAACCTTTCTCCGATCTTCGCCTGCTCAAGGCAGTTGGTGTGTCCGATGCTGATAAGCTTTTCATCCAGTTGAGTGCCATTTCCTTCATGAACAGTGGGAAATGTTACATCCGACATCTCCTCCAACCACAGTGCAAGATCGACCGCGGCCTGCTCTTCCTGTGACGTCGGCTGGGCCGACAGCAGAATGCTGTAGTCGGTCTTGTCCCGGTGTGTCAGCCTGATCTGCGGGCCCGACTTGGGGGCTTAAGAAAATTTATCCAATCTGGGTTTTTTGTTGCCTGGGTGAAGCCTGTTTCGTCGCCAGACGAATTCCTCACGCAGACCAGCACTACCACCATAAGTACGGATTGCCATCCGCCAGCTCCTGCCCTCATCAGAGGAAGTCGCCCTTTTGGTGGCTGGTCCAGCAGGGTTGCTGGTTGTCCGTACGTGAATTCTAGAACCGTCTCGTCAGACGATCAAACTCTGATATGTGCGCTTTGACTCATGCTTCTTCCACCAGTTGGTGGAAATTTTCTCAAGGTGAATCCATGACTTTCGGACTTTGTATGGCAGGAGACGCAAAAAAACGACATCCTGATCACGATCCGACAAATCGCCCTGCCTATACCTCATACTCCCGTGGTCCAATCAGTCCCGGCAGCGGGATGGGATAATTGCCGTTGCCATCGGACTTCACCGGCGGCGCCGAATCCATTGTCCACTGGGCCACGTCCGGAGCATATTCGTCCTCAGAGTTAAGCACCGCATCGAAAGTGATTTCCTGCCCAGAGTGTGCCGCAAACCGGCCCAGAGACGTCGCCACGCTGGCCATCACGCCACGTTCTACTTCGTTGTAGGGTTGGTCATGACGGATAGCATTGACCAATGCATTCCACTCGTTGTCATAGGGATTACTTTCACTGGGAGGAGTCGTGGATTCCCAGATTTTTTTCGACGATTCGGGACTCTGACCCGCAAAGATGCTCGAGGGTGACCCACAGTCTCCGGCCTTGGAAACGATCGCGCTGCCCTTGGTGCCATGGGCATAGCTCTTATAAATCGGTTCGCAACCCGCAACGCACCGCCCGTCCGCAATCAACTTGGCGCCATCTTCAAAGGTATATTCGACGGAATAGGAATCGAAATTCTGATCCACACTCTCTCCGCGGTAATGACGGCCACCCAACGCCTGTGCCTTGACCGGCCAGGCATTCTTCATCCAGCAACAATGATCGATAACGTGGATCATGAAGTCACTGAAACTTCCCCCGCTGGCCCAGATGAAACTGTGGAACCGCTGAATCTGCCACAGTAATTCGCTGGGATTGCCAGGCCACCGCGTTGAGAAAGCGGACCCGACCGGCCCCGTCATGCGGTACGCCCGCATCGCGATGATGTCGCCGATTTCGCCGTCATGAACGCGTTGCGCCAGCTGTTGCAATGACCGTTGGTGACGGGACATCAAGCCCACTCCCACCTTGAGGTTTTTTTCTTTCGAAAGTGCGGCCAGATCAAGCATCCGGCGGGAAGTCGGACCGTCAGCGGTAACCGGCTTCTCCATGAACACGTTCAGTCCCTTTTTAATGGCATATTCGAAGTGTACCCAGCGGAATACGAGCGGGGTGGTAAAGATCGCTACGTCTCCAGGTTTCAGGCAGTCCAGCGCGTTTTTGTAAGCGTCAAAACCAATGAACTGGCGTTCCTGGGGCACATCAACCTGGTCACTGAAACTCTCATTGTTCTTGAGGCTGTTCAGACTGGTCTGCAACCGATTCTCAAAAACGTCAGCCATGGCGACCAGCTTGACCGGGCCCTGTTTGACTTTCAAAGCATTGACCACCGCTCCCGTGCCGCGGCCGCCGCACCCGACCAGCGCCACCTGCAAAGTATTGTCTTCCCCAGCATGAACAGAGGGAGCAGCCACCGACGCCAGCGCCGACACTGCGGCAACCCGCCCGGTGTTCTGCAAAAAATCACGCCGCGATCGACCGCTGCTTTGTTTTTTGTCCATGGAGAATCTCCTTATCAGTATGGGAATATGCCTCTGAATCAAGTACGCCGCGCGTTGCGTGCCTCAAGGGTGTGTATTGGAAAGTAGCGCACAGGATACCACTCACGACAATCGTTCGCAAACGCACTCGAAAAATTATCAAAGTGAGCCAACGCGGAAGTTCCCTACTCCGGCCATTTCCTGCGATTTTTTAGGCCGAGATTGGGCTGCTGCCGTGTCGATTTCAACCCGATATCATCCTTGCCAAAGACACGATTGACCAATGTGACCTAAGTCGGCTCTCTCCGATGCCTGCCGGACTGATTAACAACACGGAGGAACTACGCGAACTGCTTGCCTGCCTGATGCAGCTTGTGCCGTAACTCCCAGGGTGGGGTTGATTGCGACCGATCGGATCTTGCCGATGACACGTTTGTCAAGTCGAGAAGGGCCCCACCACTCTGGCGACCAATTTTCCCGTCGGAGTTACCCTATTTGCTCGCTGATAGGGCCCCGAGACAATCCGGGGGATTGCTCAAAACTTGCGCGTCGCGGCCCGATCGATGTAGCAGGGGAGCGCAGCGTGTTATCGTCGCAACAGGCGAACCTGAATCGACTTCAGGCTCAACCCAAATGGGAAATATCAGACCGTTCGACCGAACGCCTCGCAGACGTGTTTTCTTGAGCCCTTTCCCACGGCTGTCCGCACCGACGGGTGTAAACCAGGCGAATGAGCGAAATTCAAGAAAATTTCGGTCAGACGGCCTAAAACGTTTGTAATCCCTATTTTTTTGTATTGCAATATTGGTTTGAAGGAGGCAATTCACGGAAGGAGGACTTCACGATTATTAGATAACCCTCGGACCAAAGCCACTGGCGATCAACAACAAGCCGTAAACGTTGCACCACGTTCAGAAGGACATGGGGCAACGTGTACGGCTTTTTTTTATTGGTCCCATAACATCGTCTCGTGAGGTCGAATGAAAGAAGAAGGAACATATCATGACACGTCCCTTGAGCCATTCACTATCCAACCTGCCATTGATCGACTTTATTTTACAGGGGGAATGTGCCCTAAAGACACATGTACTAGCAATCTTGTTGGCTTTGGCGGGTTTGACATCAACTGCATCCGCTGTCGATTCGTTTTTCATGAATCTGGGTACCTAACCGGGGGGGGCGAGGCCTACGTTTCTGCCATCTCGGGCGATGGCTCGGTCGTCGTGGGAGGCAGCGAAAACGCATCAGATAATGACGAGGTTTTTGTCTGGACAAAGCCTGGATGGATGGTCGATCTGGGAAGCTTAGGTTGGATGTAAACCGCGGTATCTGACGCCTCGGCCGACGGCTCGGTTGCCGTGGGAGAGGCCGAGAACCCAGAAGGCGACACCGTGGCGTTCCTCTGGGATAACGTCAACGGCATGCGCGACCTGAAGGAAGTCCTGATCGCCGACGATAGTCTGGAAAGCAGCCTGGCCGGGTGGGACTATGTGGAGGCTATCGAGGTTTCCTCCGCTGGCCTGCCGATCGTTGGCAACGGCGAATTCGAAGGCAACGACCGGACCTGGATAGCCAGAATAGACCCTGCTGTAGTGCCGGAGCCGAGTTCGCTGATCTTACTGGGCATCGCAGTGGCCGGCCTGTTTGGCAACGCAAGGCGACGCGTGTGACCACCGGCGTGGTTATGCGGATGGGACCCATTCGAATCTAGCGGGCACCCCCCCCAGGGGAGCTTCCATCACAACAGCTTTTTAGGATGACCTCATCCGCCCACCGGGCGACTTTTTTGTCATCTCAGGAGCGACGGTGCGCTCACTTTGTCCCGCCCGCTTTGATTAACCGTTACCGAGCGCGGGCAAAAGGACGTGGATTTGCTGGGGCGGTTGGTGTAGACGTGAATTCTGCCTGCCGTGTCGCGGCTACTCGGGAAAAAAGTTGCTTTGGCTCTCACCACCGGAAAACTGGATCTTTACTACTAAAACTGATCAATGTGACGTAAGCATTTCCTGCCGTAGCAATCGCTGGTGATTGTTTTCACTGGTTCGATTACCTAGACAGCTTGATGGCAGAAGGGGTATGGAACGTTCGTCAATCCGCTGCTGTACGTAATTCCAGAGCTTGCCGCCTTTGTCACGCCGGGAACGTCCTTCAGCCAGAAGCGGACCTGATTGACGCCAACCTGGAAGACACCGACTTGTAAAAAGCTAGCGGATGATTCGTGGACTTGACCGGCATGTCCGCTACGTCGCAGATCTCAATATTGATCGGCTTCAATTGCGGTTGCGTTACCTCGAGATCGAGAGATCTTGTGATGATGGGTAGAATGATACACAATCCTCATTTGAATCGTCCCACGTGAGATTATCCCATGACGGTTGAGGACCCCGATGTCGAGACTTACTGGAAAAGTAGCGGTGGTCACTGGCGGAGGAGCCGGGATTGGTAAGGCAACATGCCTCTTGTTCGCCGAAGAAGGCGCCTCGGTGGTCATCGCCGAGCAAAACGAAACCACAGGCGCCCAGGTAGCCGCGGAGATCTCCGCAAGTGGGGGGACGGCTCTCTTCGTTCCCACCGATGTCTCCGACGAGTCAAGCGTGAAGTCGATGGTTGCTGTCGCCGTTGGAAAATTCGGAACCATTCACGTTCTTGTGAATAATGCAGCCGTGTTTCTTCAGAAGGGCCTCGATGCCTCCGTGGAAGACTGGCGGAAGAACTTCGACGTTAACGTCATCGGTCTTGCACTGGTTTCCAAGCATGTCGTCCCCGAGATGCGGCGCGCTGGTGGGGGAGCGATCGTCAACCTGGCCTCGATTTCAGCGTTTATCGCACAACCGAATCTGATGACCTATAACGCAACCAAAGGCGCCATTGTTGCGGTGACGCGTTGCATGGCGCTCGACCTGGCACCCGACAAGATCCGCGTCAACGCAGTGTGTCCCGGTGTGACTTATACCGAGCACATGCAGGAGCGCCTCGAGCGCGAAGTGGGCCTTGGCAGGGAACAGGCCGATGAGCATCCCGATTGGGGAGGTATGCACATACTTCACCGCATCGCAGATCCGCGAGAAATTGCCTATCCGATCGTATTTTTGGTGTCCGACGAGGCATCGTTTATCACGGCGGAAAGCTTGATGGTTGACGGAGGCTATGTGGCAAAATGACATGCGCCCCGCTCCACTCTGTCGCACAACATTTCGTGTGGCCATTGCGTCGAGGCAACGGAGTTCGTGCGTATCAAGCAGGAACGCCTACGCTTGGCAATCTTTTTTCCCTGGTTGTATCGCGGAGTTATAGAACCGGAATTAGCGTGCTGGCTGCAACTCTCATTCTCTGCCAGTCAGCCAGCGGATCCGAGCTGGGGGCCGCTGTCTCTTCCGATAAGAAACTGATTGCGCTGGCATCCAACAACCATGCTGCCTCACCTGCTTATCTCAGGCAGCATGTCAAAGAGATGGAAAAACAGTTTCCGCTGGACGGCCTGGTCATCTGTGTCTACCACGACACTTGGGCTGCCGAAGCGGGTCCCAGGAAGCAGGCTGAGCGAAGCAGGCGGAAGAGTGGGCAGGAAGGGATGTTTTTCGGCGGTCGACAATTCACCCGCGATGATTTTAAACAGGACCTCAACGACCTGAAGGCGACGGAGTTCAAAAAGTTCACCGACAACTTCATTCTGCTTACGACAACAGAAAGAGGCGCCCATTGGACCGGAAAAGTAGAACACGGCAACCTGGACTGGTTCGACCCGCTTTGGAAACAGATTGCCGAGAATGGTGCGGTGGCTGCATGGATCGCCAGGGAAGCCGGTTTCAAAGGGATTTTTTTAGATGTCGAACAGTACACGCCGACCGTGGGGCCTTGGGGACGTCCCTTCGATTATCGTGCCCGGCCTGATATCGACAAGCGAACATTGAACGGCGTCTCTGCACAGGTTCGCATCCGAGGGCGAGAATGGATGCAAGCGGTAACGCGGGTTTATCCCGATATCACCATCATCCTGTATCCCAACTCGGGATGGAAGAACTCGTTCCAATACGAGCTGTTATCACCATTTGCAGATGGACTGCTCGAAGGGCTGGGGCCACAAGCAACTCTGATCGATGCGGGTGCTGGTTACGATCTACAAACCTATCAACAAATTGTCACTGTACGCAAACAAGCTGAAGAGAACGGACTGAAACGTACACAGGTGTCAGATCTTTTTCAGAAAATGCAATATGGTATCGGCCTTTGGCTCGACTACGAATCAAGATTCGATGGTCCCTTTGCTGGCTGGCAAACAAATCCGGAAGACTATTACAAAAACTTTCGGCCACCCAGAGAACTTGGCAATACACTCCATAATGCACTCACCGTTGCCGACCGGTATGTCTGGCTTTTCGCCTGGCATGGTGAATCCTGGTTGGCGCCGGGAACCTCCCAGGGAAAATCGTGCCCGCTATGCCCGCATGTGAATGGATTTCTACCAGAAGCATACCAGGACGCGATCACCAACTGTCGCAATCCCCATCCGCTGGACTGGGAACCGGCTCGGCAAGAGAAAATTTTGACTCCTGCAGAACTTGCCCGCCTGGGCAAAAATATTCTGAAAAATAGAGATCTGGAAATCGGGTCCCAACAGAACACACCACCCCAAGGATGGCACCCGGCCGGGCAGGGGCCCGCGGCCACCAAAAATGACCAACGAGTCAAGACGGGTAAGTACTCCATCGAATTGACCACCGTGCTTCCGCGCGGACACGTATTTTTGGACCGGCGTCTACCGGCCCGTCCTTATGCTGGTAAGACCCTGACTTTGGGAGCCTGGGTTAACAGTGACCGTGGGCTGGGCCATATCCAGATCTTGGATTTTGTCGGTGACGATCACCAGGTCAGTCCACCCTATGTCGAGTATTCTGAAAATGGTGACCTCTGGCGGTTCCTGACGACGACCAAGACAATTCGCGACGACGCCGATCGAATTATCTTTCGCTTGGGTGTTCAATCAGTAAAAGGTCACGCCACCTATTTTGATGGTGCCATGGCAGTGATGATCGACGACCCGGATTGAGCAGAGAAACAGCAAAGTCGTGAATCGATCGATATTTTCCTGGGTACCCCTGGTGAAGGGAGCTACCGTACGCCACCAACTCGAGAAACGACGCCCGTTGCGATTCTTGTTTCAGGCCACAAAGCGTCACACGGTTCATCGCAGGATCTTGATCCGTAGATCCTTGAAATGCACAAACATCCCACGATCATGCAATTGGAGCTGAATCATGCCTTGAGCCAACCGACGTTCAGAGGCAAGATGTTCGATGAATTCCGACGAGAGTTTGCCGTTGATGAAAAACTTGAAATGGTTGTCCCTGGCAATCACGTGGGCCTGATTCCAATCCCCTTTACGGATCTCCTCGAGCGTGACGGCTCCCTCAATCCGGGTCACTGTTGGATTGTCGTCGGCATCGATGACCAGACGGTCACCCCGAAAGCAGGCATGTTCACGTCGACCCGGAGTGTGAAAATCCCACGCCCCCAGCACTTGCTTGCCAATTCCCACGTGACCCAGATCCGCGTGGTATCCCTGAAAATCGCGTCTTCCCGTTGCGTCCTCACGAGCACGAATGTTGACACCACTATTGCCCTTTCCTGGCAACCGGTAACTGAACTTAAGCTCAAAATCCGCGATGTCGTGCTGAGCATACACCAGGTAGCTAATTCCCTTGTCCCCGTCGCCAACAATCATGCCCTTTTCAATCGTCCAGGCCTTGACTGCCTCGGCCGGCATCACTGACCAATTCTTCAGGGTCTTGCCATCGAACATGGAAACAAAACCCTTTTCAACATCTGGTGCGTCTGCCGGTAATTCGCCTGGCATCAACGTCAGCATGACAATGATTGACCAGGCCCTGGAGAGCAACATGCGATTCATCTGATCTTTCCTAATTCTGAAACATATTGAATCAAATCCAGTAACTGCTGATGCGATAGCAGTGTCATCAGTCCGCGGGGCATTGCGCTGCCAATCATTCTTTTCTCTTCGATCTGCGATTTGTCAAAGGTAATTCGTTCGCGCGTTACCAGATCCTCGATCACCAGGTTGCCAGACTCCTGGCTGGCGACCGTCCTGCGTTCGTATCCCTGGTGGATCTTTCCATCATTGGTGAGCACTGCCAAGATTGAATAGCCGTCCTTGATCTGGCGACTGGGCCACAACAACTCTTCGACAATTCGTTCCGAAGAGAGGGTTGTACCGATCGCAGTCAGGTCAGGGCCAATCGCGCCACCAACGCCACTGACCTTATGACATGATGTGCATGCCAGGGTTTGGAATAACACGTTTCCGCGCTCCGAGTCGCCTTGTTCGGCCGCCTCGGCCACCATTCGTGTTACGATCGCCGCGCTGTAATCTGGCAGCTGAACGGCTGAACCGATGGATCGATTGAAAACCGCCAACAACGCCTGGTCGGAACGTCCGGTCGAGAAGAGTGATCGCATCAACCATTTCGCTTTATCCAGACTCAACCGTCGCGTCTGCAACTCAGCCGCCAATGCTTCGACACCCCCTTTCCGGTCCAGCAAGGCCACCAGGCTGGGTACCGGATCCTGCTTCTTCAGGTCCGATTCTTCATAGAACCTTGCCGCCGCAGCAGCAGCAACGTTCACATCAACAGCAGCAAGTGAAACGATCGCGGCCGACCGCAGTTCCGGTGGCTGCGATCGTTTCACAACCGCGGAGAGAATGTCCAGACCGTCTGGCAGCTGCATCTTGACCATCGCATCCAACGCGGCTGCCCGCACCCTGATTGGAAGTAACTCATTTTGTGCACAGCTCAAAACAAGCTGCTGGCATTGATCCAACTGCCAAATCCCCGCTAACAACAATGCGTTGGCTTGCAGTTCGGCATACGGATGGTTCACCAAATCTTGCAGTGCTTTGGAAAGATCGCCTGCCGGACGAACGTCCCGGAAACGTGTGCCTTCGATCAAGCGGGCCAACGCGTCTGCATGGCCTTGCACATCGTATTGTCCCGCTCGGGTAAAGTGTTTTTGATCGATGCCATAATTCCACAATTCCTGGGAACCACCGACGGCCAGGATCGAGGCGATTGCCGATGCTCTTAAAGAAGCATCCAAATTTCCAATATCGACCAGTTCCATCAGGCTGTCGAGTACGTCCTCTCCGCCAACCTCATTCAGCACGCCGGCCAAATGGCGCGGACTCGCAAAGGCAAGCTGACCCTGCCTGAAAGCTGGTCGCCACCAGGGTTCAAGACGTCGAACCGTCTGCCTGAACGCATAGTCAATCCACTGGTCGGCCGGCTTGTCGAGGACCCGAGCTGCGACTTCGATTGCCTGCGATGCTGGAATTTCGGAACAGGCGATCACGGCTTCCATCCGAACCTGAGGATGTTCGTCAATCACACGCTCAACCAGCAAATCCAAGGGGCGGTCAAGACGATCGTGCCAACGACCGACCATCCGCGTTGCATACGCCCGAGCCCGCCAATCCTGCGCCCGCAGCAACCGGCCGAGCAACCGCGGTTCGACAGCTTCAATCGTTGCATAAGCGCCAAGCGCCTCGTAAAGATGATGTTCGTATTGAGGTTGTTTCGGATCAAGTGAGCCAACCCATTCGGCCAACGCTGTGGAAACGGCCGTGGGATCACGCTGTGTCAGCGCCCGTTTGGCCTGGTAGCGCGTCCAGGTTTCAGCTGAGCCCAACGACTCGATCACGCGCGCCAGCGATATTTGTTGCAAATCAGGAGGTTGAACCACGCCTGGGTCGGCTGCCAGGCGCCAGATCCTTCCGTGCTTTTTGTCACGTGTCGGATCCCGATAAGCATCATCCTGGTGACAGGTAATGGGGTTGTACCAATCGACCACGTAGACGGCACCGTCGGGACCAACCTTGACATCCACCGGTCGAAAATTGCGATGCTGCGAATGCAGAATCGGTTCTTTCCACTCGAGCTTGTACCCCGCACCTTCCGGCTTGACGGAAAACCGCTTAACCCGATTGGCCTTGAAATCTCCGATCACAAAGCTGCCCCGCAGCGACTCTGGTAATCCGTGTCCATCCAAATAGTCCATTCCGCAATATCCGCCAGGCTTACCAATCTCTTGGATCCGGCGAACATGGGATGTGGAAACCAATCCGGGCGACAGCCAATTCACCCCACCGGCACCGTCAATGCTGAAGACCTGTCCCCAGCGATCAAAACCAATTCCCCAAGGATTACCCGGCCCCATATGTCCCCCGAGAAAAGGCAGTAACTGCAGCCGCCGTGGCCGGAAACGGTAGAAACCCGCATTGAACAAAGAACTCGCTCCCCACGGGGTCTCCACCCGCGATTCACAACCGTCCCCATGACAAAAATACAACTCACCCCCTGGACTCCACACAAACGAATTGATCGTTTGGTGAGAATCGCCGTTGCCAAACCCGCCCAGCACAACACGGCGCACGTCTGCTTTGCCGTCGCCATCGGTATCTTTCAAAAACAGCAGCTCGGTGTTTTGTCCGACATAAATGCCACCGTCTCCCCATTCCAGGCCCGTTGGAATATTCAAACCTTCGGCGAACACGGTTGATCGGTCTGCTTTACCATTCTTGTCAGTGTCCTGGAGCATGATAATTTTGTCGTTGGGTACGTCACCTGGAAAAACGTGTGGGTAGGTCGTCGTGACAGCCACGTACACCCGCCCTCCCGGATCCCAACGGATCGCCAAAGGCGAAGTCAAACCTTCGTGTTCCGAAGCAAACAAATTGACCTGCAACCCCTCCAAAGTGGAAAACGCTGCCAGTTCTGCTTTGATGTCAGCCTCTGGGGCACCGTGCAACTCTTCGGTTTCGCGGCGACCGTGCCCCGGATCATCACCACCGTCGGCAATCTTCCAGACACGTTGTTCAGCACGAGCAATCAGTGGCACGAGTTGCTTCCATTCCTCCTTAAAGGAAATGGAGTCCTCGCCACCCCGCGTGAACTGCCGGTGAGCGTCGTCACCGAAAAGTAATTTCCAATTGGCAGGCCGCCAGTAGTCGTACCAAAGATGGTGTTTTTCAATCACCACACGACGTAAAGATTCCAATGCAGATTCATGCGGGACCCGTATTCCCAACTGCCTGGTAATTTGTCTGGACACGTGCAACTGGCCCGCTGAACGGACATGCATTCCGTTCTCGGTTAAACCAGTTTTGGCATCTGTAAACAGATCGACAAAAATCAATCCACGCCGGGTGGCCATTGCTTCGATTGCCTTGACGTACAGCGCAAGATCCGGGTTTCGCAACGACAAATCTGGAATCCATGGACTCGGTGGTTGTTCAAAGGGCGTGGGAGTAATAAGTACGACCAATCTGGCCTGTCGCTGGAACGTGTCGACCAACTGCCCATAACTCTTGACCCATTGGGCTAAGCCTTGCTCTCCAGCTAATGATCCAAGTCGACCCAATTGCGCAATCACCACCGTCGTGTCAAGATCCTCGAGCTGATCCCCCAGATCGCCAAAACTTTCCAGGTCTCCATGGCCATCTTTCCGCCAACGTTCGATCACGGTACCCTGCTGAAAAACCGTGTCGGCTTCCCAGGATAAATCGCGAAATCGTGGCCGGGCGGCAGCAAACTCGTGGGTGAGCATGGCCTCGAAATAACCAGCTCTCTGGAGATGCAACATGTCGGCACCCCCCATCATCACAACCACATCGTCCTTTACCAACTCGAAGCGATTCTCTGCGAGAACAGCCGCGCTACAACCAAAGAAAGCAGCCACCAGAAACATGCCTGCGATCCCTTGGTAATCTGATCTCATTGTCAGTTTCCGGTTCTTTGAAATGAACCCCATCTGCTCACCGGCCGAGCCAATGCTCTTTCCATTGCAGCAAGCAAAACTCAAAAGGTTTTAAGTGGCCAACTGTACGGCGATTCGCGATTCGTTTTCTGCATGCCAATTGGTTATAGGACATCTCTTTGAGGACTGCCAGCCTTGGCGTGAGTTGGCCGCTCAAACATCCTGCCGGCTGCCGGGGGCAGTTTCAGTCAGAAAGAACTCGACCACACAACTCATTCTGGAGGTGAACACCTCAATGTCCGTTGCATTATCTAACGAGAGATTCTATAGCGGAACCTTCGTCGAATAACGGAATCATTCCAGAGTCAGCACGATCGTTGAGATTTTCCGAAATGTCAGCGGGAGG
>Ga0310124_10001848_pt1 | contig 14660 bp, 14 predicted proteins | sample CB11b_AW_Bot5_MG_FD_203507 | JGI IMG/M metagenome (GOLD analysis project Ga0310124, IMG submission 203507) | Marine microbial communities from Western Arctic Ocean, Canada - CB11b_AW_Bot5 | ecosystem: Environmental > Aquatic > Marine > Oceanic | place: Canada: Western Arctic Ocean | collected...
CCGTCCCGCCGAATGATCGAAAACAGCGGAGTAGTCGGTCTCGCCGGACGGGCTTCCGCACCCAGCGAGACCCATCAGAGTCACCCACTTAAGTAGCTCGCGCATAAACGACCCTCCTCGATACAACAGTCTCCGATCAACCCTAACCCCGACTTGGAAACCTTCTCGATCCCAAGATGAGGCTGCTGCCGGACGTGCCGCAGCCACCGGCCACGCGCCTGGGTTCGGCCACGGCTATGCCCTCGAACTCTGCCCCAGGAACGGACACGGACACATCCATACCCTCGGCTCCGCCCTCGAACCCAGCCGAGCCACTCGTACAGGAAGATCGAGCCCACGGCATCGAACCCGACTTCCGCTCGCTACAAGCGCGACGATGACGTCCCCGCGGACCTCATCCTGCGGGCGCTCGAGCGGCTGGATGACCTGGGGCCCGCGGCGTAGCGGGGAGCCGCAGCGTAGCGGGCGGGTGGGCGAGGGGGTCCATCATCTGTCAGGTACGACCCCTTCGTCTCAGTCCTCTAGTAACGGGCGTTTGGCGTCCTTGACTCCAAGCGCGACGCCGGTTCCGACGCCCGTTCCGAACGCGATGGCCGTCCCGACCGAGATGATCGGGAGCCAGGCGAGAGGCGCAGCTACGATGGTTGCAGTTACTCCAGCAGCCAAGCCGACGTACGGCTTTTCGACGACGCTCGTGAACCGGAGCCGGCGCCCGACGAACTTCCGGCTTTTCATGTGTCCGATCACGCCCGCCGCAGCTGCAACACCCAAGCCAATCAGCCCCAACATCATCCATGTCCTTGCAAGAGGGTCCGACATCGATCACGATCGATGTACCGCTTCACCCGTACTACTACTAACCCTACGCGTCGGGCGTTGGGTCCGTTTCATGAACGATGGAGCATGTGATTGATGGCATCGACCCATCGACTGGCGATGGTCCGCTCAGTGGCGGCCCACGCAGTGGGGGCCCGGGGCACCAGGACTTCGGTCCTCGGTCGCCACCGGAAGGACATTGCCATCGCCGGCCTCGTGCTCACGATTGTCCTAAGCCTCGCGATTGGTCTCAGCGGCTGCGCCGCCACGCCGGCATTGCCGGAGGAGAGCCCACAGAACCGCACCGTACGAGTGTTGGCCTACAACATCCGGCACGGCGAGGGCATGGACCGGGAACTGGACCTCGAGCGGGTGGCCGCCGTCATCCGCGCCGTTCGCCCCGATATCGTCACCCTTCAGGAAGTCGACTGGAAGGTCGACCGCACGGGCCGGGTGGACCAGGCAGCGCACCTGGGTGACCTGACAGAGATGGAGCACGCCTTCGGTCCGTTCATGGAATATCAGGGCGGAGAATACGGGATGGCCGTCCTATCGCGTTGGCCCATCATCGTGTCCGTGAACCACGAACTACCGCCCGGCGAGGAGCCACGGAGTACTCTTGCCGCCAGAATCCGCCTTCCGGGGGACGCAGGCGAGGTGGTCGTCGCAGGTGTACACTTTTACCGGACGGAAGCGGAGCGTTTGAGCCAGGCCCGGGAGATCGTGGACATTTTCGAGCAGGAGCCCGCACCGGTCATTCTGGCGGGCGACTTCAACTCGCAACCGGGTAGCCGGGTCATGGACCTCATCGCGCTGCACTGGACCGTGCCTGACAAGGCTCGTCCCACCCAGACCTTTCCGGCGGACCGACCCGAGCGGGAGATCGACTTCATCGGCTATCGTCCGGCGGATCGCTTCGAGGTGCTGGAGTACCGAGTGATCGACGAGCGCATAGCGTCGGATCACCGGCCAGTGCTCATGGTCCTGAGACCTCGCTGAGGGGAGCAAACGACGGCCCCTGCCATCGGAGGGTGGGACCACCACACACGAACTCGAGGCTAGTAGCCATGCGTGACGACGGCAAGCAGACAAGATCGACAGAAGACGCATCGTCTCAGGACGGACCGATAGAAGACGCATCGTCAGAAGACGGATCGTCGGCCGAGGCGACGATCGATCGTCGCGATGCCCTGAAGCTCGGCGCCGCCGGGCTGGGTCTGGCTGTCGTAGGGACCTCGGCGGGCTGCGCGTCCGAGCCTCCCGTGAACGACTCCAGCTCGTCTCCGGATCTGGGCGACGCTCCGTCCGAGCTCTTCTCCGCACCCCCCATTGACCATGTGCGCATCGGCTACGTCGGTGTGGGCCTCCAGGGTAGTGCCCACGTCCGGAACCTGCTGAGGATCGACGGCTGCATCATCCAGGCGGTGTGCGACATCGTTCCAGAGAAGGTCGAGAGCATACAGAATCAGGTCGAGCAGGCCGGCTTCCCTCGTCCGACGGGGTACACGCGTGGCGAACGGGACTTCGAGCGGCTCTGCCAGGAAGAGGATCTGGACCTGGTCTACAACGCGACTCCCTGGGAGTGGCATGTGCCCATCTGTACGTCTGCGATGGAGAACGGCAAACACACGGCGACTGAGGTCCCGGCGGCCTACACGCTAGAGGACTGTTGGAAGCTGGTCGAGTACGCTGAGAAGTACCAGAAGCACTGCTCCATGATGGAAAACGTCAACTACGGCCGCATGGAGATGCTCGCCTTCAACCTCGTTAGACAGGGACTGTTGGGTGAGATCCTCCACGCAGAGGGCGGCTACCTGCATGACCTGCGGGCCATCAAGTTCGAGGACAAGGACGAGGGACTGTGGCGGCGGGCCCATGCCATGCAGCGGAACGGCAACATGTATCCCACGCACGGGCTCGGCCCCATCGCCAACTGTATGGACATCAACCGGGGTGACCGGTTCGCCACCTTGGTCTCCATGAGCAGCCCCTCCAGGGGCCTACAGGAGTGGGCCGAGTCACACTACCCGGCGGACCACCCGAAGCGACAGGAGACCTACGTTCAAGGCGATGTGAGCACGACCATGATCCAAACTGCCCTTGGACGCACCCTCTATGTTGGCCACGACACGAACCTTCCCAGGCCATACAGCCGCATCAATCAGATTCAAGGGACCCAGGGCATCTTTCAGGGATACCCGGACCGTGTCTACGTCGAAGGCGTGAGTGAGCCGCACCAATGGGACGAGGCAGAGAAGTGGCTCGAGGAATACGAGCATCCGCTTTGGAAAGAAATGGAGGAGCGCTCGCAGGGGGCGGGCCACGGTGGCATGGACTTCATGGAGGACCACCGCCTCATCAAGTGTCTGCGTGAGGGCCTCCCCACAGACATGAACGTCTATGATGCCGCCGCACTGAGCGCCGTGACGCCCTTGTCCGAATGGTCTGTGGCAAACGGCAGCCAGCCCGCGGACTTTCCCGACTTCACCCGGGGTCAGTGGCGCTCCTGGCCGAAACTCGGTCTGGTGACCGCGTAGTGTTCGGTGGTCCGGCTGCTTTTCTCGTACGGGCACCGGGGCGTGTGAACCTCATCGGTGAGCACATCGACTACGCCCTACTCCCGGTTCTTCCCATGGCGATCCAGCTCGGCATTACGCTGACAGTGCGGCCCCGAGAGGACCATCACGTGCGACTCACCAACACCGACAAGTCGTATCCGGACATTGAGCTGGACCTTTCTGCGGAGGTGGACCCCGTCGTACCGGGCGACTGGAGCAACTACGCACGAGGCGTGACGCAGGCGCTTGCTCGCGACTATGAGATCGCGGTCGGGGCCGACATCGCGGTGGAAGCCGATCTACCGGCTGCCGCTGGCCTCAGCTCCTCGTCGGCTCTTTCGTGCGGCCTAGCCTTGGCGCTGCTCGCCGTGAACGGTAGAGAGCCCGACCGGGTGGCTCTTGCGGAGGTCATGGCCGGGGCAGAGCAATACGTGGGCACCCAGGGCGGGGCGATGGACCACGCGGTCATCCTGTGCGCTCAGGCTGGGTACGCCCTGAGGGTGAGCTTCGCCCCCCTTTCTGTCCGCCCTCTATCCATGCCGGAGGAGTGGGTCTTCCTGGTCGCCCACAGCGGAGTCCGGGCGGAGAAGTCCGGCGCGGCCGGGGCGGCGTACAACGCCCGGACGCGCGAGTGTCGAGAGGCACTAGGAGCCGTGTGGGCCGTCGTCGGGACTGGAGAGCCGCCGGACAAGGACTACCGGCCCTTACTGGAGGCAGCGGATGCGGATCAACTGCTTAAGGTGGGCGCGGATGTGCTCAGGCCGGCCCTGCTGGCCCGCCTTCGGCATGCGCTTACCGAAGTGCAGCGAGTGTCCGAGGCGGAGGCGGCCTTGGACTCGGGTGATCTTCAGGGTTTTGGTCGGGCCATGGACGCTTCCCACGAGAGCCTGCGCATCGATTACGAGGTGAGCACTCCCGAGCTCGACCGCATCGTCGACCTCGCTCGGCAGGCAGGCGCCGCGGGGGCACGTCTCACCGGGGCAGGACTCGGGGGTGCGGTGCTCATCCTGTGTACGGAGGACGCGGAAGGCGCGATAAGGGAATCACTAGCCGCCGGCTACTACGGCCCACGCGGCGACAGGACACCGGAAGAGGCGGTTTTCAGAGCCATCCCCTCCGGTGGAGCGACGGTCACTCCGGCGCCCCCAGCTACGAGAGGAAGCCCACCCTTGGGAGCGTCCGGAAGACTCCCCAACCCGAAGCCGCCGCAACGATGAGTGCCATAACTCCCGGTGCCACCTGCCCGTAAAGCAGGAACCCGGTTCCGAACAACGCTCCGTAAACCATCGTGCATCCCAGGAACCAAGCCAGTAATCCAGCGGTGAGCTCCCCATTTCCCTTCCCTTCGGATTCGCCCAAATCCCCACCATCGCCTACGACCGCGTCCCAGCCCCGACCGAGCGGACGGATGTCTCGGTAAAAGGCACGCAGCGTATCGGCGTCCACGGGCGGTGTCATGAAGGTGACGGCCAGCCACCCCGCCGTGGTGATCGCCACGCCCAGTACGAGGGTGGTCGAAGGGTCCCACGCTTCGAACCCCAGTCGAGAATGGACAAAGCCAAAATAGATGGCCACCAGGAAGGAGATGACCATGGCGGAGATCTCGCTCCACGTGTTCACGCGCCACCAGAACCAGCGAAGGAGGAACACAAGACCTGTCCCGGCTCCAATCTGCAGAAGAATCTGGAACGCCTGCATGGCGTTCTCGAGCTGAAGCCCGACGAACGAAGACAGGATGATCAAACCGACCGTGGAGAGCCTAGCGACACGAACGTAGTCCTTTCCCTCACGGTCGGGCGCAATGAAGCGGCGGTATACGTCGTCTACGATGTACGACGCCCCCCAGTTGAGGTGGGTGCTGATGGTGGACATGTAGGCGGCCGCCAGAGAAGCCACAACGAGACCCAGGAGCCCGTGGGGTAAGAAGACCAGCATCGCCGGATAGGCGAGGTCGTTCCCGATGACCGACGGATCCACGTTCGGAAAAGCCGCCTGAAGGTCGGCGAGGGTCGGGTAGACGATGAGCGAGGCCAGGGCCACCAGGATCCAGGGCCACGGGCGCAGGGCGTAGTGGGCCAGGTTAAACCAGAGCGTGGCCTTCATGGCATGTTTCTCGTCTTTGGCCGCCAGCATGCGTTGGGCGGAGTATCCCCCGCCACCCGGCTCCGCGCCGGGGTACCAGGTGCTCCACCATTGAACAGCGATGGGCACGATGAACACGGCAGCCGCCGTAGAGGGATCGGAGAAGTCCGGGAGGAAGGACAGCTTGCCGGCCACGGCGGGGTTGGAAATGAGGCCGGAGAGCCCACCCACTTCGGGAAGCCGAAGGGCATAGACCGCCGCGGCCACGGCGCCGATCATGGAGACGGCGAAAAGCAGCAGGTCCGTGACCAAGACGCCCCAAAGCCCGGACGTGGCAGAGTAAAGGACCGTCGCCGTGCCAGCGATCAGCACAACCGTGTACTTGTCCGCCCCCAGCAGCACACCGCCGATCTTGATGGCCGCCAGGGTCACCGTGGCCATGATCATGACGTTGAAAAACACGCCCAGGTAGATGGCCCGGAATCCCCGAAGGAAGGCCGCGGATCGTCCGGCATAGCGAAGCTCGTAGAACCCGATGTCGGTGAGCACTCCCGACCGCCGCCACAGCTTGGCGTAGAAGAATACCGTGCACATCCCTGTGATGAGGAAGGCCCACCAGATCCAGTTCTGGCTGACGCCGCCTGTGCGAACGAGGTCGGTGACGAGGTTCGGCGTGTCCGTCGAGAACGTGGTGGCGACCATGGAGGTTCCGAGAAGCCACCAGGGCATGGATCGGCCGGCGAGGAAGTATTCCTCGGTGCCACGACCGGCGCGGCGCGCGAAAGCCAGGCCTACGGAGAGTGCCGTCACGCCGTAGAGGGCGAGGACCCACCAGTCCAGTGTGGAAAGCTGCATCAGGGCTCCGTTCCCGAAGGTCTGTTCGCGGTCGTCAACTCACGGAATGCGCTCGCAAGATCCGCCGGATAGTCGCCGTCGGCAACGAGACCCTCTATGCGGCCTCGGACCTCCGACCGATCGTCGGGGAAGGTCACGCCGAAGGCGGGGGCCACGGCCCGGAGAGCACGCGTCCGGACATCGCCGGAAACGACCAGGCCGTTTAAGGTGTCACTCAGGTAGAACTCTGCCGGACGCTCGTCTTCGGCTCGACCGAGGAAGGCGAGAAATCGATCCTCGAGAAGCGGAAAAATCGTGGGCTCGAACCCCCAGACGCCCATAGAGATCAGCTCCTCACCCGATAGCGACACCGGGGCGCCGGCGGGCCTCTCACCCGTTATCCCGGTCGGGCCATGGTGGATCCTGAGCACCTCACGGATCTCTTGGACCTGATCGTGTTCCCCCACCTGCACGATGGCCCGGGAGAGTGGCGTTGCCCCGGACAGCGTATCGGCCAGCCGGTAGACGACAACCGCATACTCGCTGAGAGCACCCCTGCATAGATGGTCTGCGAGCACCTGTAGAGCGCCTCGACCGTAAAAATCGTCCGCGTTCACCACGGCAAAGGGCCCCCGGACGAGATGCCGAACAGTCCACACCGCATGACCAGTCCCCCACGGCTTCGTTCGGCCGCCCGCGGACCGGGCACCGTCCGGGAGGTCGTCCGCGCTCTGGCAAACGAAACGGCACGGCCAGGAGCCCCCCGTGACATCCTCGACATGTCCTGACACCTCGGCCTCGATCTCCCGGTGCACGACCAGAATGGCGGCACCGTATCCCGAGCGCGCGGCATCGTAGAGGGCGTAGTCGATGAGCGCCTCGCCAGAGGGTCCGACGGGAGCCAGAGGCTTGAGGGCTCCGTAGCGGGTGGACAACCCGGCCGCCAACACGACCAGAGTCGGCACCGGCGTAGACTCCGGCTGCCTAGACAACCGACGACCTGTCCAGGCGCGCGCCCATCACGGATTCGGAAGCATGGAGGCGGATGGAGGTCGGATCATGGGCTGTCGGAGACACTACTCCATGGACGACCCGGGTGCAAAACAAGGGCCTCTCCAAAGTTCTGGCGTGGTGCCGATCTGCTAACGCATGTTTGTAGAGAGTTCGATCACTAGGCCGAGAGTAGCTTTGACCACTAGGCCGGGGGTAGCATGGAAGGACTATTCATCGGAATCGGGATGCTCCTGGCGATCCTGGGCAGTCCAAGAGAAGGGAGCAGTGCTGAAGGTGATGCTCAACGTCTCAGGAGGAGCAGAGGGCCAATGATCCAGGCGACAGGAGCGAAACTGCCGAGGCTCGTGGCCGAGTGAATAGACGACTCCTGAGCAACGGCACTCAGGTGTCGTCAGCGAGACGCCCATCTAGCCACTCCACAGTCTTCTGAATCCCCTCCGCGAGAGAGAACGGAGGCGCGCCGAGACGCCGGATCGTGTCCTCTGTAGGTGCTAGATAATCCGTTGTCATGCTCTTGAAGCGCGACGTCAGGGGCACCACCGAGATCCCCACCCGCGCCAAGAATATCTCAACAGCAGCGAGCCACGCGAAATGCGAAGCGGAGGATCCGTGTTGGTTGTGCTGCTGACAGGCCTCGCTGAACCTGTCGGCCCGTACCCTGAGAGGCATCTGAGAGTCGCCTTGGTAGAAGGCATTGGCGTGAACCGCATCTACCGGTAGCTCGAGCAGACGCTACGAGGACGATAATCCCTTGCGAGCCACCGCCGTGGCAAAGTCCATCACATCGTATACGTTGTCGATCTTCGATCCCATGATGCAGGTCAGGCCGGCAATCCCATGGTCGCTCTTGAACAGAATCGGCCGGCCGTCATCTGCCTCGTTCTGAGGTAGCACCGTCTTGACGCCCCACAAGGAGTCCACGTAGGAGCAGCCCGACATGCAGGGCACGTACCGGCTCGCATCCTTGAGCATGTGCTGGAAATGGCTCGATGTGGAGACTCGGGCTACCACCGCCTCGGGATCCTCGAAATGATCACCCGGAGTATCTCGCCATTCGCAATGCGGCGTGTAGCGGACGTGGCTGAAGGAGTGCAGCCCGCGGGGCGGAAAGGGCATGATCGAGAAGAAGGGCCCACACATCACGGTCACGCCCGCGGTGGCAAGCGGCTCGGGCGGCCGCACGAGGCACATCTCGGCCCATTCGTGCTTGAGGTCAATCAAGGGGAGGCCGGAGACGGAAAGGAGTTTGTTGATCCGAGAGTAGGTGCAGTTGAAGACCAAGGCGCTCTCGACCGTCGAGTTGCCGCCTGTATGTCGCAGCTCGACTCGAACACCACCATTGCACCGTTCCACGTGGGTGGCGGACGTGAGAAGGCGCTGCTCCACACCGGCTTCTTGAAGGAGCACCACGACACGCCGCTTCAGCCGTAGAGCGTCGAAAACGACCTCCTGCACCTTGAAAACATCTTCGATGAGCAGAGGATTGAAGAGGCCTTTCACCGCGCTCTCAGCAGGCTGCAAGGGAGTGCCGATTCGGTCGCAGAAGAGTTGGAACTGGGCTGCGTTCACACGAGAAAAGTGGCGTCCGATTGCATAGTATTGATCGAACTCGTCGTCGATACAGTCGCTGAAATCGGTAAGGAATCGCTCGTAGTTGGCCTTGGAACGGGCACCGGTGAGAAGGCTGCGGGGGTAGTGATACCCGTGGTGGACCCGGGCTTGGTTCGCATAGGAAGCCTTCTGCAGGAGGTCTGCTTCGGCCTCCACCAGCAAGACCGCAAGATCCAGTTCCTCCTTGAGGTGCGTCGCGAGAGCACAGCCGTAGAAACCGCCTCCGATCACGACCGCATCGAAACGCTGGTTCATCTAGCCCCGCCGGGGTCTGCAAGGGTTGCCCAATCTCCTGGACATCTCCATCATGCCTTCCGACCGATTCGGGACATTCAGGCGCGACGGGCTGGCACGCCGAATGACGTGGGGACGTGGACCCCACGGACCGACCCATCCGTTGGCCCATCTGTGATAATCCCTCGGCGAGGACGCATCAGTGACACCTGATCCCAACTGTTTCGTGTCCGTGGTGGCTCCGCTGTACAACGACGTGGAAATCGTTCAGGAGTTCGTGGATGACGTCATCTCAGTTCTGAGAAGTCATTACGTGAATTATGAGCTGGTGCTGGTAGACGATGGCTCAACTGACGACACCATCGAGATCGTCCGGCAACTTCTGTCTCAGCGCGAGCATATGCGATTGATCCGTTTGTCCCGCCATTTCGGGCAGGAAATCGCCATTTCAGCCGGTCTGGATTCGGTCATCGGTGACTTCTCCGTCGTGATGCTCCCGGACACGGACCCACCCTCTCTGATACCGGAGATGGTGGAGCAGTCACGGAGTGGCGTGGGCGTGGTCTATGGTATCCGCCGCAACCGAGAGCGTGAGCCCCTTCTCCTACGAGCGGGCGCCTCCTTCTTCTATTGGTCTTGTCAAAAGCTGTTACCGCTGAAGTTGCCGAAAAACACCACCCACTTTCGCGTACTCAACCGCCGGGCGGTCAACGCGATCATGCAGATTCGTGACAAAGGCCGATACCTCAGCACGTTCAGCAACTACGTCGGGTTCGAGGAACAAGGTATTCTATACGACACGATTCAGCGACGTACCAGGCCACGCCACAAGAGCCTTCCCGAGGCAATCAACCTGGCGATCAATATTGTCGTGGCTAACTCCCTCTACCCGCTGAGGCTAGCCGCCTGGCTGGGCCTGAGTCTTGCGGCACTCAACCTGCTCTACATGCTTTTCGTTCTCGTGATGTTTCTCGTCAAGGAGTCCTCCCCGGAGGGGTGGTCGACCATATCGTTGATCAACTCGGTAATGTTCTTCTTTGTCTTATTGATTCTTGCCGTCGTGTCCGAATACATCGGCCGACTACTCGGTGAGAGCAAGGGGCGGCCGCTGTACTACGTGAGAGACGAGGCCAATAGCTCCGTGTTGGTGTCTGGGGAGGAACGAAAGAACGTCGTGACCGACTCGGTCGAGTCGCCGTAGGGGGACGGGGAAGCCCAATGGAAGCACAATGGCACGTGCCTTCGTACGAGACCGCCGAGTTTCGGAAGAGGAGACACCGATACTGCGTGGCGGTGTTCGTCATCGACGAGGGCCAGAGGCTGCTGGATCAGCTCGACCGTATGAGCCCGCTCGCGGACGTCGTCGACATCTTCGTAGCGGATGGCGGAAGCACCGATGGTTCTACCTCTGAGGAGGGACTACGCCAGCGCGATGTTGCCGCCCTGCTCACAAAACGCGGTGAGGGTCGGTTGGGTACCCAGATGCGTATGGCGTTCCACTACGCCCTCGAAAACGGATACGAGGGCGTGATCACGATCGACGGAAACGGTAAGGATGACGTGCGTGCCATGCCCCTGTTCGTGGCCGCGTTGTCGGAGGGTCTCGATCATGTGCAAGGCTCCCGCTTCATCCAGGGTGGGAGGGAGGTCAACACGCCGCAGAGCAGGTTGTGGGGTGTGAGGTTGCTGCATGCACCAGCGATTTCCCTTTCCGCGGGCATCCGATACACGGACACCACGAACGGCTTCAGAGCGTACAGCGCTCGACTACTACTAGACCCGAGAGTCGCCCCGTTCCGAAACATCTTCGTCGGGTACGAGTTGCACTACTATCTGGCGATCCGAGCCGCCAGACTCGGCTTTCGTTGCAAGGAGGTGCCGACAACCCGGTCGTACCCCTCCGATGGCCCGACTCCGACGAAAATCCACGGGTTCAAGGGCAACGCATCGATTCTCGAAGCGCTTGCCCGAGCCTGCTTTCATGGCTTCAACCCGCCGACTGGACGTTCCGGATCCGATCGATGAAGAGTGCGCTCATAGGTCATACCGGCTTCGTCGGCAGCACGCTGAAGGCCCAATGCCACTTCGATGACTACTACCGGTCTGGGAACATCTCCGATATGGCCGGAAAACGCTACGATCTGATCGTGTGCGCGGGCGCGCCTGGCCAGAAATGGCTTGCCAACAAGCACCCCGAAGAGGACAGACAGAGTCTGGCTCGGCTCATGGACGCTCTCGGGCATGCGAGTGCGGGCCATGTAGTCCTGATCTCCACGATCGATGTGTATCCAACCCCGATCGGTGTGGACGAAGAGACACCCATCCGGAGTGAGGAGGGGCATCCCTATGGGCGACATCGCCTGCAGCTCGAGGGCTTCGTGACGGCCCGCTTCGAGGCGACCGTGGTTCGACTCCCCGGCTTGTTCGGGGAGGGCCTGAAGAAGAACATCATCTTCGACCTCCTGAACGACAACATGGTGGACGTGATCAACCCTCGGAGCGTCGTCCAGTTCTACGGATTGGAGTCTCTCTGGTCCGATATCTCGAAGGTCAGAGAGCTTGGTTTACCGCTGGTGAACTTCGCCACCGAACCCGTGCGGGTGGCGGATCTCGCTAGCGAGGCTTTCGGGCGAACCCTCGGTAACAACCCCGCCGCCCACCCAGCCGTACGATACGATATGAAGACCCTACACGGTCACCGGTTGGGAGGATTTGAAGGGTATCTCCAGAACGCCCAGAGCGTGATGCGACAGATTGAAGCGTTTGTCGAGAGTCAGCGTCTTCGCGAGCAATGAAGATCGCCTTCAGCAATATCGCGTGGGGTCTCGACGACACGTCCACAATCGCACGCTTGATGTCCGAGCGGGGAATCGCGGCGGTCGAGATTGCACCGACCACGAGGTGGATCGATCCGCTCGCTGCCCCGAGTGGTCAACTCAACGATTTCCGTAGCTTCTGGGAGGATCAGGGAATCCGCATCGTGGCGCTGCAGTCCCTTCTGTATGGGCATGCCGAACTCACGATCTTCGATCAGGAGCCGGCTCGAGAACGCACGCTCGAGTACCTGAGGGGCATGATGCGAGTGGGCCGAGCACTCGGCGCGGACGTTCTGGTCTTCGGCTCACCGAAGAATCGCCGGGTTGGCGACAAGGAACCGGGAGAAACGCAAGCGATCGCGCTTGACTTCTTTCGCCGCGCAGGCGAGGCGGCCTCAGATGAGGGTGTCACGCTGTGCATCGAGCCCAATCCGGGACAATATGGTTGCGACTTCGTGACTACGGCGGACGAAGGCCTTGAACTCGTGCGGAGCGTGGACCATCCGGGCTTCGGATTGCATCTGGACTCGGCGGGAATGACGCTGGCTGAAGACCCCGTCCAGGAGGCGCTCGACAGGTGCGCGTCCTACCTCCGTCACTTCCACGTGAGTGAGCCATTCCTGGCGCCCATCGGCGAGGGGGGCGTCGCCCACCAGGACTTCGCTGGGAGTCTGAGGCAGCTAGGCTATGAGGGCTTCTGTTCCGTCGAGATGAAAAAGGTCGAGGGCCGAGACGTCGTTACAGAGATCGATCGGGTCCTCACGCTCGTGGAACAACTCTACCGCTAGGGAGCACCGTGCCGAGCATCGAGTTCAATCCGCCAGATAGAGCCTTCACCACGGGTGAGTCGAGAGCGTCCCCGAGCAGCGCGCCCCCGTTTTGGGGGAACCAACCCCTACTTTCAGTGCTGGCAGTCTTCGCCTTGGTTCTCGTATCGAACACCTGGCTCGGTTGGGAATCTGGCATTGATCTTCTACATGCGGTGGACGTCTACTCCTATGAGATCATCGCGGAGTCGGCGCCCCAGTTGCCTTCCACAACCGGTGACGAAATCTCGTTCCAGTATGGGCAACGATTCGTCTATCACTATATCATCGGGATCGTAGCCAAGCTCACCTCGCTTCCCCTGCCTGTGGTATATCGTGGCGGTGTTCTCGCGACGCTGATCCTGCTCACAGCTGCGGTTGCCAGGATCGTCAGTGAGGTCGGCCTTACAGGTTTTCGATCTTGTGTCTGCGTAGTGCTACTCGTCGTAAATCCTTACGTCATACGCTACTACCTCGTCGTTCCCGGGATGATTGCCGACGTCCTATTTGCGTTGTTCATGGCCGTGACCATACTGGGGCTGCTGAGAAAGCAGATCGGTATCATATTGTGTGGAGTACTGCTTGCCGTGTTGGCGCGGCAGACGCAGCTACTCGCCCTACCGGGCTTGGTGCTTTGGATGGTAGCCGGGGCGAATTGGAGAGACGATTCTGTAAAGCGGAAAACCCTCAACGTCGCAACACTCGTCGGCGTCCATGCGGTTGCCTATTTCGTTTCAAGCAGGGTCGCCGAACCCTTCACATATCCCGTGGCAGACTTCCACCTGTACTATTCTGTCTATACGTACTTTGTTCTGGAGTTCGATAAACTACTCGCCTTGGCCGAGCACATCCTCAGAATAGGTATCCCACACCTCATGACGGGCCTATTCCTCGGAGTGGCGTACGCCAAGATCAGGAAAAGCGTGAGCTGGAAATCGCTACCGGCAGAATTTTGGGCGTGCCTGATCATGGTCGTATCGCTCGCGGCTCAGCCCTTCTTAATGGAGCCAGAGTATGCAACTCATGGGCAAGCCCGGCACAGCTCTCTTGCCTTGGTTGCGGCGATCACCGCACTCGCGTTGTTCTTCCGAGAGTATGAAACGCATTTGAGATTTCGATTCAGCAAACGATTGGGCGTCCTGTTCTTTACGTTGCTGTTCCTGAGCTCCCTCCATCACATGACCTCCGTTTCGCCGCTTACCACACCGGTTCAATACGCTGCCTATCACTTTCTGATAGCCGGCTCTTGCGCATACATCTTTGGGAAAATGATGTTTCGGGAGAATCAGAGGTCTGATGATTCGGCCGCCCCAAGCAAGCTGTCATCGCCCGTGACCGGCTGAAGACTCGGCCTCGGTTTGCGACACTCAACCGTCGTCAGCGAGACGCCCATCTAGCCACTCGACGGTCTGCCGGATCCCTTCCTCGAGAGAGAACGGAGGCGCGCCGAGGCGCCGGATCGTGTCCTCCGTGGGTGTCACGTAGTCTGTCGTCATGCTCTTGAAGCGCGACCACGTCAGCGGCACCGGCACACCGCCCCGTGCCAACACGTCCATGACGCCCGCAAGCGCGGCGAGGGCCCAGCGTGGGAGCCGTCGGGCCTTACGCCCCCGGAGTGCCTGATTGAACCCGTCGGCCCAAGTGGCCAGAGGCACCGGGGCGTCTCCCAGGTAGAACACACCCTCGTGGACGATGTCCGGAGGCAGTGCGAGCAGCCGGCGGAGTTGCCAACATACGTTTCCCACGTAGCCGTATGTTCGTATCGGATCGGTGCCGCCGGGGTGTAAGTACCGGCCGCTACGTGCCACAGCCCAGAACTCCCGCTCGTATCGAAGGTGCCAAGGCCCCCAGATGTTGACGGGTCGCGCCAAGCACCAGACGGGAGCTGG
>Ga0310124_10001849_pt1 | contig 14658 bp, 23 predicted proteins | sample CB11b_AW_Bot5_MG_FD_203507 | JGI IMG/M metagenome (GOLD analysis project Ga0310124, IMG submission 203507) | Marine microbial communities from Western Arctic Ocean, Canada - CB11b_AW_Bot5 | ecosystem: Environmental > Aquatic > Marine > Oceanic | place: Canada: Western Arctic Ocean | collected...
TGCTCCCTGACCACCGACACCTGATAGGATATTATTCTGGAAAACCACGAACCGCTCCTATGCGTAAGCTAATGTTGCGACCGCCTGAATACTTGTGGCTGATCTAACAATATAGTCAATCCGGTCAAGTGCCGCTGCCGTTGTCGTAAGGGTTGGCGCAGCCCCGGCGGGGAACTCCCAAGACGTTCCGTAAGACATTGTTCTTGAACCTGTCCCGTCCTGTACGACAAAAACACTTCCTGTCTGTCCTGCCACTACGTTACTGGGATTTTCCAATGCAGCGTTATGCGCGAGGGTAACCGTGAAGTTCTGAGACGCCGCAAAGTCAGGAGTAATAGACGTAGCAGAAGTAAGGGTTCCTATGTCCGCTATGGAAGACTTGGCAATATGAAGCTGGACGCTGGGGTTGGCTACACCTATTCCAAGATTACCATTTGATTCGAGGCGCATCTTTTCTGCTGCCGTTGAACCAGCTTCCATAAGATTAAAAGTGATGTCGAAGTCTTCAGCCGTGCTGCTTACATCCGTTGTTACAGCCTTTAGAACTGCGCCAATTTCATTATTACCAGCCGCCGTTTCCACAACAAAATCCAAACCTGCACCAATTCCAGCAGCAGGGGTTCCGCTACTTGTTCTCGTCGCAGACAGGGGACTTATAACTGTAGTGGTTCCAGAGTCCTCCTTTTTGGCGTTTACGCCGCCTGTAGCAGATAAAATTCCACCGCCAGTTATTCTCGCAACTTCTGCCGCTGTTGCACCAGCCGTCATATTTTTAAAGACAATATCAAAAATTTCCGCCGTACTGGTTACATCAGTTGTAACAGATTCAATCGTACTTCCTATTTCGTTATTCCCAACAGCAGTTTCTGTTGTAAATTCAATTCCAGCACCAATTCCAGCGGCTGGAGTCGCGCTTGAAGTTCGTTTAACATTTACAGGATTAAGAACGGTATTTGTACCACTGTCTTCTTTTGCCGCCGCAATACCTGCCGAAGCCGTAGCTAAACCTGTAAAAGTTGAAGTACTGGTCACCGCAAGAGTACTTCCCAAGGTAGCCGCGCCATCTATTGCGGCAACGCCTGTACATTCCAGAGTTGCTATCTGAAGATCATTTAGGGCATTCGCAACAACTGCCCCAGAACCCGCTCCATCACAAAAAACAGCAGCATTCTTACCGTTTTGTATTGTAACTGAGGCTCCTCCCCCACTTCCTTGTTTCATAAGTAGGGAATACGGGCCGCTTGAACCAGTATCGGTAGTCGCGTTTACAAAAATAAACCACGCCGTTGTAGTATCTGGAGCAATGGTTATCGTACAATTCTGGGCTAATGAACCCGTAAACTTGATGATACGAAACATCCCGTTCTGAAGATTTTCTGTTCCGGCACCAGGAGAGGCTTCTCGAACCGTTAAGGTAGCCGTAGCCGCATCTGAAAGTGCAACCGCTTTATAAGAAGTTATCCTATCTAAGATATCAAAGTTGAAATTTGTCGTAGTTCCCCAAGTCCCTGATTGCTCACCAGTGGCGATTTCCTCAAAGCCAAAGTTTGTTGTAAATGAAGATACCATAATATTGCTCCTATGCCGCTATGTCTGTCCAGATTGTTCCGCTTGATGTATCAATAACGCTCCATACATTGGGTCTATTAACCACGCCGACTGCTTCAACTCCTGTAACAATAAATTCAGTTCCTTTTCCTACAGTTCCTATTGCACCGGCAGCTAAAACTCCAGTCACCGAAAAGAAAGACTTTCCTGAAGCGGTAACCGTTCCTATTGCACTTGCGGCTGAAACTCCAGTTGCCGAAATGGTAACAAACGTACCTACCGAAATAGTTCCTATCGCACTTGCAGCTTCAACCCCAGTTACCGAAAGGGAGACTGGAATTACTACCGTTTGGGAACCTATAGCTGCGGCTGCTTCAACCCCAGTTTCTAGAACAACGGCGGCATCACCCCAGACACCGCTCCCCCAAGTAGACCTCCCCCAACCTGTTATAAGGTCCGCTTGGAAAATAATATTCCCAGTAGACCCAGTTGCTTCAACCCCCGTAACAGCTATCGTTTGGACAATGACAACTGTTTCACTTCCTATAGCCCCAGCAGCCTCAACTCCTGTTACTTCAAGAGTGCCGTGAGATCCCCAAGCCGCACTCCCCCAAGTAGATCTTCCCCATCCATTAAGCGAAGCCACGGCATAATCCTTATGCTATACGAATAATAGCATTATTGGCATCGTTAGCAGGATATTGAATAGTGAAGTCACCCGCACTGGAAGACTTATCACCACCGAAATCAAGTACACAAACACTTGGGTTAGCTGCATGACCAACGGTTCCGCCCGTCCCGGCAGTACTCAATGTAGAATTATAAATAACAGCACACCTTGCACCGGAGATAGTGGAAGTAGACCACGTAGTATCTGTGAAATCCAAGAAGGCAGTTGGAACAGAACTACTGTTATCCGATAACCCCAAAGTTACAGACGCAAGAGCATCTCCTCCTGCTACATAGGCAGTTCCGCTTACCTCATTAGTGGCCGTATATCCGGTCAAATCCTCATTTGCATCGGTGCGGCTTGATGTAAACATCGCAATCTTAAAGGTATCCGCTGCAATAGAGCCTGACCCTGTGCGTGAATGAGTCAGCCAGAAATGAATTCCGGCGGTTATCTCCTTTTTGTACGAACCGCACATTGCTTGGTTAATCGCCATATTAAAGTCTCCTTATAATCTCTGCGATGTCATCGTGACCTTGCTTTTTCATTAAAGCCCAAATAGTTGTTCTTTCACTTTTCGCCATACTATTCATATAATAGATCAAAATTTCTCTCAACCTGTTTTTATGAGCAATAGCTTGATCCCGTATTACTGGAGGTGCTGTCTCATTTATCTGCATAATCCTGTTCAATGCCATATCTGCAACTTGTTCAGGAGTATGTCCTCCATCCGTAGAGGTAAAAACAGAAACTGTTCCTAAACCTCCTTCCCCACTAGCCTGAAACATCAAGCCACATCTCTTCTCACTCTATCATATCTATATTGATCACGGGTCTGTTTTCCTTCACCAAGATTCTTCAGCCATTGTAAGGATTCCTGATAGCGGCCATTATAGATATTAAGCAATTGATCCTCACCTTTCATAAAGGTATAGGCTTCCACTAAAGCGCCATACAAAAGAGCCAATTCAGCATTATCCCCTAACCAAGTTGTGCCGCCCGATACTGTTGTAATGGAAGCGGGTCTGTAAAAATAATGAAGTTCCATAGTATAATTTTGATCTGGAGTTGGCGCCAATAGAAATGCCGTTTCATCCCAATCCGCATAGTACTTAGGAGTGCCTGTAGTCGCCGGATTTGGAGTATAATCCTGAAGAAAAGTGGCATGTTTGTAGAGTAGAAATTCATTACTCGAGGCATTTACTACACTTAATGATAAGGTAGCCAAATAATCAGAAGGAATGGTCAAAAACTTGGTATCCGTAGCCGCGCTTCCTGTCGCATATCTCCTGTAAATGTCCAGTTGGCATTCTTTTAAAATTCGTTCTTCCGCATTCAGTATAAAACGAGGTAATTGACTTACGAAAGTAGTCTCAGTGTTCTGGGTGTAATCCTGAATTGCTGTTTTTAAAGTTGTGTATGTATATGCCATATCAAGGACTCACTGTTACTGGCCCGGCAGAAGAAAACCCACCGCCGCCTCTTATATTTCCAACACTAGCTGTTTCACTTGACCCACTATCACTTACATCAAAACTAAACTGATTATCATTAACTTTTGTAATGGAGTAACCAGTACCGTATTCTATAGCAGAAGAAGTGAATCCGTCAAAATTTGATACACTTCTAAAACGAACAAGATCCCCTGTACTTCTTCCATGATTTGCCTGAGTTACAGTTATGACACTTGACCCAGAGACGCCTGTTAAAAAAGAATTAAAATCCAAAAGAACTTCTACCACTGGTTCCGTCCTGTCTGGTCGTGCAAATTGTAAGGCTTGAGGATCAGCTACTACATGACGAGGCATAAGTTGAGGTTGTTTTGTTTCAAACTCGTCCCTGCCGACTAACAAGCCATTCCATTCCATGATCATGTTTCTCATTTTGTAGGCGCGACCTGAACGATCAGAAATTCCAAGAGCATGTTTCCCAGAAGCATATCTAGTCATTATGAAAGACTCAGTGATGAGTATGTTGGAACCAAACGAAGAGCGGTTCTCTCCCCGTCCTCAGAAGCAGCCCTTTGGAATTCTTCTTCATAAATATTTTTCAATATGCCAATTCTGTCAGGAGCTTTCTTAACGGAAAGATAATAAGCTAACCCGGCGGTTAAACAGGGTAAAAACCGGAAAGGAATATCAGCGGTATTCACACCTGCATCTGCATCCTGCATCCTTTTCACGCGATAATAGATCACTTGATCCGTAGAATTCTCAGGAGTTGGCCAAATAGTAATGGTGGGGGTTATAAGACGATCCACATAATACTGGGAAGCTCTTCCTTGGGTGGTCTTATTAGGAGTATTCAAGTAATCAGATCTATTGATTCGGGTTATTCCTATATCTGAATTATCCCGTCTTACCACTACTTCCAGCACATCTACCGTAGCCTGAACATCAGTCAGGTCAGGAACCGCTGAAACGGTGGTAGTGGCGGCACTCGAAGACCCAGTAATGGTTTCTGATAAAGTAAAAGTCCCACTGGGAACTGTAATTGTCATTGAGGTAGACCCAGGCTTCGTGATGACTTCGGCTGTAACCGCACTTGTCCCCCCCGTGATGGTTTCTCCCACACTAAAGGAAGTAGAAGACGCCACTGATAAAGTAATAGTGCCTATGGGGTAAGTGGTAATAGAGGAGGTTGAAGAAAGCTGGGCAACCGTCTGATTGATCTCATCAATTGTCCATAAATTTAATCCTCTGTTTGCCCATTCAGCAAAAAGAAGATTTAAAGACCTTCTGGCTGTAGCCGCATCGTAACCTGTCCGAAGTTCTAAGCCGCATCTTTCAAAGGCTTCCTCTGTAATGTCGGCCATATTGAGATTAAAATCAACCGATCCAGAAGTTGCCATACTACTCTCCTTAAAGGACTACTTATCCTTTCATAAAGGAATCAATCTTATCTTCCAAACGATCAAAACGATCAAGAATTCTATTCATATCTGCCGTAAGATCTGTTTTGTTCACATAATCTCTGGCGACTTGTTCTCTCGTTTTGTTCAACAAGATTTCAATCCTTTGAACATTTGAATGGTGCGCTTTAATAAACAGAACAATAACCGCACCTCCTATGGTAAGAAGGCCGTTCCATAAATATGAAGCGGCCTCTTCCACTTTAGAACTCTTTGATACACTCAAGGACCACGGTGTAATCATCACCAGCAGAATGTCCCACCGTAGTAAAGTTAAGATCCCCAGTAGGACTTGTAGCACTGTTTACCAAACCACCAAAAGACGAAAAATCAAAACTACCTTGATAATCTGTTGGTAGCACTACTGCTATTACATTTGTAACGGCATCCCATAAAATGTTTAATTCAAGATTTGTCGTACTAAACCATATTTTATTAATACGAACTCCCGTACAAACAGTGCCATCCTGAAGAGCGGATAAGCCAGAAGCATCTACTGCCGTAACCGCACTTTGACCAGTGTCAACGTGCGTGTACGAAAAAGATTTAACTAACTTACGAGGACCATCTTCAATGACTTTTTCTACAAAAGTATCAGCCATCTAGTTTACTCCTTGATTTCTCCGCGTAAAACCATCGCTTTATGTTCAGCACTCCCCTTTGGAGGGGTGGGCTGTTTAGATGATTTTTTTGTTGAAGATTTTTTAGCCGATTCTTCATTTTTAGCCATGTTTCACCTATTAGGGTTGTTTATCGTATTGAGTCATACCATCCGTGGTGCGTTGCGCTACTGCCAAGAGATAATCACAATCAACAACATTAGCCACAGCTTCACCAGATACACCAGCAACCCACGTAGTCAGTTGGGCCGTTGGGATGTTATCGGTAGTCGTTGTAACCAATTTGCGGTCAACATAAAATTCCACCTGTCCAGTACCCCGGACAATAAAACCCAGCCGACGATCATTGGTAATTGTGCTCCCGGTAACCGAACCATCAGCAAAATCAACACCAGTATCAGTTTTAGTTTCAGTTCCGCCATTGTCCGTAACAGCGTAAATATCTGCTGCTCCGTCAACAACAAGGAAGCCGATCTGATTATTGGTGCCAAAAGGGACGCCTGTAGCTAAAGTACCATTCTCACAAAAACCAACAAACATATCCATCTGATCCGCATCTGACATAATGATACGGGTTTCAAAGAATATATTCTTACTGGCTTCCGGTCCCCAGACTTCGTTGCCTTGAAGAGAAGCCCCTGTATCATCTGATCCAGAACCGGAAATTTCATACCACCCACCAATGGCGTCAGCTTTAATGGCACCTGTACCACTGGTAAGTTGTGAATAGGTCCAGTCATTAGTGCCATCAACCGCGATGCCAATAAAATCGTCATACTGGAAAACATAATCAGGATTAGATTGAATGGGTAGATTTGTAAACCACGCACCACCAGCAGTTTGATTAGCTCCACCACTATATAACACTGGTCCAGAAAAACGTGTAGTACTCATTGTAACTACCTCCTTACGAAAGGGTTTGCCCTAGAGTCTTCGTAAGCGTCTGCTAGGCCAGTCGCTAGGGCTTAAATATCCTAGAAGTAAGGGGGGAGATTAACTCCCCCCTATAGTTTTACGCTCCAGGTGATCCAAAGACACACCGTGGGTCAGAGTAACCGAAGCTATAACGCTCACGGGCTTTGTACCTCACGTTACCAGTGTCAAAATCACCTTCCATCTTAGTAGACATGGGCATACGTTCAAAGTGGATAAATCCGCGAGGAGCATCCGTTTTGACGAACCATGCATCCGTGTCTGTCAGGTAATGGTTAACAACATATCCTTGCGGAAGCATACCCATGTTCCGCGTAGCGTTGATATCATTGTCAGCCGTTCCGGGACGGAGAGTAGATTCAAGCAGACGATCCGCGACAAACTGACTTGCCGCTGGAACGATAAGCTTCATTCCTCGTACCGATACTTTAAGACCACGCTCGTCAACAAACGCCGCAATATCAATCAAGGCGTTTTCCAGACTGGTTTCGTTAAGATCCGCCGCTGTAGACGGAGTATTACGAAGGTCGTTGTTGTTAACAAGTGGGTGATCCGTCACACACAAGGCTTTCCCGTCTCCACCAGTAATTGTGGTGTCGAAAGCGTCATTCAGAACAGCAGCACCCTTCACCTGTTTGGTGTTGGCCATGCTACGTGCCAAAGCTTTCGTATAACGGGAAGCAAGACGGTCATACAGATTATCTTCAATCGCTTCTTCAGTAATTGAAAAAGCCAATGCGATAGTCTGATGAGTGTATCTTGCCGTGTATGCTTCTTGGGCATCATCGAAAGAAACTGCCGAACCTTCAGATTTAACGGGCGCAGACCCAAAACCTGAAAGCATGACTTCCTCTTCAAAAGCTCGTTCTGAAGATTCCGTGTCAAAAATTTGACCAGCTTCGTTGTCATACCTGGCGTACTCTAAGCCGAATAGGGCGTTGAGGCCAGGCTCTAGCTCTTTAGCTAGTTGTGCTCTTGATATAGCCATTTCTCAATCCTCCTATACGCCAGTGGTTGAAACAGTACCAGCCGCAATAGATCCCGTAGGAGCATTGAAGCTGTTGTTCAACCTAACGATTGCGCCAATACCAGCCGCCGAAAAATCAGCATTCTCTGGATCATCAACCCAACCCATAATCCTCAGTTGAAGACTATTTGTCGTATTGATGGTACTTATGGCCATGCGACCCAAAGAAACACCTGTAGCGGTTGTGCCAGTAGTGGCTGTAGAGAAGTTCGCATTCGCAAAACGAGCGGCCAAGGCAGTAGCCTTACTGGTCCAGGTCGCGTCAGTTGCAATTACAAACAAGGTATTTGGATCATCCTCTAAAAAAGCTTTTACAGGATGATTACTATCTGCCCCGGAACCGGGCCAGTAGTTTTTCCAAACCGTTCTTCCAGTGGTGCTGTCAACATACTCGCATCCTTGAAAAACGCCTAGGAGACTAACTGTTCCACCAGCCGCTGCCCCTACTATATCTATATACCCCGTACTAAGGGGGATAACAGGAGAGCCGTGGTAGATAGCGTTAGTATTTCCGTTGGCAATTTCGTATGGAGTATAGCCTGTAACACCAGTGGAATTAGAGGCCGACCCTAGTTTACTTATAGGGCGAAGGCCAAAACTTCCGTTACTATTAGCCATTAAATTTTCTCCTAGTCCTCAGATTTCTGAGGACCTCCAAAAGTTACACTAGAACTCCTATCGGGTCTATCGATAGGCATTGCCGGATGTTGTTCTCGAGCTAACTCGTTATCAACAGCCGTCATTTGATCGCGGGTCATATCCCGGAAGTATTTTCCGCGCTGTTCAGCGATTTCAATAGGAACCCTGGCCAGAAGAAGACCTCCTACTCCGATAATTCCGGCATGTTTTCCATCTTCAACAGTCGGAATATCAAAGTCTGGATATTCTTCTCCACGTACCAGTTCATATCCCTCACGGGATCTTGATGATACGTTTTTACGGTCATCGAAACCCATTACACTTTCTCTGATCCATCTATGCTTATAGCCTTCAGGAGGAGGAGGTGCGTCCAACATGGACGGTGGTTTCCATGGTTCCTTACGTGTCTCTTTGACACGTGTTTCACTGGAGCGTGGCGTCCTTGGTGACTTTTGGAGAGTAGTGTTCTCTTGCTTCATGATTAATCCCTCACATATTTTGCGTATTCTTCAAGTGGCACATTTAGCCGTTTGGCAATCGCAACTTGAGAAGGTGTTAATCGCACTGTTTTACGTCCACCTTTATTGCGGGATGCGGAAGATTCGGCTGACGCAACCTTTCTACTTCCACCCGTTTTAGATTTCTGGCCAAGCTTCTGTGGAAACTCAGTCATCATCCTTTTATCGAGTTCAGCATAGTATTCATCTGATTGAGGGTCAAATTGTTCATCCTCAATCAGACGCCTGTGTACCCCAAAAACAGCATATGTCATAACTTCATCCTGGCCAAACCAGTCATTTTTAGAGGCCCAAGCCTCTGCTTTAGGGTCTGTAGGCTGGATTGGAGCCGGTTGCTGGACAGGTGCAGCTACAGGTTCAACAGGTTTTTCCACCGCTTCCTTCTTCGCTTTGGATAGTTTTCCTTTTTCCACCGCTAAAGAAGATAGAGCTTCCTGAGCGTCCACCATCTTGTCTACGTCACCACTTTCGTGGGCTTCTTTTAATAAATGTTTCGTAGAATCTATCTGAGTGGAAACACGGCTATCAAATTCTTCCTGATAGCCCTTATCAAGAGAATCAAGACGTGCCTTCAGATTTTCGTTTTCTTCGTGGACGCTTTCCGCATACTGAACCGCCGTCTGTTTTTGACGTTCTTCTTCACGGAAACGTTTGGTGAGTTTGTCAATGCGGGTTTGAACACCAGCACTGTATTCTTCAAGTTCGTCTTCAGTCTCTGGGGTCTCCTCTACAGTGACTTCAGGTTTTTCTTCTTTCTTCGGGGGCTTCTCTTCCCCAGAGATATCTACGTCTACGGAAGATTCTTCGGAATCTCCCACATCAATCGGTTTTTCTTCTGGCATGTCGCGTTCTCCACGGTTATTTTCTCCTTTCTAGACATGTTTAATATCATCTGGTTCAAGGATCGTAGCGATGACCTCATCGTCATTAATAATACGAACCTCACCGCCTTCGATTTTAAATCGAGCACCAGCATAGCGGCCAATACAAATCCAGTCTCCTTCCTTGCACCAGGAACCCCCCTCCCCAAACTTATTTTTGTCCTGATAAGCTAAAGGACCTACCTTCAACACATAAGCAACCACAGTAGCTAAAGCTTCACGGTCACGGATCTGATCAGGGATCAAAACACCCCCGTCCGTTGTGGCACGTCCCATGTAGGGCATGACCAACAAACGCCATCCTGTGGGTTGCGGGAGTCTTTCACTGAGGGAAACATCAAGTAAAGAAGGATCAAGAACTTTTTCGTCCTTCTTAACGTAAACACTCTTCTTTCTTTCTTTTTCTTTCTCAGCTACATGATCGGGAACATATAGGGTCTTGCTCATTCTTCCTCCGATTTCGCCAAATAATCCTTAATTTCCTGTTCTGCGAACTCCAGTCCCTTCAGTTCACCAACAAGTTCTTTATAAGATTCCAGATCTCTGGGGGAACCATGAAGAATAGCGTCTTTTGTCAGTTCTGCGCGAGATTGAATCGCTTTTAATACGTTATAGGCAAACGTAGTCGGGTCTGCCATTAAAAAGTCCCTTTAAAACCTTTAGGGTTACGAATGAATTTCATAATATCTTCCGCCGTAGGAGAAGGAGGAAGTTTTTCGGGGGGTCTTATTGGTACAGGTTTGACTACTTTACCACCGTCACTATACCCCAAAGGATTAACAATTGAGAAGCCGCCCTCTACCTCCATAGGTTCACCGTTAACCCTGTCGGCATATTCCTGGGCTTCCGTAAATGTATCGTAAACAACTCCTCTAGGCATCAGTATCTCCTCGTTTTATAAGCCATTCCGCCATCGTTCTTTTTCATGTACTTGTCCAACTCACCCTTGTACATCTTCTTCAACAGGGCTGCGTTCCCCCTGGGAAGAGCACCGGACCCCTGTTCCATATACTTACTCAGATTTTCATCTGAGATCAGTCCGCCCCCTGCCTTCTCTTTCGGTTTAGGAACAGATTTAGGAGCATGAAGTCCTCTAGCTTTCAACCATTTTGCATATTCTCTGTCGAAAGCCTTCTCTTTAGCCATCAGTATACCCTCGTATTGCTGACCATTCCACCATCGTTCGCTTTTAAATAATAATCCAGATCAGTAAGCGTTTGATCTACCCTTTTCCGGTCTCCCTCAGAAATGGTTTTGGCGCCTTCATTCAGCAATTTTTTAATTGTGTCTCGAGCAGCCTTTCCTGTACCTTTTTTCCCAGCCATCAGAATGTCCCCTTTCCATCATTGTCATTGAAATAACGACCACGGACCTGGAACTCAGTTCCTTGAATAAGTTTCTCCGTCTTACGGTCAAGCTTCTTACGACCCCATTCGGTAGGAATCTCATCAATCCCATAAGTCTCGTCGCCAACTTCCTCTACGGAATATTCTTTACCGGCTTTCATGATGCCACCATGCATCATTTTTTTGGCTCTTTTTAAATAAGTCTTGGAACCTCCTGGATCAGTCTCTTCTCCCCCCTCACCTTTTCGTGTAATAATATTAAACGGCTTAGATGGAATTACTTTTCGCGCCCTTGATTTCACAGGAGAAGTGATGATTTTCGCTAAACCTTTAAGGGTACGCGGATCAGGATCTTTTCTTCCTCTTCTCGTCGCCTCCGGTCCTTCCATTGTATAGACATGTCTACCTTTCGTTCCGGCGCCACCCGGCTTGTGCTTCGCCGCCGCCGCAATTCCTTCGGCCATGTATTGAGCGTTTGTTTTGTTCTTTTTTTTAGTTTTAGCCATGATATAGTCTCCTTTGTTTCACGTGAAACACTTTAGGGAACGGATGCGTCACTTACATCTCCTGTTTCCTTAAAATAGCCATACCAATGACTATCCATCTCCCGGACATCTTTCCAAACGTCTCCATTAAGATCCGTATGTCTTTCTTGATGACAATGCTTACAAAGATATTCTGTTGCCTCAACTTCATCCTGACCATCTCTATCAGTACCCAAAAGATAATGCGGTTCTAGTGTCGTATCAAAACCACAACTCTCACAGACATCTTGCCGTTGTTTCATGTTCTTTTAACCTTTCTTCTTTTGTAGCCAGAAGCTCTAATTGCACGTCCCTGTTTTTCAGCATCGGAACGCTTCTTGTAAATCTTTCCGCTCTTCCCCCACTGGTAACCGCCCTTTACCTTTCGGACAGGCATTTAATTGCCTCTCTTCGTATCTGTCGGGGCCTTGTTGATACGTTCAAGGTTCACGTCCGCTCTTAATAACGCGATGTCCTCGCTCGAGTCAATCTTTTCACGTGTTATCTCCTGACGTTCTGATTCACGTTTTTCCTCAAAATCCTGTTTTTCACTGAACTCATTGGCCTTGCGCGTCATGTCGGCTTCCTTGATATCAAGTTCCTTCTCGCGCAACTGAACCAGAGGATCTGTCTGACCCGGAGGCGGCGGCATTAACTCAGCCATGATTTCCTGGGTATACTGGGCAATCAGTTCCGCAACCCGTGACTCAATATCAACTTGAGGTTCCTGTTGTCCCGTCTGTGCTGCCTGTTGGGACTGCATCGTCATTTCAGCCATGGCAACACCTCTGGCCTTGAATGCGATGTGTTCACACAAGTGCGCCTGAAGCAGAGCAAAAATAGGAGGAGTAGACCCCGGAATAGGTGTCTTCATAAAAGCCATGTGGGCCATGATGTGGGCGTCATGGTGCTGAGTGGGGAAAGCCTGAAGAGTTTCCTGTATGATGGACTTGGCGTTTTCAATTGCAGGATCTGTGGGTTGAGGAGCTTGGGGCGGTGGTAAAATTGCTTCTATATTCTGGACCCCTATCGCCTCGTATATTCTCCTGAAGGCTTCATAAAGGTTATGCATTTGAGGATTGGATTGCGCCAGTTGTAACTGGGTCTGTGCAAGGGCAAGTCTCTGCGACATCGAAAATATATTCGGGTCGGACACAGGCATAACGTCGATTCTATCATCGAAATCCGTTTGTTTGATGACGGATTCGGCGCCCCAGACATTGTAGGGGTACACAGGAGGGAGGGATTCGGCAAAAATCTTGGCCAACATCTTGAATTCCTGCTTCTGGGCATAGTGCATCCGCTTGTGAATAGCGGACATGACCTTGGAGCCGCGTTCAAGTAACGCTACAGTCGTTCCTACGGCTGCGTTCTGGTTCCCATCGCCTACCTGAAGGTCGGCTATAGCCGCAAACCGTCTTCCGGCGTCCACCACAAACCCCAAAAGGGACATCAGCGTCTGGCTTGGTTCCTTGTAGGGAAGAGGAATGATGGCATCTCGAAGAGCACCACCGGGGACATCAATATCGCGAAACTCACCAGGAGAAAGAGGTTCATCAGCATCACGAATCCGAATACCCCTAGCTTTAAAACCAGCGGGAAGATTAGCAAGTGTTCCAGCATCGATTAATTGCCTCAAAATTGACGTTGCAGAGCGCCCCAGCCCTCCAATCATGTGTAAAAGACCAAATCCATAGAACCCAAGCCCCGGAAGGAACTTAAAATGGGCAAAATACTGTAATTTCCTGTAAAGTTCGTCACCTTCTTTCCAATTTCGCCGAATGGACAGGACTTTAGAGCTTCCTTCATCAATTGTTATGATATAAGGGAGCTTGATCCCTGTTTCTTCGTTGTCTATCGGACTTCGATGCTCAAACCCCGGTAAATCAAGGTCCGTATGCACCTCCAGAAGAGTACAATCCTGGTCATCCATGGTTTTCTGGATGCCCATAAGCTCTCTTTCCTTGTCCTTTAACTCATCATCACTCTCATAAGGGCTTAATTCCACGTCCCGGTAGAACCCCCCCGCCTGAAATTTGCGTATGTCGTTCAGTCCCATGCGGGTTACATGCGTAACACGGGAGGCAGACGCTAAATCAGTGGCATTATAGGGGACAACCAGGTCATCGGCAGGGACAAAACGGGAAACCGCTCGATCCAGAAGGTCATCAAAGTAGATTTTCTTGAAGGCAGACCCCGCTAAAGGAAGATAAAACAGCAATCTGTCCATCTCAGGGTCATATTCTTCCATGACATGCGTAATCTGGTAGTTCATAAACTCCTGAACACGCTGGGACTGGGACTCAACTTCAGGGGACGCCGCCCCAATGACCTGTGTCCGTACAGGACCTGAGCTTGGAAGAAGTTCCTTGTACGCCTGTGCCTGAAACTGGGTGACGGCTTCAGCAATTACAGGGTGGGTCACACCGCTGGAACCACGGAAAGGTTCTTCCCTCTCCTGATACTTGATCCCCAGAAGGTCAAGACCATTGCGATAGGAATCTTCCCACTCGTCACGGCCACTTCTGTCATCCTCATAATAGTCAACAAGTTCAGACGCAATTTCCATGAGGACTCTTTCGTCCAGGATGTCAGCAAGGTTGGCGTCAGGTTCTGCTTCGAGTTCTTCCTGAACCCTTTTCTCGAAATCTATGACAACGGAACCATCTTCCTCTTCCGTAATGTCTTCAGGTTCTTCTATAACCTCAATTTCTTCCTCTTCCTCAAACTCCCCTATAGGAAGACCTTGGGAGGGCATCACATTATCAATAAGTGATACAGGTGTATCAGCCATTATTTAGCTACCTTTTCATATTGTTCCGTTGTATGCCCTTGAATTTCTCAAAAGACCTCATGGACCCCAGACCTAAAAGACTAAGGGTCAACGGCATGAGTCCTTCCGTCTCTATCATCGGCAAAACAAGATCTGAACCCATGACTGAAAAGATCCATACTGCTACAGGCTGAAATACGAACTGCCAACCCAGCCCAAAGGCGCAGATCCACATGATGGCGGGTCTTGCCCCGGCGATAAAAATGGA
>Ga0310124_10001850_pt1 | contig 14657 bp, 12 predicted proteins | sample CB11b_AW_Bot5_MG_FD_203507 | JGI IMG/M metagenome (GOLD analysis project Ga0310124, IMG submission 203507) | Marine microbial communities from Western Arctic Ocean, Canada - CB11b_AW_Bot5 | ecosystem: Environmental > Aquatic > Marine > Oceanic | place: Canada: Western Arctic Ocean | collected...
GGTACGGGCGATCAGTTAACTGCTATTCCATGGAACAGCGTATGGGATACAGAAGTCCAGAGTGAATGTACCGATGCTCTTACTACTTATGACTCTAGTGGTGGGGTCGCTAAGGAGAACTCTGTCCTTGCGATTCAGAACAACACTAGATTCGTCGCCACCGTGCCAACTTATATGTTCATTCCTGCTGCCGGGACCACCATGTACAAGATCACTGCCTTGTTCTACGACAGTGACGGGAACATGGAAGATCCGGACAATAATGAACTCGACATTCTGTACGAGTCAGTTGACGGTACAGACAAAGATGCATTCTTTGACGAGGCCAGCGGGTCGACGCCTGCATCATCAGGAACCATCGACGTTAATATGTGGAAGATGGTCAAGATCAGTACAGGTGTCTATGAGACGTACTACAAACTGCCGAGTACTGAAAGTGTAGATCAGTGGTCTGCTGTATTCAAACTTGAAGAGGCTACGGCGGAGCTTCAGTACAGTCGTTCGACTAGTGTTCTCGATGCCGACCCGGCTTCTGTTGATGCAAATATCATTTCAATATCTGGAGACTCCACAGCAGCGGATAACCTGGAAGCCATGCTCGATGGGACTGGCGGTGTAACTTTGTCGCTCGGGCAACTAGCAATCGTAGCGAGCAGCAACGACGATGCGATCATCGCCACTGGCTCAGGGACTGGGGCTGGCATCATATCGACTGGCGGGTCTTACGGCGGATGCGGTGCAGTGTTTCTCGGCGACGACGGAGCGATCCCCAGTGGGATCGCCTACGGTATGGCGATCCACAGCGGTGAAATCAATGGAGGCGGACTTAGCCTGCTCGGCGAGGGAATCGTTGAGCCAGCCATTAAAGCGATTGCGAACCGAGCGGATGCGGTGACGTTCACCTCGGGCGGATCAGGTGGGTCTGGATTGAGAGTAACAGGCGACGCTGGTGGCGACGGCATTGAAGTCAGGGCTGGGGCAACTGGTGCTGGAATCAGCATCGCAGGCGGCACGGATGCAGGCGGAGGCGATGCGATCTCTGCCACCACAGCAGGAAGCGGCGAGGCATTGAATAATGATATTCTCAACGATATCGGGGCGAACATATGGGACACTACTTCTGCTTCGCATGTCAGTGCTGGTACCACTGGAAAAATATTAAATGATCTTGAAGCTGAACATACTGACGATACGTTGATGGTGCAAACAACTATAGCTACTTATGCCTCACAAACGTCGTTTACTCTCAGTAGTGGTAGTACTGCTGATGACACGTATATTGGTTGCACAATAATTATAAGGGATAATATTAACCCTGCTAACAAGGGGGTAGGCATTGTTTCAGATTACATCGGTTCTTCAAAAACTGTCACGTTAGCGTATGATCCAGGTGTTTTTTCGTATTCTTCCGCCGATTTTATAACTATCCTCGCAGCTCCGAATAAAGTATCACTCGGCACACAGCAGCAATTGACTGATGCAGTATGGGACGAGGATCTTGATCCTGCTCATATTACGGCGGGAACTGCTGGTAAAGCAGTGTTGGATATTGAAACTGATGCGACCGCAATTAAAAGCAGATTACCCGTGTTGCCGACTAAGGGGACTGCTTTAAATGCTTTCCCATTTTTAATGATATCCTCTACCGACCACGTGACACCTATTACGGGTTTGTCAGCAGTTGCTGCTACGCGGTCTATTGATGGCGGCGCGTTTGCAGCAGTTTCTCCTGGTACTGCGTCCGAAATTGCCAACGGGTTGTACAAGATTAATCTTAGTACCGCTGATATGGCCGGTGACACTATTGTATTACGATTTGTGGCAACTGGAGCAGACGATCGCATTATTGTATTGGTAACCCAACCTACTGATTAGTAGCAATTATGACGCCAAGTAAGCAACGGTTACAAAGGTTAGGTAGTTGGGTTAGACATGATTTACACTTACGGCAATAACGGACATTATCAAACAGGATTTTATGGGTTTGATAGTTATTCAACTACGTTCGTTGTAGTTCCCCCGGATTTAACGCCACCTCGTGCTCGTCATCCTATCGGTGTAAATCAGCCTCCGAATGGAGGTACTGATTATCCTTTAGTGCGCCCTTCTCCTGATATTGAAAATTTATTAGGAGACTTCTATCTATCGTATCCGGATGACACTTGTTCTTATGCGTATCCGTTTCGTATTCAATGGATGTACGGATTTGGAGATAAGACTGTAACTCCCCCAGCTGGATATCCTATTCCTACGCATGACTATGATATTTTAATAAAGGATGACAATGACGTTACGGTTTTTGATTCTTGTCTTTGTGGGATAGGTGATGATTCTGACAATCTTGTTCCTTATACTACAAGTGTGTGGTATGACCGGCTTGTGATTATTGAGTGGACGGATGCCAGTAAAGACACAGTGTGCCGATGCACGAAATTTATCGGATGGGATTCTTACAGCACTGATTATCAAGATTACGACGATTATATTGTCCCAGCTTCAATTGATCCCGATAACACTCCTGGTGGTATCTTATCCCCCCGAACTTACAACAAACTTCCCTTAAGACTACGAAGTTTGAGAGTAAGCAGTGTTTATGGCGATCTTGGAACAGTTCTCCAGGGCGATATAATTTTGCATTCTAAATACAACATTGAATTACAAGATAACCCGAGTGATCTCTCATTAGGCGATCTTAATTTAGACGATTTTGGTATCACTCTTGCCGATCCTCTTATCGAAGGGACTCGTCTTACGAATCGTATATCGATTGATTCAGAGCCGGGTTTGGGTAGTGGTGTATATCCTAGTTGTGATCCAGACACGACTACAGCTCCTCTTCGGCGTTTAAATAGTGCAAAAGGTGACGATCAACAAAATATAATTTTAGACCCAGGTAAAGATTGTATTCGGCTACAGCGCCCTGTGGAGCTAACAAATGATTGTCCTCGTGAATTCGAGTTTGATGGAACAGCCGTTGGCTACTCAGATACCGTAGCACCGTATACGAATCGGCTTATGAATGATTGTACGGCGTGTTGCGATTGCGATTACTTTGCCCGTACCTATCAGGGTTTAAAACGTCAGTGGTTTTCATATCAAAAAATTTCAACTGATGGCCTAGAAGCGCGCGATCAGTTCAACGCAAATATTATACGATGGAATTATCAAAAAGAGTGTCGTGAAGGTAATCCGTTTGTCTTTGACTTCCATGTCGTACTGGATTGTCATGTAGATATTAGGATAACTTTTGGAAATCCAAGTGCATGTTGTTTAGTTGGTGTGCACATGCGTGTGACGTTTGAATATTACAATGGTACTCAATGGGTTTCTGATTCGAGAGAAGATGGAATTATAACTAACGCTGAAATTCAAACATCTGAAAATGATGAAGGCCCAGAATCTTACGATGTAGTAGGTGAGTTTCCGGTTATTGATATAGCTACTGACTATGTACAGCCATCATCACCATTTCAATTTGGATGCAAAGTATCTATTCCAGAATGTTCGGAGGGGGATAAGCTAAGAGTTTCTGCGCATGTTTGGTGGGAAAATGAATTAACGCCGGAGAATGCAACATGCAATTACCCAACGCTAGCTAGACCTTCAACCGATCTTCCTCAAGAAATTCTAGATATTTGGACTCTTGTAAGTATGCCAATTCCTCCTTACCCAATACATTACGGAAAAATTTCAAATATTAAAGAATTAAACAATGCCAGTCCGTACCCTGATCACATTCATATCCGATAATGGCCACCATAAATCAAAATTGGTACAACTTAAATGAAACGAGAAACTACCCTCTCGCGGATACGGCTACGGCTTTAGATAACGAAGGTAACTTTCTTCCTTCAAATATTATTGCAGATATTCGAATACGTTGGCCGGATTGGGCTGGGTCATATGCGTTTATAGGTGCAGTAGCTGTATCGCCCGGTGCGGTTACTGTGACTGTATTAACGTCTACGAGTTCGGGTGGTTATGTTTCTTCGTATCTACCAATAGCTGTTATCTCAGTTCCAATTTCGGAATTGGAAACTGAACGACAATATCCGTTAACACCTATGTATCCAGGGTCTTTTGGATACATAGTATTTGGCTCTGGTGTCACAGTAAATTACAGCGGTCGTTTTTCTAGCCCATCTCAAACATTGCTGATTTCTCGTGCAGCGAGGCCCCATCCTGGGTTGCCAGTTACAAGCTTAAATAGACTTAACGATCAAACTGCATTAACCGGGCTAATTAATTTAGCGGCAGAAGCTCCGTTTTCTATTACTAAAGTCCAACGTACGATCGATGGCGATTCTAAGGACGTTGTTTTATTTTCGTTAGTATCAGAAACGGAAACGATTGCTGGCACATCATTGGAAAAAAATATATTTCAAACATTAGCAGGGGATTGCGGGAAACGACCAGAATCGTATACCTGCGGCGAGCCAGCGCCTATTGAATTTATTAATGCCGTACCTCCGGATTGTGACGGCATTATCACATTAGAATTCACTGGTTGCGCTGTAGTAGGGCGTACTGTGAATGATGATTTAGACGCAAATAGTTATCCAGATAACACTATTATCTTAGAGTGCATTTCAGATATTGATGAAACATGTGAACCTCCGTTTTTACCATTATTATCAGACGGACGATTACCTAGCGAGTTTATTGCTATCGAACCTGACAGTCCGGATGCTCCTCCTGTAACACCTACTGGTCCTGATAGTGCTAGTGCGCCGTTTGAATCGACGATTACGTTACCTTACTGTGACAATTTTGACAGTGGAGGCGCAGATTATTTCAATGATGTAGGAGAAGTCAGCGGGATACCAGGAGCAGCGAGTGCGTGGACGGAAGACATTGAGATTTCAAGTCCTGAAGATATATGTACTGATGAATCGATTTCAGACTCAGTAAATTCAACAAGCAGCTACTCGACTCGAACGGAAACGGGCGTTACGTCGCGCAACATGTCTGTTTGGTATGCTGCTGGGCAAGAGGTTGGCAATCAGACGATTTATCGTACTTTTACGACAGATTTAAAAATTGTTACGCTTGCTTCGGAATTGCCTTCTAATGTTACGTCGGCCAGTGTTAAACAAAACGGCGGTATACTAATAAATTATCGTATTGACCCCAATACTGGAGGTAAAACATTTTGGTTAGCTCAAGTAGACACTGATACTAATAAATTTGGTATTTACTACTTCAATGGAGCACAGTTGGTAACTACCCAGGAATATGATGCGAGTCTCATTTTATATGCAGATGCTTGGTATCGATTAACGTTGAACGTGACTCAAGAACAAGACAGCAATTTGAATCAAAACATAATGCTTTCTTCTACATTACTGTCGCTTGATACTACTCCTACAGTATCGGTTACGATAGATCCTGTTAGCGTACCTGTCGGTACTTATGTAGATGAAGGTGAATCTGGATTAGCGGGATTTCATTCACATCGATCAGCAACGCAATTTTCCAGTTGGAAAGTTGAAGATAATCGTACTTAAATAGTGGAATTTAACGGTGGTTAATCGCACACGACATCCTGAATGGCGTTCATCATTAGAAGGTACGAAGTATCCATTCGCGCCCACTATGACGTTAACAAATACTGACAATATTTCACTTCCCGTAGACGGCCTTATTGACGCTCATCTTTATCCTATTGGCGGAAAAGATGGAATTCATATGTCTCAAGTATCGATAACATATGAAGCGATTATATTTTATATCGGGGATGAGGGGAATTCGTCGATTGCTTCGGGACGTGTAAAAATAAGTTCGTTTTTAGCGTCACCAGTCGATAAGCGTGGAGTCATTGTACAGCTTACAGATAATTACGGACGTCCCGCTGGAATTCTAATTTCAACTACTATTGGTCTGGCCTCTTTTGCGGGTTTGGGTGTTGGAGACTATAAGTTTTTGCAAGGACAAACTGAGTTTGTAGCTACTACTTGCATGCCCACTCCCGAAGTTGGTGTTCGTGGCGTGATATTACCTGATGGTACAGTTATGCCGGAATCTCTTTCTGACGAACTGTGGTTTGTAGGAGGAGATGGAGTTATTTTAACTTACGAGTTAAACACAACTGCGGGTAAGTGTTCGTCGACTGTAGATATTTTTCCAACTATTCGTGTGGATGCAGTTGGAGACCCTTTATTTCTTCGAAAACTTTGTGCTACTGACGCAGGTTATGCTACGCCATCGTTTATAAAAACGATTCGCGTCGAAAATGTTATTGAGGGTTGTGCGACAGAGTCCTGGGATATCAATGTAAAAGAACGCGAGGGGCGATTATTTATTCAGGGAAATGATGCATTAACTGCGAATACGGCGTTACGAGTTAGGACAACTGATGAGGGAACTATTGAAATAAGTGTCGCGGGTACTCCTAATTACGAAGTTTAATACATAAAGGCTATCAAAATGCCACGTCCGGGTTGGTACAACGACAATGTAAATAGGGCATTTCCTCTTTTATCTACGTCTACGGGTGTACCTTATGTTGTGTCTCAATACATTGTAGCGGCGACAGATGCATCTCCTATAGTCATTACATCTGAATCTCATGGATTACAGGATGGCTATGAGGTTGTGATTTCTGGTGCTTTAGGAAACACAGCCGCTAATGGCACGTGGATAGTTACTAGAATTGATAAGAATAGTTTTTCGCTTAATACTTCCACTGGAAATGGAGCCTATGGCGGCGATGGATTATGGAAATTGACAGGCCCTCCAACAATGAAAAATTTGCCTGACTATTACATTGCGGATTGTGGATTCACTCTAGGTGGAAGTGTTACGTATCCTTTACCTACTGTGGGAGTATTACCCAAAATCGAAAACACTGAGGCAGCAGTCTATTTAAAAACCGTTTCTCGTGCCGGTAACACTATTTCATTTGAATTCCGATGTACTGATCCGCAGCTCCGCGATGACTATCCTCTCACATTCACTCGAAACATTACTACTGATACTGAATATGATTTAGAGTACTTAGATAGTGATTCTCCGGATAATCCGGACAATTCGAGTCAATCTGTGCCTGTAGCGTGTCAATTGCCTTTTTGGAGTGGTTATCTGGTTACAGGCGATGTGTCTTTAATTGCCGCAGATTTAGACGATGGCGTTAGTGTTACAGCACCAGATTGGGCTTTATATACTAATGATGGAAGTGACGCTCAAGAAGGAGTTGTTGAACCATCAGTTGTGCAGAATTTAGCTCGTTCTATTGTAGCCGGGGTGAACATAGCCAATGACGATCGAACTAGGTCCACACCTCCTACTGATTGTGATCCGTATGAATGGCCGTTCGAGATCGGTCTTACTCGCGTGATGGATCAATGTCTTACGGGTGATGTTCGTTTTAAATCAGGTTTTAATATGGGGATAATTTCTGATTTAGGTACCAATACGATTACATTTAGTACAGCGCCGAACGCGGGTGCTGGGCAACCGTGCAATCTCGAAACAAAATTATTCCCCAGCGAAGCGGGACCGACAAATACTATTTGGAGTAACAACTTGCTGGAAGGTGGTCCAACTTGTAAGGAAGTGGCTAGATCTTTTAATAGTATTGGCGGACCATTGTTACATTTTGTAGGAGGACAAGGCGTTAATATTATTCCTAAACCTAATGAAAATAAAGTAACAATTGACATTAGCATGATAGATATGGATTTATGTCAAGACAGCACGTACTCTGTCGGATAACAAAGAGCATATATTGTGGCTACATCAACTCAATGCCCACCAGGAACGCAAGCTCCTATCTTTGACATTGAAAAATGTCAAGTTCCTTGCTTATTCCCCATCCCTACAGGAGGATGGGGAAATTTCTGGATACCGGAAAAGCCACAAGCTATTTATGATTTTGAAGCGCCTGCTCCTCTTCAAATAATACCAGAATTTCCGTGCCCAACAATAGATGCTTCAACGCCGACTGTTTCGACTAAAAGTAGTTATCCTGGAACAGCATCATTAAACGTTAATGAAGGTTCAGATTGTGATTTTGATTTCCAATTAGCAATTGGATTTCCGTGTCCGACTGTTGGTATGGGAGCGCAGAATCCCGAACCAGCAGGATGGCCTATGGTAATTCCTGCGCAACGATTATTAAAACTTATTATTACACCAACGGGGACTTGTGGGTGGACTTTTGGATTAGATGTTAAATTTCCATGCGCTCAGTTTGCTCCTGCACCTCAGGCGACGGAGGTGGATGGCCAGTACGTTGCTGGTACAGGGTCATCAAACATAACGATAACTGAAACTTTAGAAGAGTGTAAATTTAAGTTAGAGCATTACGTAAAATTTCCATGTCCAGATGTAACTGTATATACTAGTCCCCCAAGTACTGCCGCTGCTGGGTCGGTAGAGTTCACAGGTGAGCGTGTTACCGATAGTATCACTTGTCATTATGATTTTACTTTAGGTATTATTTTTCCTGATGTAGGTCCTCCTGGTCCTCCCGGTTCTAGCACAGGGCCAACTGGACCAACTGGTTACACGGGACCAACTGGTTACACGGGACCAACTGGTTACACGGGACCAACTGGCTACACAGGACCAACCGCTGGTACAGGTCCAACTGCTGGCACAGGTCCAACTGCTGGTACAGGACCAACTGCTGGTACGGGACCGACTGCTGGTACAGGTCCAACAGCTGGTACAGGTCCAACTGCTGGCACAGGACCAACTGCTGGCCTAGGACCAACTGCTGGCCTAGGACCAACTGCTGGCCTAGGACCAACCGCTGGCACAGGTCCAACTGCTGGCACAGGTCCAACAGCTGGTACGGGGCCAACTGCGGGTACAGGGCCAACTGCGGGTACAGGTCCAACTGCTGGCACAGGACCAACTGCTGGCACTGGTCCTGATGGACCAACGGGACCAACGGGTCAATTAGATTGTGGCGATGTCCTAGCTTGCTTACCGACAGGATCGGGCCCTGCGGTTTTATACTTAAATTCCAGTGGAGTTTTAAGTTGGATGCCAGTTATAGAATGTTGATGAAATGCTATGGGTAATTTTTGGGCAATAGACGGTAAATTAAGAGTTGATTCAGCAGGGAGACCTGTTGAATGCGAGGATTGTCCGCCCTGTGTAATACCTAACTGTAGTCCATGCTCATCATCGTATTACATTTCAACCGCTTCCTTGACGGCACCTATAGTAATTGTAACGGCGTTGACTGGGCCAGCCACTCTTCTGCTACAAGACGGAGACGAGGTTGTAATTTCCGGTTGTACCGGAAATACAGCATCTACTGGAACATGGATAATTAGTGATGTTGATCCCGTTGCAAATAGTTTTTCGCTCGTAGGTAGCGATGGTACAGGAGGTTCATCTGCTGATTGCCACCATGGGGATGTTGGATATGCATCAGCAAAATCGGTTTTAGATTTAAGCTATACGGGATTTGGGGGAGGAACATGTAGTGATGTTTTCCCTAACTGGCCCAACGCCACTTATATGGATTACTGCACAGGCAGCTGCACAGATATGGCGACAACCTGGCCGTTGCGATATATAGATACAAACCTAGGTTATGCGCAACCCTGCTCGTGGAGTGCAGATCATAGCCTTTGTTTTATGGATGATGCTCCTGTTCCAAGTTATTACTGGAAACATAGTGTTTTATTTTTTAAATACAACGGGGGAACTAATAAGTGGGAGCTGCATTTGCAGTTGTGGTTCGATCAAACGCTTTCGTCATCCCTTTATGGAGGCTGGACCTTCTTCGAATGGGCTATAGACATAAGTGATGGTTGTACCGACTTCGCCGACTATAATTGTCATGAGCTAGAAGGTTGTGTCACTTTTGATTATAGTAATCTTATTTCAGACGGCATTCCCATAAACACTACAAGACTTAATGAATGGCAAGCAATTAGTCCCTACCATCTTCCAGGTTTTAGGGGGTTTAATTGTCCTTGTAGTACAGGGTGGGCCGGGGAGATCCTCCAGAGCTCGGACGTCATAGGGTACGTTAAAACCACTAGCTGGCCCGGTTCCGATATCACAGCTACCATTACGGGGTGGTAAGAACACATGGGGAGCAAATACAGAATAATTCTCCGGCATCGCTGGGCTCTGGGCGATACGGTATTATTAACTGCTCTCGTTCGGGACATTCATCGCGCTCATCCCGATAAATACGAAATCAAAGTCGAAACAAATTGGTCCCCTGTCTGGTTCAACAATCCTTATATCACAACTTTTGAGGAGGCTGGATTACCGCGAGCACAACGCATTGAGATAGGCTGGGGAGATGCCATTAAGTGGAATTCCTACGCAAGAATTGATAATAAGAAGGCAATGCGTCATATTCTGGCTTGGTATCACTACGATTTCACCCGGAAGACCGGCATTGAAGTACCTGTCACTGATCCCCGCCCTGATTTACATTTATCTCCTGCTGAAATCAAACCTCGTGTGCAGGGTCGATATTGGGTAATACTGTCTGGCGGTAAACTAGATCTCACCAATAAGCATTGGCACGCCCATAGAATACAAGAGACGGTAAATAGACTTAAGTCGTACGGCTTACAGTTTGTTCAGTGCGGTGCCACTCACAGCAGACATGTTCATCCTCCCTTGGAGGGAGTTTTGAATCTTGTGGGGAAAACAGATAACGTTAGAGACTTTTGGAATATTGTTCTTCATTCCGAAGGTGTTATCTGTTCCGTAACAGGAGCTATGCATATTGCAGCAGCTTTTAATCGACCGTGCGTAGTTATAGCAGGAGGACGTGAAGAGCCGTGGTTTGAAGCTTATTGCGATAGCTTTGAAGCGTTTGGTCCTTCGGCTAACCCGGTAGAAATGCCGCACAAATTTCTGCATACTATTGGTTTGTTATCTTGTTGCGATGTCCAGGGGTGTTGGAAAAAACGTGTTATTCCTGTCGATCAATCAGATTTATCACGGAAAGCTCATACGCTGTGTAGAGATCCAGTGCGACCTAAAGATACGCATGCTGTTCCAAAGTGCATGGATTTAATAGAAGTCGATCATGTGGTGGAGGCTGTAATGGATCACTACGAGAAAGATATTTTACCTCCCATTGGTGAGCCGAAGCGAAATTATCCTGAGATCGTTACGGAAGAAACTGACGTTACACCAGAGCCTATCGCTACCCCGGACGCTCCTCCTGACATCGTTGTTCCAGTCGTAGAGATTCGTCGTTCGCCGGTAACGAAGGAACCCGCTCTTATTCGAGACCCTTCAGTTAACAGTAAGACACAACGTCCCGAACAACAACTTTACCCGGACGAAGCAAAATCAGACAAGATTCCTCTCCGGGCAAAAGCGACTATTTCAGAGATAGATAATCCGATTGTTGGTGGTCGATACACAATATTCGTTTTATGTTACGGCGATCACGTCGATTTAGCGAAGCGTTGTATTGATAGCATTTTAGAATCTGTGCCATTAGATAAGATTGATTTGCGTGTAGGAGGAAATGAATTAGGTCCAGCAACTATTCAATATTTACAGACTATTCCTGCCACTAAATTATATCTACATTCTAATAACATTAAAAAATATCCATTAATGCGAGAAATGTTTTGGGATTCTGATCACCCGATTCGAACCCCTTATTTAATATGGTTTGATGACGATGCCTATGTAGTCGATCCTCGTTGGTTATCGTTGTTGTCTTCTTTTATAATAGCGGGCCATAATAAAGGTTATCGGATGTACGGAAACAAAATGTTTCACGACATTAATATGTACAACAAAAACAACCACCAACCTCTTCATTGGTTTAGGCAAGCAGACTGGTATACTGGAATGCCTTTTCGCGCTAGAGGTTCAAAAAGATTAGCTCCAAACGGTAGCCTTATAGATTTTGTGGTTGGCTGGTTCTGGGCTTTAGATACAGTCTTAATGCAGACGGCTAACATACCAGACATGCGTTTAAATCATAACGGCGGTGATATCACCATTGGAGCTCAAGTACACCAAGCAGGGCACCAAATACAGCAATTTAATAAAGGAAAGATACTTGTAAGCACTCCTAAGAAAACAGAAGGCGGACGCCGAGTAGGGGGTTATGAGGAGTCTTTTCCATGGGCAGATCCTCAAAGCAAGTTTCAGAGAACATTTGTACTATGAATACACGAGTTGGTAAAAAGTTAGTTTTAGAGCATAATACTATTTATCAAATGTTTTCAGATCCTTTGTTCTGGGAAAAAGTTCCTGAGTTATCAGAAATGAAAGATGAAGGGGAAGAAGCACAATACTTAGCCTTAGATAAGTTTTTAAATCCGCGAGAAGTAGCTCCTGGATGTATAGGTTGTGCTAACATGAAAACGACATTACAACCTATTTTAGATAAATTTACCGCACAAATTGCACAGTGGTTAGATGAGTCCCCCAGTAAAGTGGAGAATTTAACTGCATACATAACTAAACGATTAGGTTATCAGCCAGATTCAATTGTTATGCATTTAAAAAACGATGCAGGTAAAATTTACACTGTGGAATTTTAGGAGAGTCAAGGATGGCTACTCGCCGAATACGATTAACTAAGTATGCTGCCGAAAACGTTAACTATACGTACTATGGGGCTTATCGCATGAAAGTTGCGGTAACAGATATAGAGGGCGACGATATCGATAAATATATATTCATTTATCAACGTCATCCGGCGAGCCCATATACGAGTGCTAGTCAAGATGAGTTTTCGGCTGTTTGCGGACCAAGTCAGTTCGCTACGATTCCGGCAGGTGCTCCAGACGCCAATAAAGGCTGGCCATTCTATCGTTTAGATTATGTAGAGTTAGATTTCATGTCTATTAATCAAGCTGATCAAGCATGGGAAGATATCAAAGTTGAGGTTGGTAAATTAGTTGAAGGTATGGGTAAGTTGACTGCACTGGTAGCTGTTGAAGATACATGGTTCCCGTCAGCGCCTCCGGCCACTTCGCAGTCGGAGTCTGATTCTGATTCAACTTAATTATTATTGGAGTAAGTAATGGCAGTGGAACCAAGCGTACCTGTGAGAAAACTTGTAATCGTGGAAGACAGTATGCTTATTGGATTATCGAATAACCATCAATTTGTAGCGGCCTTTCCTTTTCTATCCCCGTTGACGAAATTAACTAAGGCACGTGCCGGTGGTTGTGGGAAATGCAATTCTGCCGCTAAACGACGTATCCAATTAGTGAATGCAGCGAAGATGGCAATTATAGGTTTAGATCAGAGTAAGAAGAACCAAATGAAGAAACTTATGAATGCCGATAAGATTCAAGTTAAGTATCGTTCTGGAAAAGAGATCAAGACGCACGAGTTCTAATACGCCTATTTAAGCACCTAAATTTTGGGTGTTTTTGCGTCATTATTAGTTGAAGGATAATATCTTTCATTAGCCTTTACGATCAAGCCTTACGAGTGGTATGTACAGCCGCTTGTGGGGCTTTTTTTATTACATGTACTTTTTGCAAGCAAGGAGCTAATTAATGATGAGCAAACACTCGAACGAAGCTCTAGCGTACAACGACCGGGGCAACGCTTACTTCGGCAAGGGCGCGTACGACAAGGCGATTGCTGCCTATACCGAGGCGATCCGCCTCGATCCGAACGAAGCTTACGCGTACCTCAGCCGGGGCTATGCTTACGGCGAAAAGGGCGAGTACGACAAGGCGATTGCTGACCACACCGAGGTGATCCGCCTCGGTGCGAACTATGATATGGCGTACAGCTTCCGGGGCCTCGCTTACGCCGTAAAGGGCGAGTACGACAAGGCGATTGCCGACTTTACCGAGGTGATCCGCCTCATTCCGAACTTTGCTGAGGCGTACAGCAACCGGGGCTATGCTTACGCTAAGCTAGGCAACGACGCCAAAGCCGAGGCTGATTTCGCCAAGCACAAGGAGCTGAATCTCGCTGTGGAAGCGCTGTGGAAGCGGAGCTGAGCACTTTTCAGGCTATATTAGACCGAGGCCACACCCGTAATTAGGAACCTGCCGATCCAACGCCCCCTGTATGTTCAGGGGGCTTTTTTTATTTACTTTTTTGCAAGCAAGGAGCGAATTATGGTAGACGGTTACCAACTTGAGGAGTGTACTTCGGAGTTGTGGGACGCTCTTAAGGCGAGAGCCACAAGTGAAGTAGGGTACGACTTTGATACTGGAGAGCCGATTCCCGGCGTTTTCGACCAGGAAACGAGGGACGCATTTAAACGCGCGGTCTATACCCGACTCGGCCATGTCTTTGTTTCTGTGCGAGCTCTCGTGTCGGAGTGTACAGAGTACGACGTAACTGAACTTCAAATCTTACTCTGGAGGCTGTTAGCGAAGATGGAAGTGTTAATGGCATTTGATAGTGGCTGCTCATCGGGAGAACACTTCGCCATGCTTAGTCATGAGGTGCTGCCTTGTGTCTTGAAGCTTGGACGTTTCAGAACAGGTGGAGAACCCATGTGTAGATTCCCCGATGAGATCCGTATCAAACGAAGTCCCGATCTTTCCATCAAGCGTATTACGAGGTTTCGCCTCGACCTTAAGCACGACATATTGAGTATGCAGTGGGGGGTGGCGCTGAGAGCCCAGGGGAAATCACCTTGGTCGGGCTAGTAACATCGTGCCCCCTTAGCCTTCGGGCTAGGGGGGCTTTTTTATTACATGTACTTTTTGCAAGCAAGGAGCTAG
>Ga0310124_10001851_pt1 | contig 14656 bp, 7 predicted proteins | sample CB11b_AW_Bot5_MG_FD_203507 | JGI IMG/M metagenome (GOLD analysis project Ga0310124, IMG submission 203507) | Marine microbial communities from Western Arctic Ocean, Canada - CB11b_AW_Bot5 | ecosystem: Environmental > Aquatic > Marine > Oceanic | place: Canada: Western Arctic Ocean | collected...
ATGGGGGTGGAGCCGATAGCAGTTGAGGGGGCGGGGCCGGTGGGTAGTTTGGTCGAGGATTTCGAGGGGTTTACTGTGCCGGACGGTTCGTATCTGGATCCCACCACCCTTCCCGGCAGCCGGTGGAGCCGGAACGACACCGGCGTGGGTACCGATTGGGAGGTCACCTGTTGCAGTCCCGGCATCTCGGTTCCCGATGACACCGCGGACGGCTCGTCCAGGCATCTTCGGCTTCGGCGCGACAACAACACCTCCCCGGTGTCCGCCTCCGTGCTGGTGACCGATTTCGCCATCACGCCCATGAGTGAAGGCACGGTCACCTTCGAGGTGAATCCCTCCAGCATCGGGGGCGGCCAGCCCGCGTTCGTCGGCGGGCTCTTCGACACATCGACCGGCCAGTACAAAGTCCAAGTGAGGTTTCGGGAAATCACCAACAACACCGGCGATTTCGAGGTCTTCGGACAGTCCGCAGGGGCGGCGTTGGCGGTCTCGTCAAATCCTGGCGGCTATCCCGCATCGTTCGACCGCTGGTTCCGCGTGGCCATGACCGTCTCTGCCGACGGAAGCTTCGACGTGTGCATCGACGATATCGGCCCCACCTCTCCGGTTTCCGTGTCCGGCGATCCGGCGCGCGGAACCATCCTGAATTTCCTGGGCGGTTTCAGCCCCGCCGCCGGCGTCGACAGGTTACGCCTCGATATGGGCGCGGGCAACGGCGGATCCAACGACGTCCAACCCACCATGATCGACAACATCACCCAGGAGGTGATCCTGGAGGCAGGCGGCCTGCCAGTCGACGGCGTTGCCGTCTTCCGCTCCAAGAAGTTGACCTTTCCCACTCAGGCCGGCGAAAAGTATCAACCCCAATTCTGTGACGATCTCACCGCCGGTGTGTGGACGGACTTCGGTGGTGTGACCGTGGGAAGCGGACGTGACGAAGTGGTCTTCACCTCCACCATCGTGCCGCCCTACCGCATGTTTCGCGTGGTGGAAGTGGGCAGCGTGCCGCAGCCCGCCGTGACCGAAGACTTCGAGCGGTACGGCGTGGCCAATGGCGGCTACGCGGATATCACCACCCTCTCGCCGGCGTGGCGGCGGTCCGACACCGGCAGCGGACCCGATTGGGAGGTCGCCTGCTGCAGTCCGGGGCTGGCCGCGGCCGACAATACCTTTGACGGATCCGTCTCGTCCTTCGTCTTGCGGCGGGGCAACGACACCGCCCCCAGACTCTCGGAGTTGAATACCGATTTCTCCCTGGGGTACATCGCGGACGGCATCGTCGAGGTCGAAATGAATCCGTCCAGCGTGGGCGAGGGGGACAACTCGTTCCACATGGCCCTGCACGACACCGTGAGCGGCGCCGATGCGGTGAGAGTCCGGTATTATGAATTCAGCAACAATTCGGGTGACTTCGAGGTGACCGACGAGGTCGGCACCGTTCTCGCCACGGGGAACGTTCCGGACGGACTGCCCTCCTTCGACCGCTGGTTCAAGATCTCCTTCCGGATCCGGAACCGCGCCACCTTCGATCTGCGCTGTGATGACATCGGGCCGGTCGTTCCGGGCAGCACATCCGCCGATCCCGCCCGCGGCGTGATGCTCAATCTCGAAGGCGCCACGTTGCCGCCGGGCATCAATTCGGTCGACACCTTGCGACTGCTTCCCAACGCCGGTGACGGTGGAAGCGTCGCCGCGCAGCCGACCATGATCGATAACATTGCGGTGGCGACCAGCCTGACCACAACGGGCGATCCGATCGGAGGGCTGGTCTGCGACGAGGCCATGGAGATCACCTATCCCTCCGTGGCCGGGAAGGCTTACCAGCCGCAGTACAGCGACAACGGCGGCGCCACCTGGAACGACCTCGGCAGCCAGATGACGGGCAGCGACACCACGAAATCCGCCTTCGATGTTGCCGTGCCCGGGCGGCAATACCGGGTGATGGACCGGCAGCCCTTCGGGTTCCACGGCGGCTTCGTGAACCGGACCGCCGCCTTGTTTTTCGGCGCCAGCCTGGAACTGACCCCGACCGCGGGGTGGGGCGACATCGATAACGACGGTTTCCCGGAACTGGGAGACGGGTTCCGATTGTGGAAGAATCATGGAGGGACGAACTTCACCGTACTCGCGGATCTACCCGCGAAGATCTTCGCCGATATCGATAACGATGGGGACCTTGATTTTTACGCCTACCGCAACAACAGCCCGAGCCTGATGGGTGTCTATCGCAACAACGGGGGAACGTCTTTTGCCTCCGTTGGCTTTCCCAAGCTCACTTCCAGAAATGACAACCGGGGCACTTGCTGGGGCGACTGGGATAATGACGGCGACCCCGACCTCTACGTCGCCGCCTTCGAATTTGACCTGCAGAATCCGCCGGGTCCGTTGGATCAACCCGATTCCCTTGTGCGAAACGATAACGGGACTTCTTTTGTGGTGAATTGGACCGAACCCGGCACGCCCCTCCGCAGCCGCGGCGTGATCACTTGCGACTTCGACCAGGACCAGGACCTCGACATCTTCGTGTGCCATTACCGGTTGCAACCGAATTATCTGTTTGTGAACAATGGCTCCGGCTTCTTCTCGAACCAGGCGCCGGCGCTCGGTGCGGACGGATTCCAGGAGAATCACCCGGTTTCCGCCTTCGCCCATACCATCGGCGCGGCATGGGGCGATTTCGATAACGACGGGGACTTCGATCTCTTCGTGGCCAACTTCGCCCATCCGGCCGGCTGGTTCGGTATCCCCACCAACCAGCCCGAATCGCAGTTCCTGGAGAACCTGGGAGTCGGCGGCGGGTACGCGTTTGTCGACCGCGCGTCCGATGTGCAACTTGAGTATCAAGAATCGATCGGCGCGCCAGCCCTGGCCGACTACGACAATGACGGCGATCTCGACTTCTGGGCGGGCACCGCCATCGAGAGTGGCTCGGTGGGCGATGAGAGTCCCGTGCTCTGCCGGAACGACGGGAACTGGAACTTCACCGATGTCACCGCCGAAGCCGGGTTAAGCAATCTGGGCATCGCCTACCAATCCGCCTGGGCCGACTTCGACGACGACGGGGACCTCGATCTCATGACCAACTACAAGCTGTTCGTCAACAAGGGCAACGGCAACCATTGGCTCAAGGTGAAGGTCGACGGCATCAACCAGGCGAACGTGGGCCGCGATGCCATCGGTACGCAGGTGAAGATTGACCTGGGCGACGGAAACATTCCGGTGCGCCAAGTGGAAAGCGGCACCGGCGAGCATTGCAGCAACGACCTGGTGCTCCACTTCGGGCTAGGCAAGCGAACCGATCCCGTCGACCTGCAAGTCACCTGGCTCAACGGGAACACCCAGACCATCCAGGACGTCGACGTCGATCAGACGGTGCTTGTGCAGTGAGCCTCGGCCACTGAAGGGGTAGGCAGAATGATTGGCTCGGCCTCCTCAAGTCTCGGAAAATGATTCTGCCTACATCCGGAACCCTGAGAAAATGATCCTGCCAAAAATGATTCTGCTTCTCTCCCTGCTCGGTTGGATTGCCGTCCAAGCAACCGCCACGGAAGCACCGGACCAGACCCTGCTCGATGCCGCGGCCGATCAGAACCGCGCGGTCATCCTGTTCAACGATGCGCTCCTCACCATGCAAAGCGCGGCCCGCGCGGCGGCGTACCAGAAAACATCCATTTCATTGGACGCGCTGCAGGCTGACCTGTCGGCGTTTACATAACGGTTGGATGAATTGGATGTGGCCTATCGTCCCGTTCACCAGGCCCACGGGTTGCTCATGCGGAGCCGGGAAGGCGGAGAGGTGCCGGTAACCCAGTCCCCCACCATGGATTTCATTTCCGGAGCAAGTCCATCCGCAATCCTCCTTTGGGGCGAGTTGGGGGCGAAATCGGCCTGTATACGAATCCTGCATTCGAGTTGCGTTAGCGTGCTTTACACTTACTAAAAACGCCACTCGGCCGCGATGGGATTGGCGCGACTTCCCAGCGCAGGAACAGAAGTTTGCCCCCACGAAGACCCTACCCCCCACATTTCAGGTCTCTTTTATACCCGAAACATTGTTGAGCAGATGTTGATGCTTTGCACCACCGGATGTATCTGGCGAAACTCGGTTATTGGCAAGAACTGCCGGAATAGTTAAATCTTCTACACCGTCATCTTGGCGGTGTCTTTTATTATCAAATGATCCTCTCCCAATGGCGTCTGAATCACAGCGGAAGGGGCTCCCGACACTTCACCTTCATGGCGAAAGCGCGGTCTACCCTTGCCTCCATCAAAATCCGCCTTGTTTCTCTATGCTCAAAATCAATGAAACATCTTCCGGATACTGTTGAAATGCCGATCTTGCTCGAAGCCTCCGGAACCACCGAAACTTTTACTCCACCATTGTCCAGCACGAGATTCTGACCTTCAAAACTCACCTCAACATCAGGATGGAGGTTGAAGACGAACTCAATCTCCGTACTCTGAGTCACCTCGACCTGGTCAGAAATAATCAGCCCGTCATCTGCTGATACTTCTATTTCTCTTTGCCAGGATACGTTCTCCCAACCAGGACTATTGCTTTCGAGCTCAGAAGATATCATGTACCCGCCGTTTGACTCCACCCATCCCCTGCATTCAGGGAGACCATAACTTGTCCAGTCATAGGTACCCTGGACAACACCGTCAGCAGTTCCGTTCACCAGCAGACTGGAGTGGGCCTTGCCCTGTTTGTACCATTCTGCGAATAGCGGATCGTCGTAACTGCAACAACCACTGTCAACGAAGAAAGGCCTGCCGTTATACCAGTAGGTAAAAGCATTCTTGCCGGCATGGTAGTGGGAGAATGCACCAGTATAAGGCGACGCATCGAACAAAAGGAATCTCTTTCTATCGCGGTATATGCCCATGCCTGCATTCTGAAAAAAGGCCGGGGTCTTGCTGTTTCGTTCACACGAACGCACTTCCGCCGGCGAAGACTCCAGGAAAGGCTTCAGATTTACGGCATAGCCATCATTGATGACGCTGGAGCGGCCCTCTGGTTCACAGATCGCATCGACAAAATAAATTGCCTTTCTTAGCCTGCTTCGCGTGTCGGATCGTAGCCTGAAGTTATGGCTCCTGGATAACAAATAAGCGTCGCGCACATGCCAGGTAACAAACACATGATAGGATGGGCTGTTTTCATAGAGTGTGCCGTCGGCCAGGAATTCGTTTTCGATATGAAAATTGCAGATCCTTATTCCTTGGTCTAGAAACTCTTCCCCGTGCCCGAAAGGTCTGAAAAATGCTCCGGCAAACAAAAGGGCAAGGCCCCTGAGCGACTGGTGGTTGCCTGGCTCAAGCTTGGTGAATTCTCTTTCGCCAATTGTTATCAACTCCGCATGCTCGTATAGACTCGTGACGATCTCGACCCACTCGCTTTCGGAAACAGATTTCGAATCCTTCAGGAAATGGACAAAATACAAAAGGTGGATGATTCTGCTGGCCGGCTGGAAGTCGAACCAAACGTATTGGGTGTCTGTTTCATCCTTCTCGTTTTCTTCATGGGTTCGCTTGTTGTAGAGATTGTCCCGGATGGAAAAGACGTGGCGGATATGTTCACCTATAGCCCTGTTTCCCCTCGGAGGCCGGTGTTTCCTGATGAAATGGAGAATCGTCTCTTTGAGAGTTCGAGCGATCTTTTCATCCTTTGAAAGCCAGTACATTCTGCCGAGAGAAGCGACGAAATAGAACCTGTTGATCCAGCAGCTTTTTTCAATGGTGCGCCATCTTTCGAATGTTCCGAAATCGAGCTCCGGCAGTGAACCCCAGTCAGACAGTCTATTCCTTTCGAGAATCTGTTCAGTCAGTTCTCTGTCACTGATCGTGCCGAACATCTGGTAGTGTAACAATCCGCCGCCGCCATCCAGGGGGCAAAGCTCGAAGAAGTCATATTTCGCCAACAACTGGTCACTCAGAGGAAGTGAAAAGAGCTTTCTCTTCCTGCCAGTTATTCGTTGGCTGACTATGTCCCTGAAATCCACCGGCAACATGTGATGACGAACTTTCGGCTCTTCCGGTTCTCCTGTGGGATCTCTCCGGGTTCCCCGGGTATGGTCCTCTTTGTCGCGAGCTTTGTCGATCTGCTTCATCGTTGAATGCTGGCGATCATGGATGAGGTCATTACAGAGACTCTCTCAGGTTTTCGTGATTGAAGCCCATCAGCTATCTCCGGCAAAGCTCGCGACCAAGTCTTGCGCGCTCGTGTCTCAACATCCAGAGAAAATCCCCCGCTAATCCCGGAAGCGCCCGAATCACCATCCTTCGGTCACGAACTCCTGCGCCAGCACCTTCTGCTGTCCTTCAGGCCCGGCAATGACAAGCGTGACCAGGCAAGGCTGGCCGGGGATGAGGTCTTTGATCATCAAGGTCGGAGCCGTGCTCGCCGCCGTTGATGATTCAACCAGCCGCCAGTTGCGTTCTTCCAGCGGCGGACGCGTACCTCCCTGCCGCAGCCAGGCCCAGACACGCACCGGTTCAGAGGCGTTCAGTTCCAGTGTGGCACTGTCACGCCCTGCGGTAACCGTTGCCTTGACCTCCAGTGGTAATGCTGCACACAGTTTCTCCGCATCCTTGAGCAGGGTTCCTCGCCAGCGTAGAAGAGTCTCCCCCTCGCGCGGCCCGGCCATCACTTCCTTCACCGCGGTATCAATGTGACCCCTTGCCTGCTTCACCAGGGCAGGATTCTGACCTTCCGCCTGCGCGGCCCGGTCGATGAGCCACAAGAGCTTGTAGTCTTCCAGTCCTTCCCGATAGGCTTCCAGGCGGCGGCTGGTGACGGGACCGTCCTGGCCCATGTAGACGAAACCGAGATTGGCGCCGTCCATCTCGTCCAATCCACTGTAGCGCCCCCAGAAATCTCCGATGTAGAGCCAATATCCAAATCCCTTGAGGCCCAGTTTCCAGGCCATCCACCCATCCATGCGAAGCTTGCGGTGGGCTGAGTAGACATCGTTGCGAGGCACGGCCAGATTGTCCGGTGGCTGAAAGCCGCTGTGGGCGTACATCCACCATTCCTTCTGCCGCATCAGCTCTTCGCTTGCGGGATGCGCCCCGATGTGCCAGCGGCAGGGAACAAAGATGTCGACATAGGGCTCGGCCTTTCTCACTACCTCCAGATCTTCAAGGCTCTGGGGGTTCGCCCAGATACGGATCTTCGGGTCCGCCTCTCGAGTGAGTTTCGCATACGGCAGAAAATCGTCGCCCATGCTCTCATCAGCCAGATACAGTGCCCAACGATCATAGGGGACCCCGTGATTCTCACGGACATGGCGGGCGATCATCTTCACATACTTGATGAAGTTGCGGTTCTCAATCGGAGAGTCCTCACCGCATTTGAACGTCCGATGTCCATCCGGCAAAATGCCGACTACAAGAAACTTCTCACTGTTGTACTTCTGGCTTGCGAGCAGCTGGTCGAAGTCCAGCGTGTGCATGCTCACAAGGTCGCCCGCATCGTTGTAGATCGGCCAGAACATCCCGTAGGACCGGGTCAGGACAGTGTTGACACCGGTGCGCAGCATCAGCTCGAGATACCGTTCATCGTCTCCCCGGCCCCGTTGTGAGCACTCCCACCGGGGGACATAGGTCCACATGTTGATCCAGATGGGCATGACCTCAGGCAGGACCGCCGATGCGACCTCGAGTTCGAATGGAATCTCCAGGGCAGGGCCAGTCCTCAAAGGCGTCAGGCGCAGGGCGCCTTTCCAGAGGCCGGCCGGCAAACCGCCCGTGTCTATGGTGGCAAAGAAAGTTCTGGTTTCATTGGGAGCGATCTGAACGTTGTTGGCGCCGCCGGCCCGGGGCAGGGGGTCGGGAACAAGATCTTTCGCGCGCGTGACGACATAGTCCACAAGGTGCACGTCCACCCGGTCCCCACCCAGGACAAAGCGGGGGCGCTGCTCGTGGCGGACGCCCTGGAAATCAAGACGCAGGGGAAGCGGCGCCTTCCCGTGATTACGCACGTGGACGACCAGGGGTACCAGCTCACCGGACGCGCCCGCCACATGTATTGTCCCGGCAAGGTTGCGGGCCCAGGAGCCTCTTGGGGGAGGCTGCTTCTCTGCATCAGTCTGCTTCGGCGCTTTGCTATCAGGGAAGACCGGGTCATAGGCATACCCCGTCCACGCCTGGTAACGAACCGTATCCTCCCTGGCCTCTAAGATCTGCTCATTGAGCGCATCAGCCCGCTCGTTCATCTGGGCCAGTGACAGGGGCGCGTCGCTGGTGAAAAGATAAGTCGGCTTGTGGATACCTCCCATTTTTCCGCTGTTGTGGACGCGAACAGTGAACTGGTTAGGCTTCTCAAAGAGAACGTACCTGGTGATTTCCAGGAAGAACGGCTTATTCCATATGTCGTTCGGGGTGAGATTTTCGCTGGCACAGGTATGCTCCCCGGCAGCCTGACCGTTGACCCAGAGCCAGGCCCCCTCATCCACGGCCGAGAAGTAGAGGTAAGTGAACTTCCTCCTTAACGTATCCGGCAGCCAACCCCCGACCCGATACCAGCCAAACCCCTCATGTTCGGGCATGCCCTGTTTGTCCCAGCCAACCCACTTGTGCGTGCTGATGGGCTGCCAGCCTTGCTCATCCAATCCGGAGTCAAACCACTTCTCCTTTACACCAACGTCACCAGGATCCAGCTTCACCTGCCAGAAAGCCGGCAGGGCAACTTCGGTTGCCTCGGCAGCAGCCGCCGAGGCTGGTTTCCCCATATGGCCAGCCGCAGCGGCCACCAGGGTTGGTTTTCCCATCCGGTAATGTTGTTCGAATTCATCCTTGCTCAGAACCCGGTTGTAAACTGCCACTTCGTCCACGGTGCCGTCCACGCCCTCTAATCCGGCTCCTCCGGCAATACGGGTCGAATCTCTCAGCGCCGGTGTGGAAATATTCTTCCCCTTATGCCTGCCCCATTCGTCACCTATTTGTTTGCCGTTAACGTAAAGCCACGTCTCGCCACTGTTTTCACCCGAACCTGCATTGTCCCAGGTAATGGCAATGTGATACCATTTCTCTGCCTGCCATCCCCAGCCGGGCGTTGAAAACATCGGGACGCCGGGACTTCCAATATAGAGCTCCAGCCCATCTTCGGTCGCGCTCTTATACAGGACCCATTGAGGATAGCCGCCCGCGTCGAAAAGAAAATGATTCTTCCCGGCAGACCAGACAGAATCAGGTTTCAACCACATCTCCATGCTGCCCCGGCTTTGCAGGACACCCTTCATAACCGCAGTGTTTCTGAACTGGATATAACCATCCCCCTCGAAATGTAAGGCCCCTTTACCCGGCCACCGTCCCTCAACCCAGGTGCCCTTGGTGATTGGCCCATCCAACTCTTCTGCTGTGTATCCCTCTATATCCTCACCAGACGCCTTGTTTGTGATCGTAGCGCCTTTCGCTTCCTGCTCGAAATTATAATACAATACTAGGCTGGGATCAGAGCGCAGGTTGTTGCTGTAGGTTAGCCATTTATCCCTGGGTGCGGCTTCCTTTACATCCTGGGCAAAAGCCATAACACCAACAATCGGCAAGATCATCGACAACACCCATTTCAAGCATTTCATCATCTAAACACCTCTCTTACATTGGCAATAGAAAGTTGGATGTTCGCAAACCCCATGAACGCGCGCAAAAACGTCTTGTAGGCAAAGCCTCATGCCTTCGTATGTGTAGTACAGGCGAGAACAAATTTCAAGAGTGCAGTCGGCAGGAGGACTGCTTGCTGCTTCCTGCTTGCTGCTTCCTGCGCCAGCGTTCGCTGTACGGTTGCCAGTGCTGGTCAAAGGACCGGCAGATCTTTTCGTCAATCAACAGGTAATCGGGTTTAAGCTCGATGGCCATCAGGTTCGTGATGGGCGAGGTGTCGCTGACAACAATCACATCGTCTCGGTGGTGGCCAGATCAGCCTCGAGATCATAGTGGATCGGGATCTTGCGCTGCCCGAGTTCCCGTTGGAAGTCCATCTGGTTCATGCTCGCGATGAGCGCAGCGCGACCCAGAGTCACCTTTCGGTCGATAAAGAGACCCAACGCGAAGGCAGTCGGCCAGGCGGTTCCAACCAACTCCAGGTGGGGCGCCATCTATTCCGCTTGCCGAAAGTGAGCGGCCGGAGATCCCCCATCTATACAGTCGCCGACGGAAGTGGTTATCGAGCCCTGTCTCGACGACCCGTCCCTGATTTCGACACAGAACCGATGATGGCGTACGCGAACGGTTGTCTTGACGCGTCCACACGCCGTAAGGTAGGTTCCTCCAAATGAAACTGCCTGTTCAGGCCGGTTCCAGCGGGTGTGTGCCCGTGCTGCCTGAAAAGAGATTTCTTATTAGATCGCCTCAACTTCGGCCTTCTGACTGAGGTTTGAACAATGTCCACGCCTCTCAACAAACAAATCGTTGCTGCACTGTACAAATCCGTGGTGTTCGCAGCTCTTGTGACAGCACCCACGTTGTGTCCCGGCGCCCCGGGCATGGAACCCATTTCGCTTCCGCCTCTTTGGGACGTCAAACTGGATCCCGATGATGTCGGCGTTCAAGAGGAGTGGTTTTCTCGTGGTGCCGGCGATGGCGAAAGCGAGGACTGGCAGTCGATCAGCACCCACAAGTGGACGGGATGGGACAAGCAGGGTATGCCCGAACATGTCGGGTTCGCGTGGTATCGGACCCGACTGGATATTCCTGAAACGTCGCAGAGCAATTTCGTCTACCTGTACTTTTCCGCGGTGGACGAAGAGGCGTGGGTGTGGGTGAACAACCTGGAGGCCGGCGAACATACGGCCGCAAGCGAGGACATGAAACCGGGCGACATGTGGGAGAAGCCATTCTTCCTGGATATCACGGCGGCAGCGCGCTTCGGACAGCCCAATGAATTCGCCGTCCGGATCCGCAACCACCAGGCAATGGGCGGCATCTGGCAACCGGTTCACCTCTTCGTGAGCGATCAACCCCTCACGTTTGCGGCAATGAAGGAACGCGCCGACGCGCTCAACCAGGAGATCCTGCGCGGAGCGGAGGATATTGTCCGGTACGAGGTCTGGACCGGCTACCCGTACGATCCCATTTTCCCTGACTCGGTCCCGGAAAGCCTGGAAGCGGCGGACGACGACAGCGCGTTACGCGGATCGTTCGCTCACAATCGGAGCGGACCATTCCGCGTCGAGGGCGCGTGCGGAGAGCTGGTGCCGATGGCCGTGCACGTGCGCAACCTGGGCGGGGCCCCCCTTCCGTGCCGGATCGATTTCCGTAACGTACGCCACGCGGATCGGTGGGGTTTTGACGTGAGCGGCGACCGGGTGGAGGTGCACGAGGTGGATTTCGTCATCACAAGAGCAGCGGATCTTGTTCCCGACCCCCTGCCCCGGGCGGCAGGAGGAAATATACTCCGCGTTCCCCCGGGACAAACCCGCAGCTTCTTCATTCTCATCGACACACACGCACTCCCTGCCGGACCCTTTCGTGGACACGTTCTCCTGACCCCGTTGCGATCCGGACCGGTCCTGGAAATTCCGTTCGAACTGGACGTGGCACCTGTCGTGCTTCCGGAACGAATGCCCATCTGGATCGGGATGTGGTCCTATCCCCCGCGCATGATCCACGCACGCATCGGCCGCGGCGGATTCGGTCGATACGAGGAATTGATGCGCCGGGTCGGGGTCAACACCGTGATCACCCGGTCCTACGGCATGCCGTGGCCCGTTCTCGACGATCGGGGGAACGTGCAGGGCATCAACTGGCTGGATTTCGACCAGATGCTCGAACACCGAAACTTCGACTTCGAACGAGATCTCTTCGTCATCGGCGTGTTTCCGGAGGCTCATAAGGAAGAATGGGGCTCTGAATTCCTGAGCGATGCGTGGAGCCAGAATTACATCGACTACGTCCGAATGCTGGCGGCGCATGTCCGCGACAACCTCGACCTTCCTTACGATGACTGGGCGATCTACCTGGAAGACGAAGGGCCCAGCGACCACTTCATTACCCTGGGAAAACTTACCCGGGAGGCCGATCCGAAGATTCGGATCTGGGCGAATCCCCAGGCCGTGGGGGACCTGGAAGCGGCGCAAGCGGCCGAGCCGTACATCGATATTTTCGTCCCGCCGAGCTGGGGCATCGGCCGGTACCCCGAGGCTGAGAATCTGATGCGCGAGAAAGGCAAGGAGCAGTGGATGTACACCAACGCGGGATGGCAACCGCCCAACAAGACCGCCGTCCCGCGAAACGATCCGCACGCTGCCCACCGGAAAGTCCGCATGGACGGATGGCTGGCCTGGAAACACGGTCGACAGGGCGTTTCGTACTGGATCTATGTCGGCAAGTGGGGCGGCCGGTACAGCGGAATGCCCGATTACAAATGGGGGGCCGACCCCGCGATGGTTTACCTGGGACATGACGGTCCTGTTACGACCCGCCGGCTGGAGGCCTGGAGGGAGGGCCTGGAGGATTACAAGCTGCTGTGGATCGTCGATCGGGCCGCGGGAGCCGACGGACAGAACCCCGCCCTGGCCCGCGAAGCGCGCGCGCACATCGACGCGGCCGTGGAAGAAGTCCTCGCCGGGCCGCGCACGGGTGAGAAAGTTCAGCGCTGGCGGCACACGTTGCTGGAGGACGCCGGCCGGCTCTATGCCGCTGCGCCGCTGGAGGTGAAAATTGTGAAAACCAGGACGACACGGCACAGCGTCACGCTGAAACTGGCCGCATCGAAGCCGGTCCGCGCCTGGGTATGGCACCGGGGCGATGGCGTGAAACCAACCTTGGAGCAGAAAAACAGCAGGTTGGTGGCCTCTGATCTAGAGGCGAAGTCGTCTCACAGCCTTGAGATCCGCGGTCTCGTTCCCGGTCAGCGATCTGAATTCACTATTGTTGTAGCGGGCCCGGAGGGGCAGCAGCGGGTGTTGGAGGAGGAAGTGACGACCAAAGACTGGTGAGCAGGTGTGTTCAGTGTTTGGTGTTCAGAGTTGTCATAATATAACCCGGTTCTGAAAATTGGATTGTTCTTTCGTAGATACAAAACTCGATTCAAAATCAAAAACACTAAACACTCCCTCCGCCCCCCATGCTAGACCCTCGCACATCCCCCCTTTTTGAAGCCTACACCCAACCGGACACGGGTCTGGATATCTGGCTGCTCACTGCCGACGCGGCACCTATGCAGCAGTCCTTTTACTTCACGAACGACGGACTGAGCGGGGACGGGCGGTATTTCTGGTTCTACTACGCGCACCCGCCTTCCGGATCAGGCTCGTACGGTCGGATGCTGGGCGTCGTGGACGCGGAAGAGCAGACGGTCCGGCACTATCCGGATACACAGTTTCAGCACGCCTCGCCCTACGTGGATCCCGACACCGGCGACGTGTACTGGACGAGCGGGTCAACCATTTGGAAGCGGGGACCGCAGCCGGACGCCACGGCCGAGTACGTGAACTCTCTCCCCCCGGACGTCACCCGAAACCGCAGCGTGACGCGCCTGGCGACCCACCTGAGCCTCTCTGCCGACGGCCGGGCATTCTTCGTGGACGTAGCCATGTGGCCACGCTACCTGTTCGGCACGCTCCCGGTGGACGGCGGAGATTTCGAGCCCTGGCACCAGTTCGACCGCATGCACAATCATGCCTTGTTCTGCCCCACGGACCCGGACCTGGTGTTGTTCGCAGAGGATTTCCACGCCGAACCGATCACCGGCTTGCGGTTTGTCGTTACCAACCGCATGTGGACGATCCGCCGCGGCGAGGCCCCGCGCTCCGTGTACAAGGAACCAACGGTCTGCACCCACGAATGGTGGGATCCCGACGGCATCCACGCGTGGTCGGTGTGGCACACAACAGGGGAGACGTGCCGTGTCAATGTCCACACCGGCGAGTTCGACCGGTTCCAGTGGCCCGTGACGACATGCCTGCATTCGCACAGCAGCGCGGACGGGCGCTACCTGGTCTGCGATGCGTGCGACAACTGGTACCGGGGGACCGCCACCACCGTACACTTCCAGGACGGGCAGACGGGAAAAACGCTCAAGATCATCGACAACCCCGCGATGGACGGCTACGTCGGGTCCAGCTACCACATTGATCCGCATCCGCGCTTCTGCTGCGGCGACCGGTTCGTGGTATTCACCGCCACCGTCCGGGGGCGCGTGGACCTGGCAATGGTTCGGACCGACGATCTGGTTGCCTTGATCTGAGGAGGGACCCGGTCGTTCCGCCTCAGGCCGTCGACCAGTCATGGGCGGAACGGGCGCGGATCTCCAGCAGGAACAAGTCCATCAACTCCTCTGGCATGCCGAAGTTCATGGCATGGACCCCGGCGGCGCCGTGCACCATCCCGGGGTCCTCGACTTGGCGGGAACCTCATTGCGGGCCGATGTCACGACGCCGTGGTTGAGGTTCCGGCTTCGTTCCGGCATGCTCCCCTGGAGAGAAACGCTCCTTCAACCCGGTGTGTGCGGGACCGTGCCCATGCCGGCCGAAAAGCGATTTCTTTCTCGTGATGCTAACGGGTACTAGACAAACAGGAGAGTACGCATGTCGATCTTCAAAACTATTCACGGAATTCAAAGCGTCAACTGCCTCTCCTTTGTCCTCGACGAGGACATCGCGGAGCGCGACGCCATCGGCTGGCGGTTGGAGAAGGCGGTACTGGACCCGGCGAA
>Ga0310124_10001854_pt1 | contig 14640 bp, 16 predicted proteins | sample CB11b_AW_Bot5_MG_FD_203507 | JGI IMG/M metagenome (GOLD analysis project Ga0310124, IMG submission 203507) | Marine microbial communities from Western Arctic Ocean, Canada - CB11b_AW_Bot5 | ecosystem: Environmental > Aquatic > Marine > Oceanic | place: Canada: Western Arctic Ocean | collected...
CTTGCCAAAGTTGAGTTTTAGCGACGCCATCCACGGGACCCACTCTTCGGGTTTGGGGAAATTCCAAACACCGCGCTCTTCCAGGTCCGGCCAGTCAACAACTTCAGCCAGCGGAATCGAAACTTCTTCGCGCGAAAGCTTCGGCTCCACAAGCTGATGGAGCGTCCGGGCGGCGTAGTACAGGCCGCGTTGTCCGAGCGCCGCCAGCACGAGGCGATCCTTGCCGACGGGTTTGATCAGATAGGCTTGGTCGCTGTTGGGAGCGGTGCGAAGGCGTTGCTTCTCCGCGGCGGATAGGTGGCGCGCAACCTCGCCGGAGTCCGCCGGTCCGATAAGAATTTCAAAGTCGGACCCGGCCGGCTCTACGCCCGCCTGCGTAGCGAAGAGCTGCTTCAGTTCCGCCGCGGCGTTCTCCCCAAGGTCACCCGAACCCGCGGCCAATCGAATCGCCACCTCAGCGGGCCGCAGCACACTCTTTCGTTCAATCGAAAGCTCCTGCGGCAGCGGGATCAGATGCCGTGTCCACAAACGCGACTCGTCGAGCGAAACATCGCGAACCTCCGCGCCCGACAGCAGCGACATCGAGCCAACAATCAACACCGACAACAGCCGTAAACATCTCATCGCTGGCAGTATACTCCCCCGTCCATCCGATCGCGCTTGGATGACGGCGCTGGTGTTTGTAGAATCAGGAATAGAGCGCTCCACGCAGCCCGGAGCAACCGCCATGCCGCAACGCCATCGCTTCGCAATCGTCTCGCTCCTGCTCTTCGCTTCTATCGCCCCGGCCCAGAAGAACAAGCTCGGTCTACCTAACCCCGATAAACCCGACGTTCCCTACATCATCCACGCGTCGCGCATCGTCGAGACCGAGCAGTCCCAGGCCACCGAAGTCACGAGGAAGAACGAGAAGTATTACACGGTCCCCGGCGCGGGCTCCCCCGTAACAACACCGTTGGCAAGTCCCGAATTCCTCTTCCTCTCCGAAACCATCAGCCCAACCGACCTCACCCTTGTCCGGTTCATCCCCAAGGGTGGGCAACGCGAACTACTCTTCCAAAAGAAAAAGAAGATCCTCGCCCGCCAGATCCGGCTCGATGTCTTTCCCGTGGAGGAGAAGTTATCGAGAGTTCGTGTCGACGAGAGCCTCGAGAGCGGCGAGTACTGCCTCACGCCGAACGGCTCGAACGCCGTCTTCTGCTTTAACGTCTTCTAGTTCTCACCGCAGTCGCCCATTCGCGCCCAAACTGCAGGCCTCCAGCCGTGACGAGTTTCCTTGGCGGTCTTTGTGTCTTTGCGGGACCCCCTTCCCGTTCGCTAAGCTGACCGATTGGCCTCGTGCCAACCGCCATGCCTCAACATATTTCTGAACTGGAAACCCCCGCGCTTCTGATCGACCTCGATCGCATGGAGAACAATCTCCGCCGCGCGGCCGACTACGCCTCGCAGCACAACCTGAATCTCAGGCCGCATACCAAGACGCATAAGAATCCCATCGTCGGCAAGATGCAGCTCGACCTCGGCGCCATCGGGCTGACCGTCGCCAAAGTCGGAGAAGCGGAAGTCATGCTCAAGGCGGCGATGCCCGAGCTGCTGGTCGCCTATCCCATCGTTGGCGAGTCGAAACTCAAGCGCCTGATGGAAGTTGCTCGCCACACCCGCGTCACCGTCGGACTCGACGACATCATCGTCGCGCAAGGTTTGTCAGACGCCGCGAAGGCAGCAAACCTCGAAATCGGTGTCCTTGTTGAAGCCGACCTCGGCATGAATCGCGTGGGTGTGCAACCGGGTGACGACCTGGTCAACCTCGCCCGCGCTGTCTCGCAACTTCCGAACCTGCGTTTCGACGGGATCGAGTTCTACTACGGCCACGTCAACAAGCTGCTTCCCGACTGGGAAGAAAAGCTGGCGGGCCTCGCAGCGCAGGTCAAGCAAATCCGCGAAGACTTCGATCGAGCCGGCTTCGGCCTCAAGATCATCAGCGGCGGCTCTACCCCGATGCTGTTTCATTCGCACCAGATCGAAGGCCTAAGCGAGATCCGGCCGGGCACCTATGTATTCAACGACGTGATGCAGGTCGGGATGGGTTCGGCCACTTGGAACGATTGCGCCGCCACCATCATGACAACCGTCATCTCAACCGCGCGCCCCGGTTTCGCGGTCATCGACGGCGGTTCGAAAACCTTCACATCCGATCCCGCGCGCGGCGACGATCCGAGTTTCGGCCGCGTCACCGAAGCGCCCGAAAGCCGTTTCTATAAGATGAACGAGGAGCACGGCTATCTGGAGATCCGCGATGCCCCGGCTCCGCTTCGCATCGGCGACCGCCTGCGCATCATTCCCAATCACGTTTGCGTCGCCGTCAACATGCACGAGTATGTTTACGGCATTCGTGGCGAGACCGTCGAGCATGTCTGGAAGGTCGAAGGCCGCGGCAAGCTGCAATAACAAGTTTTTTATGAACCTGAGTCAGAACTTTCTCCAAGAGAGGTAATCCCGATGATCGAGAGAATCATGGACCCGAATGGCCCGAACCCTGCTGGTCCCTATTCGCACGCTGTGAAGGCGGGCAACTTTATCTACGTTTCCGGACAGGCGTCGATCAACCCCGAAACGAAGAAGCGTACGCCCGGCACCGTAACCGAGGAAACGCACCAGACGATCAAGAACGTCGAATCGATTCTGAAAGCGTCCGGGGCCGATCTCGGCGATGTCATCAAGTGCTCCGTCTTCCTGGCCGACATTCGCGACTTCGCCGAGATGAACAAGGTCTACGAAGAGTATTTCGGTGCGGCCAAGCCGGCACGCACCACGGTGAGCGCGCAGCTTCCCGCCCACGGCCTGAAAGTCGAAATCGATTGCGTTGCCTATAAAGAGTAGGCACTCGCGTCGATAGCGCCTTAGCGAATGCCGGAGGGGCGAGTGACATCGCTCCTCCGCTCCACTGCCCTACACACGACAAAACCCGCGACCGAAACGGAGCATCCATGGCCTACACGAACCTGCTGTATGAAGTCAGCGATGGGATCGCGCAAGTCACTGTCAATCGGCCGGATAAGCTGAACCCCCTCGACGGCGATACCATCGAGGCCCTCGCTCAATGCTTCGCCGACATTGCAGCCGACAGCGCGGTGAAGGCCGTTATCTTGACCGGCGCGGGTGAGAAGGCTTTCGTAGCCGGCGCGGACATCAACCACCTCACCAAACTCACCGCGCTCGAAGGCCGTGCCTGGGGGCTGCGGGGCCAGCAAGTCTTCTCGCAGATCGAGAATCTTCCTAAGCCCGTCATCGCCGCGATCAACGGCTGGGCCCTCGGTGGCGGCCTCGAACTCGCAATGGCCTGCCATCTCCGCGTCGCTTCCCCCAATGCGAAACTCGGCCAGCCGGAGGTCAAACTCGGCATCGTGCCCGGCTATGGTGGAACGCAGCGGCTGCCGCGCCTCGTCGGAAAAGGCCGCGCGCTTGAGATCATTCTCACCGGCGAGCCCATCACCGCCGACGAAGCCCACCGCATCGGTCTCGTCAACCGCGTGGTGCCGCAAGAGCAACTTCTCGCTGAGGCCAACGCGATAGCCGCTAAAATATTAGAGAACGGGCCGGTCGCCGTTGAGCTTTGTCTCGACGCCGTCAACCGAGGTCTCGACATGCCGCTCAATGAAGCCCTCCGTTGGGAGGCAGCGCAATTTGGCCTGAGTTGCGCGACAGAAGATATTCGAGAAGGTACCACCGCCTTCCTCGAGAAACGCAAAGCGAAGTTTCAAGGTCGATAACGCATGCGCAAAGACGCCGACAAATACCAACTCATTGAGGGTGACCTCACCGCCGGCGGTCTGCGCTTCGCCATCATCGTGAGCCGCTTCAATAGCTTCATCACTGACCGCCTGCTGGGTGGCGCCGTCGATGCCCTCGAACGGATGGGTGCGTCGAGTGATTCCATCGACGTGATTAAGGTGCCCGGCTCTCTCGAAATCCCCGTCGTTGCTAACGAATTGGGTGAGAACGGTAGCTACGACGCGATTATCTGCCTCGGCGCGGTGATTCGCGGGGATACGCCCCACTTCGATTACGTCGCGGCCGAGAGCGCCAAAGGTGTCGCGTCGGCTTCGCTCGAAACGGGCGTCCCGACGATCTACGGCATCCTCACCTGCAACACGTTAGAGCAAGCGATCGACCGCGCCGGCGCCAAAGGCGGCAATAAAGGCTTCGACGCCGCCATGGCGGCGATCGAGATGGCCACTCTGTTGAAGGATCTCCGTAAGAGCGCCGAGAGTGAAGGCTAGGCATGCCCTCCCGCCACCGGTCGCGCGAACGGGCCCTGCAGATGATCTATCAGTGGGACCAGAGCAAGGCTCCGACCGGCACGATCATCTCGGCTTTCTGGGGCGGTCTTTCCGGCGACGAACCCGGCGCGCCTACTGAGCCCGATCCATTCGCGAACAGTTTACTCGAAGGCGTCGTTCAGCGCATCGAAAGCATCGATGAACTCATCAAGGCGCACGCTCAGAACTGGCGGCTTGACCGCATGCCGGCCATCGACCGCAGCATTCTACGGCTAGCGATTTACGAAATGATGCGTGAGCCGTCTCTCGGCCCCGTCGTCATCAACGAAGCGCTTGAAATCGGTCGCCGCTTCTCCGAGGACTCCGGCCCGTTCCTCAACGGCGTGCTCGACGCAGTTCGCCGGTCTTTGGAAACGAGTACCACGGCTCCGGCCTAGTTCAACGCTACTGTACGGCTCCCGTGCCGATAGCCTTGTTGGGGTCGATCTTAATTTCCCCGAACGCCCCCTCATACTGCGAGATGTTCTGCCGCAGCGCGATTAGCAACGCCTTGGCCTGCTGCGGGCTCAGATAGATGCCTTGGAAGTTCTTGATCTCGACCTCGGTGGACTTCTGTTGGTGTAGCTTACCGAACTGAACGAAGAAATCCCAAAGGTTCACGCGGATCTGCACGCTGTTCGCATAGTGCTCGCGGTAGTCCTCTGTCTGCGTTAGCTTGATCGTCGCTTGTTGCGGCTGGTTTGGCTGGTTCGGTTGGCTCATCGACTTCATGCTCACGCACGAGATGGCCCGTCGTCAAACACCTGTTTCAGTCGCTTACGCGGCGTTCGGGGGAATACTTGCGCAGCACGTCCAAGAACGGCAGGGCGGGATGGGTTGGCGGAATCTCTCCCTCGAGGATTCTCTTGGGATACGGTCCCCACCCGGCGTACAGTTTCTCGTTCGCATTGTGTGCCGGGCGCAGCGTCGCGCCATCGAGAGAAACGCCCACGAACAAGCCACGCGATCGGGAATACGTCGCAATATCCGCGCCGAATAGCGCATCGACCTGACCGGATACGGTGCGGCCCACGGGACCCGCCGCGGCGCCGCCGTCGACTCCGATGGTGAAGCCTGTCCGCATCAGCCTCTTTACCCCGTTCCGGCCGAGGAAGACCAGCACAATGTCCGTCGAACTGCCGCCGACCTGAAGACCGACATTGCCGCCCTCGATCTTGAAGTTGACCGGTGCACTCCAGGACGAATCGTTCACGCGGCACGTCACGACTCCCTTGCCGTAGCGCCCGCCGATCAGCAACGCCCCTTTGAACACCGAGGGAAACACGCCCACGCAGTGCGCGCGATCCAGCAAGCTGGAAGGGATTCCGCGGTCCACCCCGTCGAGGCTTTCCTCCAGAATCGACGCTGCGGCATCCAACCGCTTCTCCGGCCCGGATTTCGCGTCGGCGGCCGGCGTGATCGCAAATAAAACCAAGCAGGCCGCGACAACAGAAAACTTCGTTCGTACTAGCGATTGGATGAGCATGGGGCCTCCTCTAGCGATGCTTCGAACCCGAATACTTGTTGAGTGTGTCGATCAGCGGTTGCACTGTCGACGGAGCGGGGATCTGTGCGGTCAACACCTGCCTAGGCTCGACTTGCCGGCCGTAGATCTTCTCGTTGGCCTTGTGTCCCGGACGCAGCGTCGCGCCTTCCATAGAAATGCCTGCGAAGACGCCCCGCGACCGCGAGTACGACAGGATCTCGGCCTGTAGCTGCGCGTCGGTCTGCGCCTGCGCCGATCGCCCGAGCGGCCCGGCGGCCACCGCCGCGTCGCCGCCCAGTGTGAACTTGCTCTGCATCAGCTTTTCGGCGCCGCGCTTGTTGAGAATCAAAAGTACGAGGTCCGTCGAGCTACCGCCGATTTGCAGGCCGAAGCTGCCGCCCTCAAGCTTCACGGCTGAAGGCGCGGTCCAGCCAAAGTTGTCCTTCGTCCGGCATGACATCAGCCCCTTGCCGTAACGCGCGCCGATGACGAACCCGACCTTTTTTGCGCCGGGAATGATGGCGATGCACTGGCTGCGGCTCATTAACTCTTGGGGTATCGCCTTTTCGGGCGTACCCATCACCTTGTCGAGGACCTCGGCGGCCCTCAAACAACGGTCTACAGCGGAGTTAGCGAGTAGCGCGGGGACAGCAATCGCGCCAAGAAGGAAAACCCGAACAAACACGCCGACGGAAAGGGTCATGGTGACCTCGAAGTGAAACGGATATCGGCGGGAATCTCAGTCCGGAAGATGTAGTGTGACTAGAATTGTATCACTGATCCGTAGGGGTGCGACAGAAATGTGTGACCACGGACGCACTAAGCCCCACACGAAACCGGGCTTAGCCCACGGCATCAACACCACTAACAGGCTTTCAAGATTTATAGAACCCCGGGGCGGGGCAAGTGGATTGGCTGGGAGGCAGGGATTTGAACCCCGATAAACAGAACCAGAATCTGCCGTGTTACCATTACACTACCTCCCAGCAGGGTGTGTGATGTTCTTCAGTATAGGTTGCGGCCTCCATGCCTGCAAGATATGGAGTGCGGACAAAGACTACCGACCGTCGCCGCACCTTATCGCGCGTAGTAGCCGTCGCGGAAGCGAACCCGTGCGCCGGGGCGTCTCGCTCGCACCGTGACCTCCCGCCACGCACCGTTAAAATCCTGATTCTTCGGATAGTAGGCGATTCCGTAAACACTCCGCAATTCAGCCGCGACCTCTTCATAGACCGGCTTGAGATCTTCGAGCGAGGCGGCCGGGAAGAGCCGTCCGCCTGTCACCGCCGCGAGCCGCTCCATCCGCTCACCGGCGCGCCTTGCCCAGCCCGGCTGCTTCCGTTCACCTGGTGTGGCATCCAGCAGAATCGGGTAGATCAGAGCGTTCATCTCTTGCGCCGCGCGCTCCAGACGACTGAACGAAAGCCTCGACGGCGTTAGCTGGCCGTAGATGCTGTTGTCGACTCCGTCGCTGATCACAATCAGAGCGTTGCGCTGATTCTCGTGATTGCGAAGTTCTCGGTTATAGGCGAGGGCGATCACATCGTAGAGAGGAGTGCCGCCGGAAACTTCCGGCAGCGCATCGATCTGCTTCGCGAGCATTTCGCGGTCATCGGTGAGCGGGGAAACGACGTGCAGCATCTCCCGCGCCAGAGCGTAGGCTGCAACACGATCGTTCGGGCCGGCCACATCAATGAATCCCTGTGCCGCCTGCTTCATTGCCGCGCGGTTCTCCCTGGTGCTGCCGCTTAGGTCAAGCAGTAGCGCCAGGTTGAAAGGAGCCTCGCCGGCATCAAGGAAGGCCACCTCCTGCGGGACACCGTCTTCGAGAACCTCGAAATCCCCGGTGGCCAGTCCGGCCAATGGCCGCCCCGTGGCGTCGAACACCGAGACCGCCAGATTCACCACGCGAACGTCGGACCGAAACAGGATCTCGTCATCCTCAACCGCAAGGGCCGACGCAACCTCTGATCTTGCGGGTTGTTGCTCCACGCGGGGCGGGGGCCGGCGCTGCTTCGGTGCGGACAAGAGGTCTTCGACGACCGCCTCCGCTTGCCAGTGCACGCTGAAGGGAGCCTCCGCCGGGAAGGGAACCTCTTCAATGGTGACGCGCCCAGGTTTCGCGGCCTTGACGAAAATCCGTCCGTAGAAGACTTGAGAATCGGACCCCTTGTCAGTTGCCAGCCATACGGGCTCACCCTTCGGGGCTTTCGGATTCTCGCGCAGCTTGAGGTCCGGCGCCGACACGAACTCGCGCGGAGCATGATCCGCCGAGACTTGAAGCCGCATCACGTCCCAGTCCGATCGCAACTCGATGTCTCCGGATTCAGTGATGAGATCGGCGCGGGGCACGATTCCATCGAGTCTGATCGTCCCGGCGGTCGTGCGCGCTTGCACGAGAAAGCCGTAGGGCACTGTGACGTCAAGGTCGATGCGAGCGCCGTCATCAGGGGTACACTCAACCACGAGCAGGCTTCCCTGGCGGCCGATCTTCACGTCACCCTGGCGAACCGCTCGCTCCGGGCTCGACGGCCTCATGTCCAGCTTGCGCGTCGCTGTAACCGTGAAGGTGACGTTGCCTACGGAGTTATCAACCCGAACCGTGGAGGCAATCAGCAGTCCCGGCGCGATAGCCAGGGCCACCACTACGCCCGCGAACTTGCGGTACCAGAACTCGGTCTTCATGCTGAACAAGTCCTCGATCGAGATCACCCCGGTTCCAGCTGGTTGTGCTTCACCGTACGAGCATGGCACGGCAACGGAAGAGATAGCACGCACCAATGTTATAACTGTAGAAAATCCCCGTCGGTTAGGCCGCTGAACGTCCCCTTCTTCACGTGCCTGCTGTCTACAACAGATTGGATGATGAGGCGGATGATACGGTTTCAAGCGCTTTGCTGCCTTGTGTTGGCCGCGACCCTGTGCTCGCTCAACGCGGCAACGGTTCCGTCCGGCCACGGTTGGGCGCAAGCCCGCTCGGGCTCGGCTCTTGACTCAGGCAACAAGGGTGCGTCTGGCCTGGGCAGCGTGGTCGGCACCTTTCTCAGGTCGGGCGACACGGTCACGTTCAGCCTGTCGGCAGTGAGTGAGCAAACACTCTTCCTTGAAGGCTATCGAATCGAAGTGCCTTCAGGCGGCCAAGATCGTCTCGAGATCAACGTCGAGATGCTGACACCTGGCGCGGACCTTGCTCTTTTTGCGCGGTTCGGCCAGGACGTTGAAGTCGTGGACGGAAATCCCATCGCGGACTATTTCGTGGACAACACTCCGGCGGGTGAGCAGCTTGTCATCACCCCCGGTTCGACGCCGGCTCTACAGCCAAGCGTGTACTACATCGGACTGGGTCTGATCACAACGGGCACGCCGGTCCGAGCCCGCATTACGGCAAAGGTAAGCGGCGGTCCCCCGGTCGAACCATTCGGCGCGCGGTTGACCAATGGTGTCCCGGCCGCCATTTCGATCCCGTCGATTCAGTCGCCCACCGTGGTGGCGGGGGGGCTGGGATACCGCATCGACGTGCCGGACGGTGCGAATGGGCTCCGTATTGACGCCCAACTCGATAATCCCGACGCCGACCTCCAATTGCTCGTTCGCTACGGATTCGACGTACAATTGTTTCCTAACGGTCTCCCGCTCGCCGATCAAGTTTCGCCCGGGCTCGGACCCAGCCAGACCGTTTCCGTCACGCTCAACACGCTTCCGCCTATTACTGGCGTGACATACTGGATCGGACTCGGTTTGCAGTCCATCGCGACGCCTTTCGAGGGGACCATCGTCGCGAGCTTCGACGTTGCTGGGCAACCCCCGCCGCCGATCGAGCTGTCTACGGCAAGTCTGAACTTCAATAGCGAAACCGGAGTCGACCCAGCCGGCCAAGAGTTCACCGTCCGCAACGCGGGCGACGGTACGCTCGACTATCTGATCTCGGCCGACCAGGACTGGGTCGAACTCGACACGACCGCCGGTTCGTCAAGCGGCGAGGTCGATCCTGTCGATGTCTCGATCAATACGGCCGGTCTCGGCGGCGGGATGCACCTCGCCACCATCACCGTCACGCGCGGGGATGGCAGCGAGCCCGTCGAGATTCGAGTGCGTCTAGTACTCGGTGGCGAAAGGCCTCCAGTAATTGGGTTGACGATCAGCGAGTTGATTTTCGATGTGGTTGATGGCACGGGCGCGGGCGTACGGGCCTTCACGCTGACCAACACCGGCGGAACGGTCCTGAACTACGAGATCATGACCAACGTTTCCTGGCTGGGAGTATCCCCGAGCGAAGGCGCATCGAGCGGAGAGGCCGACGCGATCACCGCCATCGCCAACCCGGTCGGGCTGGGCCTGGGAACGTTCATGGGTGAGATTGAGATTCGCGACGATCTCGCCGGTCTGACCGCGACGATTCCCGTGACGCTCAACGTGTTCACGCTCCCCCCCCAACCTGCCGCGACCGTCGAGCAGCTTACGTTCGAGGCGGCCGCCGGCGGTGCGCTTCCTGCCCCGCAGTTATTCTCCGTGGCCAATAGCGGCGCGGGCGAACTGAACTACGTCATCACCACGTCGGAACCTTGGCTAATGGTCGATCCTGATTCGGGGAGCGTCTTTTCCGCCGTCGATTCCGTCGAGCTCGACACAATCACGGCGACCGTGAATCCGATCGGGCTGACTGACGGAATACACCAGGCGCAGATTCTTATTGCGGAGATGGCGAAGGGCGACGAGGGGCCGGCCGTGGTTGACGTAACACTGACGGTGATCGGTGATTTGACGCCGTTCATTAGCACCGACGGCGTCGTGAACGGTGCGACCTTTGCCGGACCGGAGTTGGAAGGGCACGCCAGCGCACCCGGTTCAATCATCTCGATCTTCGGGGACAACATGGTGTCGTTTGCCGAGGCCGCGGCAAGCATTCCCCTGCCCACGGAGCTGGGCGGAGTGCGCATCGAATTCGACGACGGGGTAAACGATCCAGCCAAGGCCGCTCTGTTCGTGGCAATTCGTGGCGGCGATTTCGATCCTCCGCTTGGCTTCGATCAGATCAACGCGCAGATGCCCTGGGAGCTCGATACCAGTTCAGGATTCGTGACCACGACCGTCTTCACGGGCGAGAAAGTGGCGAGCCCGCCGCGGCTGGTGCCGGTCGCCGAAGCCTCGCCGGGGCTGTTCACCTTCCAGTTCGGCGGCGGATTGGCGGCCATCCAAAACTTCAAGCTTTCCGAAGAAGACGACGTCATCCACCTTTCGATCGCGCAACCGTAAGGCTCGGTCTGCCCGGCGCTGGGGGTCCCGCCCGAGAGCTGCACGATCGTCGACCAGCCGGCAGGGGTCGGCGTCATCATCGTGCTTTTCGCTAACGGACTCGGTCTGCTCGACGGTCCGGTCGAAACAGGCGACGTTCCTCCCGCCGGCCCACCGCTGCTTGCCGTCAAGCAAGTGCGGGTCTTCTTTGGCCCGCCCGGCAATCAAGTACAGGGGACAACCCTGTTCGCGGGGCTCCAGCAGTTCCTGGTCGGACTGAACCAGATCAACGTCATCGTGCCCAACGTCGAGCCGGGAGATGCCGTCCCCATTCAGATCGAGGTCGAGTGCGAGGACGGTACCACCATCCGAAGCCGCCCCGACGTCACGATCGCCGTGCGCGCCGCGCCTTAGGTCAGCAGGTCGATTCTACTATCGGCGAACCGCCCGGAACGGTTGCAGCCCACCGGACCATCATGTAGGCTAACTACCGGCCCGACCCTCCGGCAATGGATAGATGCTAGCCGAGCCGGGTTCTATTCGCCTTCGCTGCTCTCTTGGTGGGAACCCGACTATCGCGGGAGGATATCCGGATTTCCGTTGAAACGAGCGGCTCTCCGCAGGTTGTGGTTTACGCCGCCCGGGCCTGAGCCGGAGGCGGCGTGTTGAGCTTGGCGAGTTCCGCCAAGAGTTTCGGCAGCTGCTTGTAGCCCTTGACTCGCCGGAAGTTTCGTTCCGCCAGCCACAGACCCGCACCAACCCACGAGGGAGCTTCCCATCAACTAGGTATTCACGCAGGGAGTGACGTCTGCCGATGACCGGAACAAGCACGCCCCGGGCGGTCTTCAAGAAGTATGCGCTGATCGAGGCGACTGCGATCTGCGACGGATCTTCGAGATCCCGAATCGACGCAACATGCTCATCGGCAAGGGAATACGTGATCCGCACAATGGGTCGATCCTTGGGAAGCACAGAGACCACTTGCGGCATGAGACCGGGCGGGCTCAGGACAAGGGCTCCGATTGCCAAACCTGGGTTCTCGACAAGCTTTTCAGGCGGACAGGTTTCGACCGGGCAATGGAGCGATTCGGTGAGTTCCAGCCGGGACAGAGCACGCATTCCCACGTCTATGGAAAGCGCCAGGATATGGTCGGGGGGCTCGATCAACAACCTCGTCCGAAGCCGATGACGAAGTTGCTGCATTGTGTATCCATGCTTCCGGGCGGCCCTCACCGTTCCGTTGATTAGATTGTCGAGGTCCTTAGCTGGGGTCGGAGTGAGTGGCTCCTCGGGCGAACGGACGACCAGGCGGCTGCCGCGGCGCCTCACTAGTAGACCTTTCTCGACCAGGTCTCGGTAGGCTTGGCTGACCGTGTTGTGATTGATCTTCAACCGTGTCGCTAGTGCTCTTACGCTCGGTAGTGACTCAGCCGCCTCGAGCTTGCGTGTGGCAATCAGGAATTCGACCTGAACCGCGATCTGGTCGCGAAGAGATACTTCGCTTTCCTTGCTGACGTTGATCCGCATGGGCCTCGCGGTCGTGACTCGTCGAACCGCAGCACCTGGAGCCGAACCTGAGGGATTGTGACACATCGGGAACTATCGCGTCTCGCATTGCCAGTTGCTGCTTCCAGCAATAGCCTCGAAGCAGCGGTTGATAGTCAATACCGCCTCCTGTGCGGTCAAACGCAATGAGTAGTCAGCAATGCCCCTCAACTCTAAGCACCGCACTTCGAGTTCTGAGTTTTCGTGCGCCGCAGCACGGCCTTAAGCACCTTGACCACCGGCATCTAGCCTTTGGTCTCGCTTCGACCTGGATCGTCGGAATGGGCAGATACTGGGATTCTCCACATGCCAGCCTCTCCCAGCAAATGGGAATCGGCTCGCTTATCTATGTAGCGGCGCTCGCCATCTTGGTCTGGCTTGTCGGGCATCCGCTTGCCGGGCCGGACTGGTCCTACCGGAAGCTGCTTACGTTCATTACGCTCACGTCACCGCCAGCAGTTCTCTACGCGATACCGGTCGAGTGACTTGTCGATCCCTCGACGGCACAGCCGCTCAACCTGGTGTTCCTGGGACTTGTTACCGCTTGGCGCGTCGCCCTGCTTGTGTTCTACTTGAGCAGGCTCGGGGCGTTCAGATGGTACGGCGTCGGACTGCTAACGTTGCTACCGATCACGTCAATCGTAGCGTTCGTAACGGCCTTAGACCTGCAACACATCGTGCTAACTCGGATGGCCGGCCTGCAAGGACCCTTTGATCCATCGATGCTGCGCTTCGAGCAGTGGATCAATTGGCTCGGCACGCTCTCGTATATCGCTCTTGGGACATTGCTCGTCGCGTACTTGAGGATGGCAATAGCTCCTAATCTTGCCCGGCGGCGGCCGAAGGCGATTGCTCTACCGTGATCATGTTCGGTGAAGAAGGGAGAACAATATGAGGGTCGTTGCTTTGCTAGCCGGTCTGGTCGTTCTGATCGGAGTGGGCCTGTGGTTTCTTATGATCCGCATGCCCGGCGAGAGTTACAGTGGGCCGCTTCCCTCCCTTTCCCAAGTCGAATTCTCACTGTCAGACCAGCTACGAATGCACGTGCATAAGCTCGCGGCCGAGATCGGCGAGCGCAATCTACTTTGCTGTGAGGCTCTGTCGGAGGCGAAGGGCTACCTGGAAGAAGTCCTCACCTTCGCTGGCTACGAGGTACGGGGAGCCGCGCCGAGCCTAGCGTCCCGAGTTGTGACACTTCAGATTGTGTCACATGTTTTGTGGCGCCACTCTTCGCTGCAGAAGATCATGGAGGCAGATAGGGATCTAGTTTTCGCATTTCTTGACGAGGTGTTGACATGCTTTCCAGCAAAACGACGGCACTTGCCCTGATGACATTCCTACCCGTAACCATCCACTGCGGGAGGGACGAGAAGTCCGACGAGTCAGTAGTCCAGGATCGATTCTTCTCGACTGATTACAACGGCGCGCAGCTGCGGTTCCGCGAAGCAGCCGAGCGTGGCGGAGCCCGCCTTAGTACACTCGATCTCGATGCGAAGGGGCCCACCGGTGAAGACCTCACTATCGATATCGCGTGGTTCGGGGCGGAGCAGCCTCGGCAGGTGCTTCTGCACTCCTCAGGTCTCCATGGAGTAGAAGCTTTTGCCGGTTCGGCGATTCAACTTCAATGGCTTGCGAAAGGAATCTCGCCTCCCGAGGATACAGCCGTTGTAAGCCGTTGTCTTGGTGCATGTTGTAAACCCCTATGGCATGGCTGGGCTGCGCAGGTTCAATGAGAGCAACGTTGATTTGAATCGCGACTTCATTCCTTCCGATGTGTCGTACGAAGGAGCACCGGAAGGGTTTAAACAGCTCGATTCGTTTCTGAACCCTTCGACACCGCCTTCCTGGGATTTCTATTACCTCCGAGCAGGCTGGCTGATCTTGCGTCATGGCATGTCATCCCTCAAGCAGACCATCGCCGGAGGCCAATACGAGAACCCCAAGGGACTGTTTTTCGGTGGAAAATCTCTGGAGCCAGGACCACGCAAACTACAACAGTTTATTGCGAACCGCTTGGTCGATGTGAAGCACCTCGTTGTCATCGACGTTCACACCGGG
>Ga0310124_10001855_pt1 | contig 14636 bp, 10 predicted proteins | sample CB11b_AW_Bot5_MG_FD_203507 | JGI IMG/M metagenome (GOLD analysis project Ga0310124, IMG submission 203507) | Marine microbial communities from Western Arctic Ocean, Canada - CB11b_AW_Bot5 | ecosystem: Environmental > Aquatic > Marine > Oceanic | place: Canada: Western Arctic Ocean | collected...
GTTTGATTTGCTGTAAGAGCGGGGGGGGGGGTATAGACTTCGCTTTTTTGATCAGACGCAGTCACAACCTGGACGAACGGAGCAAGGAGGGGTGCCGATGGCCTGCTACATGGTGACGTATCAACTCTCGGGGGCGAACCGAAACGAGGCCATCAAACGCTTCACGGAGGGCAGTGCCATGCAGGCGCCGCAGGGCGCGAAGGACTTGGGGCGGTGGCACGCGGCGAATGGGCACACGGGATGGGCGGTGGTGGAAACCGACGATCCGAAAATCATCGCCGACTGGCTCCTGCATTGGACCGACATCATGAGCTATGAGGTTGAACCGGTCATCGGCGACGAGGAGTTCGGCTCGCTGGTCCAGAAGCACGGGCTCGGGTAAAGCGGCCACGTCCGGCGGAAGAGCAGGAGCCGGAGACCGCTGGCAAGGATTCACTGGCGTTCATTGTGGCTCGGCACGAGCTAGCCCAGCATTTCGCCGGCGCGTGGCTCGCCGCGGACCCGCGTGAGCCGCATTGCCCCCCCCCCAGCCAGCGGTAGGATGGGATCCGACATCACATCGTCTTGAGCCGGGAGACCCGCATGACGCACGCCGTCCGGTTCGTTGCCGTCGTCGCTGTCTTGGTCGCGCTCGTCGGTGCGCCGGTGCAGGCGCAGACGCCGGAGATCGATGCCCTGCGGGTGCGTGCGGAGCAGGGTGACGCCGAGGCGCAGTACAACCTCGGGCTCATCTACCGCACCGGCGAAGGCGTCCCGCAGGACGACGCGGAGGCAGTGCACTGGTACCGACTGGCGGCGGACCAGGGAGACTCCTGCGCGCAGTTCATCATCGGGCAGAGCTACTCCAGGGGCCAGGGCGTCCCGCAGGACTCCGCGGAGGCGGTGCGGTGGTATCGGCTGGCGGCGGACCAGGGCAACGCCGAAGCGCAGTACAACCTCGGGGTCATGTACTACAGCCAACTTGATGGAATTAGCGCAGTTTGCTGTCTCGAAACCGACCGACGGCGGTCGTTCAGGAGGCGCGTCTCACCGCCCTTTCGTTAACTGGGCTGGTCTGATGTTTCCTCTCGTCCCTCGCTATAGGGATCGACATGATCGATCCCGCATACTACGCTTCGGGCATGTAGATGTAAGCGCGGCCGCCGCGCGCGGCCCGTGTGTTCTCGACGGAGGCCACGGTTGAGCGCGTCGGTATCGCACCAACACCGAGGTCAAGACGATCGGCCGGTGTCAGAGGGCGTCCGGGTATCATGAACAGGACTCGGGTGGAGAACGCCTTCTTCCGTTACAAGTTCAACCTCGCGTAGTGGCTTAACGCGCGGACTCCACGCGGCCGGGCGGTCGAGGTTCAGCTCGCGTGGGACATCCTGAATCGGACGACTGAGTTTGGTAACGGGGTCGACGGGATCAGACTGAAAACGGTCAATCTTCGGGCGAAGCCGTTCTCTCCGCGCTCAGATGGAAGACAGGCCAATGGCCCAAATATCGAGGTCTCGGCGGACGGCGGCGGTGTGGATCGGTCTGGACGTGGCTACGGCGCTGTGGGGCGTCGCACCGTCCTCGGTGGCCGCCCAGCCTCGCGTGTATGTTCAGGTCGTCGACCAGCGGACTGGGTCGGTCGTGAACGACTTGCGGGCGTCCGAAGTCATCGTCCGGGAGGGCGGCGTGCCGCGGCCCGTGCTGGACGTCCGGCTCGCGAATCTGCCCGTCTCGCTGGCACTTCTGGTGGACAACGGGCCGACGTCGGCACGCGCGTTCAGCCGCGTCCAGGCGGGGCTCCGCGACTTCATCGACCGGTTACCGGCGAATCAGTCGATGTCGTTGTTGGCGCTGGCGCCGGAGCCGCGGTGGATCGCCCGGGATGTACGCAACGCGGAAACGATGCGACAGGCGATCGACGGGCTCGTGTCGACCGACGAGGCTCCGCCGCGCGTGCTCGAAGGGGTGGAGGAGGCGGCACGGTGGCTCGCCGCCGCATCCGGGCACGCGCGCCCCGTCGCGGTCCTTGTGAGCGCCGACAAGGCATATCTACTCCCGGACGCGACCGAGCGATTCGGGGTGCTGAGCCAGCGGTTGCGACGTGACGGCATCACCGTGCACACCCTGGTGATGTTGAGTCCGGCGCCCGGTTCGCTCGAGCGGCGCGTGTCGGTACCCGAGGCGATTGGTCGAGATCTGAGCACGCTGACCCACGGGGCTTATGTGTCGCTGTTCCTCGGGGCCAGCCTGGACCAGCAGCTCACCGACATCGCGGACCGGATCCGCGCACGCGGTCGGGAACTCGCGCGTCAGCATCTCGTACGCTTCGACCGTCCCGAAGGTGAGGCACCGGGACCGGTGCGAATCACGGTCACCCGTCTCGGGGCCAGATCCATCGTGACGCCAGACGGACGCTAGCAGCTCGTGGGGTTCGGGGCGCAGCCCCGTCTGATGAACTAGTCCAATGGTCCGATGCCCTGTCCCTCGCGCGCCAGGTAGAAGCGGTCGGCGTCCAGCGCTTCCGCGGTTTCGGTCAGACCGCTCGGCCACCGAATGGTGACCGTGTCCACTCCGTCGGCGTCGCCGAGCCCGAAATGGACCCGCATGTCGTTGTGGGACAGGTAGCTCCCGCCGCTGCGTACTTCTGCGACCTGCGTGCGCCCGCCGGACTCGATGGTGACCTTGGCGCCGATGCTGTCCCGGTTGCTCTCTCGACCCGCCAGGCGTAGCGTGACCCAGTGATGATCGGCGGCGGTGTCGTTGCGGAGCAGGGTCGGGCGGTCATCCAGGTTGACCATCAGCACGTCGATGTCGCCATCGTTGTCGTAGTCACCGAAGGCCGCTCCACGGGTGGAGCGCTCGACCAGCAACCCGCCGCCGACTTCCGCGGTCACGTCCGTGAACCGCTTGTTGCCCTGATTGCGAAACAGTTGGCTGCGCTGCCGGTAGGTGGTGGCGAGGCCCAGTTGATCGACTTCGGGGACCACATGGCCGTTGGCCACGAAAATGTCGAGCCAGCCGTCGTTGTCGACGTCGATGAACCCGACACCCCAGCCCAGATGCGGGAGCGACGGACGCGCGATGCCGGCGGCGCCGCTGACATCGGTGAAGAACCCCGCGGCACTGTTCTCGTACAGTGTGTGGTAGTCCTCGGAGAAATGGCTGACGATCAGGTCCAGACGCCCGTCGCCATCGTAGTCACCGGCATCGACGCCCATGCCGGCCTGTTCACGCCCGGTTGCGCTGATCGACGCGCCCGCGACCAACCCGTCTTCTGTGAACGACCCGTCACCGTTGTTGTGGAACAGGAGGTTGGGGTCCGAATCATTGGCGACATAGATGTCCGGCCACCCGTCGTCGTCGAGGTCGGTGAACAGGACACCGAAGCCAAAGTACTCGGGGCCACTCACACCGGCAGTGTCGCTCACGTTCGCGAACGTCCCATCACCGTTGTTTCGGTAGAGCCGGTCTGGTGCGGCCGGCAGGCCGATCGGTCCGCAGGCGACATCGAGTCCCAGATACCGGCAGCCTGCCCCCTCGCCGCGCGGCGGCACCTGGTCTTCATCGAACCTGAGGTAGTTGGCGACGTAGAGGTCTACGAACCCGTCCCGGTCGTAGTCGCCGAACGCGCAGTTCGAACCCCAGTCCGGGTCGCCGACGCCGGCCACGTCGGTGACATCGACGAAACCACCGCCGCCCTGTCCGCGATACAACACGTTGGGACCGAACGCGGTGATATACAGGTCCTGGACACCGTCGTTGTCGTAGTCGGCCGCACAGACACCCATACCCCACCCTCGGGTGCCGAGACCGCGACGGCTGGTGACATCTTCGAACGCGCCCTGTCCGTCGTTCTCGTAGAGCGCGACCATCGGGTCGCCCCCTCGCCTGAACGCGTCCAGGGTCGATCCGTTGACGACAAGCAGGTCCAGATCGTCGTCGTTGTCGTAGTCGAGGAACGCGGCACCGTTCCCGTTCAGTTCGACGATGTAGTCCTTCGCGCTGCCGCCGGAGACGTTGAGGAGTGTGATACCCGCCTGTTCGGCGACGTCAACCAGCCTGATCACGGGATCGGCCGCGCGCGACGAGGCGGCCAGCCAGACCAGTGGTGTCAGCGACAAGGCCGCCGACATCCAGACCGCGGCGGTGTGTCCCGGTCGCGCGGGTGCTCCGAGAGTCACTGATTTCGCCGATTCCGGCCGAGCCGTTCGGCTCGCAGCTGTTCGTGGAGCGCTCGCACGCGGGCGCCGTCCTGCGACCGCCCGACCGCTGTGTAGGCATCGGCCAGATAGAGGTAGACCGCTTCGGCGTCCTCCACCACCCGGGCCGCTGTTTCGAAACTGTCGATCGCTTCGGCGACACGACCCGCCTCCATCAGCGCGAGACCGAGGTTGGTGTGGGCCATCCCGCTTGGGTCCAGGTCGATGGCCTGGCGCAGCAGGTCGATGGCGTCGTCCATCTGTCCCGCCCCGGCCAGGGCAAGCGCCCGTTCGTTGAGCGCGCCCAGGTCACGCTGTTGGCGTTCGCTGTCTTCCTGCTCGGATTGCCGGCGCGCGTATTCGGCGATCTCACTCCGACCTTCGTCGGTCGCACCGCTCCGGAGCAAAGCCTGTCCGAGCGCGTATCGCGCTTGCATGTGGTCGGGGTCCTGGATCACCGCCCGGCGGGCCAGCGCCACCGCTTTCACGAATGCTCCGCGTTGCAGCTCGATCTGCGCCAACCGCGCGTGCACCTCAGCGTTCAACGGGTCCAGTAACAGCATCACCAGATATTCGGCGTACGACTCGTCCAGCCGACCATCCTCCATGAGCAGGCGGGCGATCCATTGGCGCGGGACTAGATTGTTGTGATCGATGGCCAGCGCGGCTCGAAACGAGTCGATGGCCTCGTCGATCTGGAGTTGCTGTGAGTACATTTCACCGATTCGCAGATGGAGACGGGCCACCGCCACCAGGGGAGACCGCTGGACGGCGTCGCCATAGGCGGCGAGCGCGTCGGCGTTGCGTCCGACGTCCTGCAGGAACCGTCCCAGGTTCCGCCGAGCGATCCCGGAGCGAGGATGCGACGCGGCGGTCGCCGCAATCTCGGCCGCGATCGGGTCGTTCGCTGTGGCCCGCAGCAGGGCGCCCTGCCGCGCGGTGCGCAGCCGCTCGTCGGTCGGCGCCAGCGCCAGCGCGGCGCTGTAGTGCTGGACCGCCGCCGCGATGTCCTCCGTCGCCCAGAACGCCTGGCCAAGCAGCCGGCGCGCCTCGCTGGACCGAGGATGCTGTGTCACCGCCGTCTCGAGATGGGTGATCGCGTCACCGCCGTCCATCTGCTCGAGCGCGTGAGCGGCCAGCCGGAGTCGTGGCGACTCGAGCGTCGGGTCCAACTCGAGCGCGTGGGTGAACGCTTGACGCGCGGCATCCGGCTGGTCGAGCGCCATGAGCAGCCGGCCGACGGCGTCGTGCGCCGCCGGACCGGCGTTTGGGCTGGACGCCGCGCTCCGCGCCGCCTGGAGTCGCTGGTCCAGGTCGTGGCCCGGTTCGGGGACGTCTCTCGTCAGCACGTCGTCAACGAGCGTGTCACGCAGCACGCTCACGGCCTGCGCGTAGTTCCCGCTGGTCAGCTGCGTGGCGGCATTCTCGTAGGCAGACGGCATGAATCCGACGAACGCGCCGCCGGCGTTGGCGACCAGATCGATCGGCGCGCGCCTGACGACGAAACTGCTCGGCTCACCGAGCACCGGTTCCGTGTCGCTCAACCGCTGGGCCGGTGAACGCCAGAGCGCGCCGAGTCGCTGTTCGGCCGCCGCGGCGAACCCATGGCGCGCCTCTGCTGCCTCCGATGGCTGCCCCAGCAGGTCGTAAGTCGACGCCAGCTGATAGAAGGCGAGGGCGTCGTCCGGACCGGAGAGCGTCGCCTGGCGCAAGGCCTCTGCCGCCACCGCTGGATCCGAACCAACCAGCGCGATCGTTCCGAGCAGTGCGTATCCGTCCGCACGGGTGGCATCCAGCTCTACGGCTCGCTGGCCCTCGCGGCGCGCGTCGTCGAGACGATGCTGGTCCAGGTACACGCGCGCTAGCGCGAGTCGTGCCCCCGCCGTGTCGAGGGCATCGGTGAGGTTCGCCAGGGTGTCGACGGCGGTGTTCCATGCGGAGAGCGAACCCTGCATGGTCTCGATAGCGGCGCGCAGCCGGTAGCCTTCGTTACCGAACGAGCCCTCGAGATCGGTCACGAAGCCGAGCAGCGCTTCAGCAAACTCCCGCTTGGACTCTTCGACTTGGCCGTATGTCCGTAGGAACGACTGGACCTGGCGGTCCGGCTGACTGGCGGCGGAGCCTGTCGTGAGGAGCAGTCCAGCCGCGACGCCCCCAAGCACCATGGCCACCGTGGCCGCGGGACGGGAGATTGCGGTGCGAATCGACATGGAATGGTCACTTCCTCCCGGCAGGCTGCGAAAAGTATAGCGCCAAGCGGTCGCGGCGATGTGACGCCGTCACTTGACCTCCCTCAGGGACGCGTTACCATAGAACTCAGTTACTCGGGGAGGAGTAGATGTCATGCGTCAGCGTCATGCGTGTCTCGCGTTAAGTCTGCGATCCCGATTATGGATCTGTTGTCGTGTGCTTGGCGTGTGTCTGCTCGCCACCTCGTTACCCCAGAGCGCATCAGCCCAGCCGCCACCATCCGACCGTGGCACCGCCGATCCATCGGCGACCTTCCGGGCCGGCGTGACCCTTGTGCGCACCGACGTCATCGTGCGCGATGCAGACGGCGTGTTCGTGTCCGACTTGCAACCGGGCGACTTCACCGTCGAAGCGGACGGTGTGCAGCAGGAGGTGGCGTCGCTCGTGATGGTGCTTGGCGGGCGGGTCTACAACCAGCTGTTGCCGGCCGCACCAGTCCAGGCGGGGATCATTCTTCCGACCAGCCGGGTCGCCGACAACATCGCCGGGCGTATCATCATTTTCTTCGTCGACGCACTCCATCTCCAGGCGGAAAACACACCGAAGATGCGTCACTTCATCAAGGAGGTCGCCGACACGCTGGTCCATGAGGGGGACATGGTCGGTCTGGTGTCGAACGGCGCGGCCGGGACGGCGGTCGACCTGACTTATGACCGGGGCCAGCTGACGTCGGCCGTGGACCATATCATCGGGACCGGATACGGGCCGCGCGACCTGATCACCGCAATGCAGGAGGGGACACGGGGGCCGGCGGAGCTGCGCTGGCGCGCGCATCGCGCGTTCTGGACGGTCAACGAGGTCATCAAGAATCTCGAGACGATCGAGGATCGTCGGAAGGTCCTCATCTATGTGAGTACCGGGTATGACCTGAACCCGTTCGCGCTGCAGCGTCTGAATCGGGACAACGCACCGTCCCGGGAGCTGCGGGACAGACCGCTCGACCTGGCCGCGGGCGCCGGCTTCGACCCGGAAGTCGACGACTTCTTCGGAGAGATCGAGCGTCAGGGCGCGGTGTTCGCCGATGGAGAGCTGATCGCAGAACTGACGGAGCTGACCGATGCCGCCAATCGGGCCAACACCACCTTCTATACGATGGACCCGCGCGGGCTCATCTCGGAGCCGGACATCGGCTATGACGTGCCGATCGACGAGTGGGGCGAATATATGCGCACGGCCCGCAGCAGCCTGCGTTCGTTGGCGGAGCTGACGGGCGGCACCGCGATCGTCAACACCAATAACCTCGAAGAGATGCTTCGCAAGATCGACGCAGAGACCAGCGACTACTACGTGCTCGGTTTCTACACGGACAATCCAGACCCGACCAATCGGACGCGTCAGCTCGCGGTGCAGGTAAACCGCGAGGGCGTCGCGGTGCAGTCGCGGACTTCCTATACCTTCAGTCGAGCCTCCGTCCAGCCGCCCCAGAGGTGAGCGTGATCGATCAGTCCGTGGCGCGGGTCCCACGGCGTACGACGGTCGCCGCATTCCGGCGGGGCTGCGTGTGCGTGTGGTTGCTCATGGCTGCGGTGTCCCTGGTCTCTTTGGGGGCCGCTCAGGAACCTGGCACGATCGCAGACGCCATCGAGGCCGTGCTCGAGGACGACCTGGACCTCGACACGGTCAACGCCGACCTGGCAGGTGCCGAGGTCACACTGCGTGGGCGAGTACCGACCTTGTGGGTCAAGATCCAGGCCATAGATGCGGTTCTTGCGATTGATGGCGTCGAGACTGTCGTCAGCGAGCTGAGCATTTCCGAAGTCGAGGAGGATGGCGACCTCGCAGAGGCGGTCGGCTCGGCGCTTCAGCGGTATCAGCACAATACGATCTGGGACTACGTCGGAGGCTCGGTCGTCGACGGCGTGGTGACGCTCACGGGAAGCGTCACGCCGGACCGTGACAAACCGGGCGAGCTGTTCGAACGCATCGCCAAGATCAGAGGCGTGCAGGATATCAACCTCGAGATCACACAGCAGTCGTCGTCTCGACGTGACCGGGACCTGAGACTCATCATCGACCAGCGGGTGCGACGCCATCCGACGTTCTCCCAGTATTCCATCCTTCCAGACCCGCCATTCCGCATTCTCGTGGATCAGGGTGTTGTGACTTTGGTCGGCAGCGTGCGAAGCGACGTCGAGAAACGCGTGCTCGAGCAGATCGCCCGGCAGCCGTTCGAGGTCGAGCGCGTGGTCAGCCAGCTTCAGGTCGGCGGTCGATAGCATTCCAGTCACCGCACGGGGTTGGCGTCGGACCTTTGAGGTCCAAGCGACCCGGTCCGCCGTGCGCCAAGTGCCGCCTGGATGGGGTGCGGATGCTGACACAAACCAGTCTTGCCACTGCCCGGGCCCGTCTGGTGAGTAGACGGAATAGCATTGCAAAAGGGAACGGTATTTGCGATCATAACGACAACGCTTATTTTGGTCATCGGGTTCTCGGAGTTGTCGCGCAAGAACGTGCGGTGCAAGAACGGAGACGGGTGCATAGGACCTGTCGTTCACAAGGAGGAGACCGTGAGAACATTCGTGTCGTTCGTGGCAGTGTGCGCGCTTGTCGGCGCGACCTCGGCAACGGCCCAGGTGGGTCGCGCCGAGTTGCGCGGAGCGGTGACTGACGACTCCGGGGGCGCGCTTCCGGGCGTGACGGTCGTCATCACCAACCAGGATGCGGGCACGTTCCGCGAGATCGTGACCGGCGCGGACGGTAGCTATTTTGCCGCCCAGCTCATTCCGGGGACCTTTACCATTACCGCTCAGTTGCCCGGGTTCAGGGGCTTCGAGCGGACTGACTTTGCCCTCGGCGTGGGCCGGACGCTCGACCTCGACATCGTGCTGGGTGTCGGCGCGGTCGAGGAAACCATCACCGTCTCGGGTCAGGCGCCGCTGGTCGACCTCACGTCCGCCGAGGTGGGCGGCACGGTGACCGCCGGCGAGCTGACCGACCTGCCGACCGGGAACCGCAGCTACTTCGCCGCGGTGGCCCTCTTGCCAGGGATCCAGTTCAACCCCTCATCCAGTCTCGGCAATGACAACATGATTGCCAACGGGCAAACGACCGGCGGGAACTCGGTCGGCTTCGACGGCGCGACCAACAACGACGACTCCAGTGGCACCGGGGCCGGGGGGCAGGTGCGCGTGCCGATTGAGTCGGTCGCCGAGTTCCAGGTGCTGACGAACCAGTTCGACGCCGAGTTCGGCCGGGTGCGTGGGGCGATCGTCAACTCGATCACCAAGCAGGGGACCAACCAGTTCACCGGCGCGTTGTTCAACTACTTCACCAGCGAAGCGCTGACGGCGGAGGACTTCTTCGTCGCCAACAGCGCCACGCTGACCAAGCCGGAGACTTCCAAGAAGGAGTTCGGCGGGGTGATCGGCGGGCCGATCGTCCGGGACAAGATGCACTTCTTCGCCAGTGTCGAGCGGCAGTTGGTGGCGCCCAGCCGCTCGCGGGAGTTCGCGACCCGCCCAGACCTGAACTACACGCTTGCGGAAAACTGGAAGGCGCTGAACACGTTGCTGCGCATCGACCACCAGATCAACGCCAGCAATTCGTGGGCGTTCCGGTGGCTGCGTGAGGACGCGCCGCAGTTCAACCTGATCGGCGGCAACGCCCGCGCCACCGACACCTACATTCAGGACGAGACCGACAACGATCAGATCTGGGTCGGCACCTACACGAGCGTCATCGGGTCCAACAAGGTCAACACGGTCCGCGTCTCGGCCACCAGCGAGTCGTTCTGGCGCGGCAACCCGTGCTGGCGCGACCAGACCGGCCCCGGCACCGGCGCCCAGCGGCTCTGCCCGCCCAGGTGGAGTCAGCGCAGCTTCGACACCAACCAGCGTTCGGATGCCAGCGGTCGCGACAACGAGAACTCGCAGTACAACAACACGTTCTCCTGGTTCGTGCCCAACAAGGGAGGCGACCACGACCTCAAGTTCGGGATGACCTATCACAACACCCGGATCACCCCCACCATCGAGAACGATTTGGGCGGTCGCTTCACGTTCGACGGCGATCTGCGGTTCGATCCGCTGAACCCGGCGACCTATCCCGAGCGGCTCGCGGTGCGGGTCGGCAACCCCCTGGGGCAGACGTTCGACTTCACCCTCGCCACCTACGAGGTGTTCGCGCAGGACAAGTGGCAGATCAACAACCGGTTGACGGCGGGTCTGGGGATTCGGTACGACCTCGAGCGTCACGACGGGGGTGGCTTGTCCGGAGGGGGCGTCACGCAGAATCCGCTCTTGCCGGATGGTCCCTATAACGACACGAACAACATCTCTCCCCGTCTCTCCCTCGCGTACGATCTCACGGGCGACGGCCGGTCCGTCATCCGTGCTGGCTACGGCGCGTTCTACGACAAGACGACCATCGACGCGTGGGACAACCCGTTGCAGTTCCCCAAGTTCGCCGGTTCATTCGTCCAGAACTTCCCGCAGAACAGCGCCGATCCCGGACCGGGGAATGGAATGCTCCCCACCGACCCCCTTCTGCTGAACTACGGGACCACCAATGCCTGCCCGGCCCAGCTGGCGAACGTGCCCTGCCCGGAGGTCGACTTCGCGGCCATCAACGCTCTGTTCCCACCGGGGACGTTGAACCCGAACCTTGGTGACGTCTACTTCGACTCGCCCACCCGGCAGCAGCCGTGGATGCACCAGTTCACGTTCGGGTACGAACGCGAGCTGGCGCCGACGCTGTCGGTCTCGGCGGACTTTATCCGGACGATGGGCCGCGACATGCTGGGGCGGGTCGACTACAACATCCCGACCCGCGCGGGCATCGGTCGGACCGACCCGCTCCGGTTCGGGCTCAGTACCGGCAGCCTGTACGGTGACACGTTCGGCGTGCTGAGCGCCGACCCCGACTTCGCGGGGTTCTACCAGGGGAACAACGTCATCGTCATGCAGAGCGTCGGGCAAACGAACTACGACGCGTTGAACCTGCAGGTGGAGAAGCGGTACTCGGACCGCTGGGGAGCCCGGCTGGCGTATGCGCTCGGACACTCCCGTGGCAACACCTTCAACCTGTGGCAGACCATCGCCACGCAGGTGGGGCCCGACCTCAGGCTGGACGAGTTTTATCAGGACGCCGCGACCGACCGCCGACACATCCTGACTGTCAGTGGACGGACGGAGCTTCCGGGCGGCGTTACTGCCAGCACCGTGTTGCGGTACATGACCGGATCGCCGTTAACCATTCACGACACCAACTTCGATCCCGACCGGAATGGCAAGAACCCGGATCCGATCGCGGCTGGAACCTACAGTGGCGACGACCCCCAGAACGGCATCACCGTGCAGAACGACGGTGGTTACGGTGGGGCACGGGGACCGGACTTCCTGCAGGTGGATATGCGGTTCGGGTATCGCGTACGACCGAACACGACAAATACGCTGGATATTTTCTTTGACATCTTCAACATTACCGGCCGCACGAACTTCAACAACCCCACCGGTGACCGACGAAGCGGCAACTTCCTGAACACGACCTCGCTTCGAGGAGGTAGCGGGTTCCCGCGGCAGGGACAGTTCGGCATCAGATACGGCTTCTAAGGAGAGCCGATCGTCAGAATAGACCACGGGCCGGGCGCGTTTAGCGTCCGGCCCGTCGTTTGTACGTCCGGAAAACCTAGCAGGGTGCTCAAAAACGCCGGAGGGGGTTTTCTGACGAGGCGTCTGACTGGCCAGGCGCGAGGAGGGAGCAGCCAGGCGGGATGTGACCGACGAAGCAACACCGCCAGACGGGCGCCTCGTCGGAAACCTAGGGCTGAATCGATGAGAGGATGCCTGTCGCCTGCTCGGCGAACCGTCCGTTCGGCTCGCGGTCGAGATAGATCTTGAACTCGGCCGCTGCCTCAGGCAGTTGCCCCCCGTTCAAGTTCGCCATGGCCAGCCAGTAGTGCACCTCGCCGTGCTCTGGGTCCAGTTCGAGGGTGCGATCGAACTGTTGCCGCGCCTCGTCGAGACGGCCAGCGTTCCAGAAGATCAGACCCTGGTCGAACACCGCGGTTGCGCTATCTCCGCCGTCGGTGGCGCCAGAGAGTCTGGCCGCCTCCGCGCTCGCCGCGGCCGCATCATCGAATCGCCGCTGCGCGTTGTAGATCTCCGCCAGTCCGTCATATGACGCCGCGTTGTCCGGGTTTGCGGCAAGCGCGGCTTTGAAGGCGGTCTCCGCCTGGGCGTAGTCTTCCTGCTGGGTGTAGACGATGCCGAGGTTGCGCTGGCACTCCGCACAGTCGGGCGCCGCTTCGATCGCGGTGGTGAACAGCGTGACCGCCTCGTCGAGGTCTCCGGCACGGGCCGCGGCAAGACCTCGATTGAACGCATCGGTGGTGGCCTCGGCGGCCTCGAGCTTCGCCAGGTCCTCCTCTGACAGGCTCTCCCTGATGACGTCCCCCGGCGTCAGCAGTTCCATGTTCATCTCGAAGACCTGACCGGCCCGGAGCGTGACGGTGCCGGTGAGGGCGCCCACCTCCTCCTTGACCGCCGAGACGGCATACGGTCCGCGCATCAAGCCGATCTGGATGAACTCGCCCTCGGCACTCGTCGTCACCTCGTATTGTCGGGCCAGCCCGCCGCTGAACTCGATCGTGACGGTGGCATCGCCGACCGGTTGGCCTTCCGAATCGGTGACCACGCCGTAGATTCTGGCGCTGGTCTGGGCAGAGGTCGCTAGCGGGACGGCGAGCGCTGCTGTCAACGCGACGACGCGCACACACGACAGACGCGTGAGTATGAATTGAGACATGCTATCGCTCCGAAGTATCGAGTGTCGAAGACCAGTCTATATCGGAAGCGGCGGGGCGTTTCGAGAGATCGCGTGACGGGAGGTTGTGGCGGCTGTCAGCGGAGAGGGCCGGTTCCGGTCAGGGAGGGGCCCAAACGCGCCGGGACGGCTCGTACGATGGTCTCTTCGTTGCGGCTGACACCGATCTGGACCGCCTGGGAGGGCACGAGACTGACGGGGCTGGCGTAGACCACCAGATACTGATTCGAGAGCTCGAACGCGAGCCGGACCAGAATCTCCATCAACCCGTTGACCGTGGCGATGTCGGTCCGGTGGCCCCCGGTCTGCCCGGGCCCGATGTCCAGCATGAGGTCCCGTGCGCGATTCGCCCACGACGGGAACTCCGCCAGCCCGAACGTGTCCGTAAATCTCATCTGTATATTGGACGTGCGCATCACCACGGCGTGCATGGCGGCGCCGACGGCTCGGAGCTGGGTCACGACCGGCTGCGGTTCCTGATCGCTGAAGTCGACCCCGGTGGTGGTGAGCACGACAACGACCGGGCGCGTCGCATCACGTTTCTCGAAGTCGTCCGCCGTATCGCGCAACGCGTTCACAAGATACGTGGCGGTGTCCGGCCGCGAGAACAGCTTCGAGATACCCGATTGCACTCGCTCGCTCCGGGTCGTGGACTCGACCAGCACGTTGCGTGCGCCGCCGAACGTGATCAGGGCGATCTCGGTGCCTTCGGGCAACGCATCGGCGAAGCTCTCGACCCCGCGCCGCAGGTCGCCGATGATCCGCCTGGCCGCCTCGCTCGTGTCGACCAGAATCGCCACCTGCAGCGGGGCGGTCGGGCGGCTGGCACGCAGCACCTCCCGATCTTCGCCGTCTTCCCGGACAAGAAAATCTGTATCGCGGAGCCCCTGAATCGGCACCCCGTCGCTGGCCAGCACGCTGACATACAGCGCGCGTTGCACCGACTGCTGGGCTCTGAGGTTGGGTGCGGGCAGACCAGCGACGAACATCCCGGCTAGCGCCAGGGCACACCCGAGCGAACACCCAATAGACCGACCGGGCCGCCGGGGACGTCCGGACAGAACTGGCATAGGGAACCCCCACTGCATTATACGAGGCTGACCGGCCCGGTCCAAGATCAATGTCGCCGCCAATCCGCTCGATGGGGTCAGGTGTGGGGGTAGTGGTCGAGTCGCGCACGACGGTCGACGCCGTCTCGCGCCACTCAGCGCCCCCGACCGGCGATTGCGGAGCATCCGTGGCGTCGGGCGTCCTACTAGTGGCTTGTACTAACGACTTGTAAAGCGTACGATGGCACATGCCATCGACAGGACTCATGCTTACGACCGAGCAACGCACAGCCCTTGAGACGCGTTCTTGCGGGCCGTCGTCGACACCCAGCCCCGCCGCCGGGCGATCCACGTCATCGTCGACAATCTGTCGGCTCACAAGACTCAGAAGGTGCGC
>Ga0310124_10001856_pt1 | contig 14634 bp, 16 predicted proteins | sample CB11b_AW_Bot5_MG_FD_203507 | JGI IMG/M metagenome (GOLD analysis project Ga0310124, IMG submission 203507) | Marine microbial communities from Western Arctic Ocean, Canada - CB11b_AW_Bot5 | ecosystem: Environmental > Aquatic > Marine > Oceanic | place: Canada: Western Arctic Ocean | collected...
GCGCCGTAGTGCTCCGCGATCGCCCCGTGAACACCGAACAGGACGGGCTCGCTCTCCGCCGGCAGCGTGGCCGAACGCGTGGGGCCTCCCAAGCGTCGTATTTCGACTCGGGATTCGTAGGCGACTTCTGACATGTTTATCTCCCGGCGAGCGAGGTAGGATCGAGCGATGCAGAAGGATATCGCTCCGACCGGGACCGCGTCCACAGCCCTCCTGCCTTCATCCGTTGGTGAGGTGCCCGTGGACGTGGGCGCGAGCGAATCGGCGGAGGAGTCACTATAATGCTCCCTCAGCTTTGGGAGCCCGACTTGAGGCGGTTCCGCTCGTTGGGTCTTTCCGTCGCTCATCCGCTGCCAAAAAAGGACCGGATATGTTGCTCAAGAATTTTCATCTGGGAGCGATGGGGGTCCTCATCGCTGGGTTGACGGGTGGTTGGGCCAACGGCCTTCCCGCCCAGGAGCAGGCGAACCCATTCACCACGGTAGAGGACGTCCAAGCCGGCCAGACGCTGTTCGGCAGTCAATGCTCGGTCTGCCACGGCGCGGGCGGGGCGGGCGGTGAAATCGGTCCGGATCTGACGACCGGGCAGTTCAGGCGCACGAACACCGACGGGGGGCTGTTCAGGGTGATCTCAGAGGGGGTGCCCGACACGCCGATGGTCGGGATCAATCGGACGCGCACCGATCAGTCCGTCTGGCAGCTCGTCGCGTATCTCCGCTCCCTGTCCGGAGGCCAGCGCGTGGCGGTGTCTGGCAACGCTTCCGCCGGGGAGCAGTTGTTTCGCGGGAGGGGCGAGTGCAGCAGTTGCCACATGGTCAACGGCGAGGGTGGCAGGCAAGGCCCCGACTTTTCAACCATCGGCGATCGCCGTTCACCCGAACAGCTCCTCTCAGATCTGGTCGATCCCAATGAACGAGTGCAGCCGCGCTGGTGGACCATGCGGGTGACGCATCGGGACGGCACGCGCGTCGAGGGCCAGAGGATGAACGAGGGCACGTACTCGCTGCGAATCCTCGACACCAATGACAACATGTGGTCGTTTCAGAAGCGAGACTTGACGGCGAGTGAACGCATCGAGACGTCGTCGATGCCCTCCTACGCGGGTAGGTTGACCGATAGCCAACTGGAGAATCTCGTCGCGTATCTGTATGGGTTGACTAGGGGAGACCTGTGAGCCTGGTTCGCCAATGTTTCGAACGAAAAGAGGAGTGAGACGATGAAACGGTATGCGCTTTTCACCCTGTTGTTATTCGCAATTCCGGCGTCGGCTGCTCAGCAACAACCGGGGACTGAGACGAATGCGGCCGCGCCGTCGTTCGATCCGGTGACCCAGGAGCGCCTGTTGAATTCCGACGCGGAGCCGGAGAACTGGCTCATGTACTCGGGTAACTACTACAGTCAGCGCTACAGTGGACTGAGCCAGATCAACAGGGGGAACGCCGGGGAGCTTGAGATGCAGTGGGCTTACCAGTTGCAGGCATTGGATCGAGCCGAGACGACGCCCCTCGTCGTCGACGGTGTCCTGTACGTGACCGAGGCGCCTAGCAACGTCATCGCGCTCGATGCACGCACCGGTAGCCAGTATTGGCGCTACAACCACGAGATGCCTGAGGATTTGAATTTCTGCTGCGGGCGGAACAACCGGGGCGTCGCCGTCTTGGGTGACCGCGTGTTTCTGATCACGCTCGACGCCCACCTCCTCGCTCTCGATGCGAAGACGGGCACCGTCCTCTGGGACGCGGAAGTCGCCGACGAAGCGACCGGGTACAGCATGACCGGCGCGCCACTCATCGTCGGGGATAAGGTTTTGGCGGGGGTCGCGGGCGGGGAATTCGGGATCCGCGGCTTCATCGACGCCTACGAGCAAGAGACCGGAGAGATCGCATGGCGACTCTACACGATCCCAGGGCCGGACCATCCCGACAACATGACGTGGGCGGGTAACTCCTGGCGCACGGGGGGCTCACCGAGCTGGATGACTGGCTCGTATGATCCCGAGCTGAACCTGGTCTACTGGGGAACTGGAAATCCAGGTCCGGACTGGAACGGGGACGTCCGGATGGGCGACAACCTGTACTCGGATTCGGTGCTTGCGATCAACCCGGACACCGGTGAGCTGGTGTGGTATTTCCAGTTCACGCCTCACGACGTGCACGACTGGGACAGCACGCAGATTCCGATTCTGGCCGATTCCGAATTCAACGGACGGCAGCGCAAGCTCATGCTCTGGCCGAATCGAAACGCGTTCTTCTATGTGCTCGATCGTGAAACTGGGGAGTTCCTGCTTGGTGAGCCCTATGCTAGACAGACCTGGGCAGAGGGTCTCGACGCAACGGGCCGACCGATCCGTATTCCTGGCACGTTCCCGACCGTGGAGGGTGTGACCGTCTCGCCCTCCATCGGGGGCGGTTCGAACTGGTGGTCTCCGAGCTACAGTCCTCGCACCGATCTTCTCTACGTCATGGCCTACGACGGCGAGACCACCTACTTCATTCGCGACGACGAATACGTGGCCGGCGACCCCTTCAGGGGCGGTGGTGGCCGGACGCCCCTGCCGCAGGCCAGCTACGTCAGCGCCGTGCGGGCCATCTCGCCGCAGACGGGCGAGCGCGTGTGGGAGTATCAAGTCCAGCCGAGGTCGACTGCCGGCGTGCTCTCGACCGCCGGAGACGTCGTCTTCAGCGGAACCATCGACGGCTTCTTCTTCGCGCTGGACGCGGAGACCGGCGAGGAACTCTGGCACATCAATGTCGGCTCGCGAGTACACGCTGGGCCGATGAGTTATGCGGTGGACGGTAAGCAGTACGTGGCGGTCGCCGCGGGCAACGTTCTTTATACGTTCGCACTAGGGGATTAGCGCGGAATTCTAACCGACAAGCGTTGGCCCGGGGGTCCGCAGATGCGGGCCCCCGGTGCTCCCGCACTAGTTGAGCCCTCCCTCCTTAGCCGAGCTCCTTGCTAGCCGAGCTCTCTTCGAATCCTCGCCGAGACCAACTCCGCGAACACGACCGTCCCGAGGATGGCGAACAGGATGACGCTCACACGGGACCACCGGAGCGCGTCGATTGAGGCCTGGAGGGCCATTCCGATTCCGCCCGCACCCACCAACCCCAGGATGGTGGCTTCTCGGATGTTGATCTCCCAGCGGTAGATGCTCACGCCCGCCATCGTGGGTAGGATCTGGGGCACCAGGCCGAACGCCAGCGCTTGTGCACGCCCCGCACCGGTGGTTTCCATCGCGGTCACCGGAAGCTCAGGGGCTTCTTCGATCGCCTCGTAGACCAGCTTTCCAACGAATCCGACCGAACGAAACGCGATCGCCAGGACGCCGGCGAGTATTCCGGGACCCAGAAGCACGACGAGCATCAGCGCCCAAATGATCGAGTTGACGGAGCGGGACGTGACGAGCAGCAGGATCGCGATCGGCCGCACGTAGAGTCGCGAAGGGGTCGTGGATGTGGCTGCTGCAAAGGCCAGAGGCAGGGCGATGACTACCCCGAGAGCCGTCCCCAGGGTGGCGATGTGGAGCGTGTCGAGAAGAGGACGGACAACGGCGACCGCGTAGGAACCGTCCGGCGGAAACATCCTCATCCCCAAGTCGCGGAGCTGAACTCCTGCGTCCAGGACGAAGTGCCACGTCGTCTGAGCCGAGATGGTCGATGCGGCGGCCACAAGGGCGGCCGTCAGCCCCAGGGCGCCGAGGAATCGCAGCCACTGCTCCGCGCTCGTTCGACGGCGCCACTCCTGTCTCCCCCCCCGTTCCAGGATGGGCATCAGAGCAACCTCTGACGCAACCGTCCGGCAATCACCTCCGCTCCGAAGACCATCCCGATGATCAGGGTCAGAATGGCGGAGACCGACTCGAACTCGTAACGGCTGAACGCGGTGGTGAGCGTAGCCCCGATTCCGCCCGCTCCCACCAAGCCGATCACGGCCGACTCCCGGAAGTTGATGTCCAACCGATAGAGCACGAGGCCCATCACGCGCGGCATCACCTGGGGGAGCACGCCGAACACCACGCGAGAACCCCAGGACGCTCCTGCCGCGGTGAGTGCTTCGAGAGGGGCGGGGTCGACCTCTTCCACCGCTTCGGCGAGCAATTTTCCAAGGAAGCCCACGCTCCCGACGACGAGGGTCACGACCCCCGCGAACGGACCGAACCCGAACATCGCGACGAACAGGATGGCCACGAGGATCTCGTGGAACGCGCGTGCCACGGCCAACACGCCCCGGGCAGTCGTGTAGACAGGCCCGGGCACCAAGTTACGCGCGGCACCCAGGCCGAGCGGTACAGAAAGCAGGAGGGCCGCCGCCGTGGCCACCGCAGTCATCGCCAGGCTCTCCAGAAGGCCGGCGCGGATATCGGTCCACCGCGTGACAAAATCGGGCCGCAGCCACCCGACGAAGAACGCGCCGGTCCGAGACAGCCCCTCGGCGATCCTGGCCGGATCGATCTCCACCGTCACGAGAACGAGGAGCCCATACAGCGCCAGCCCACCCAAGATGACCCTCCGATGGGCGGCGCTCTCAATCATGCGTGGCGGCCGCCAGCGCCGAGCCAGCTCAGTGGCCAACGATCTCGCCGTCTGCGGTGGCGTCTGCTTGCGCGCTCATGGCCTCATCCCCGTACACACGCTGTAGCACCGCGTCGTCAAGTGCGGACGGCGGGCCGTCGAAGACCACCTCGCCGTCCTGCAGCCCGATGATTCGAGGGCAGAAACGCCGCGCAAGCGGTACGTCGTGGAGGTTGATGATGGCAGCGAGGCCTCGCTCCGAGCAGATCTCAGTAATCAGGTCCATGATCCGGACCGAGGTGGCGGGATCGAGGCTCGCCGTCGGTTCGTCCACCAAGAGGACGTCCGGATGTTGGATCAACGCTCTAGCGATTCCCACCCGCTGCTTCTGACCTCCGGAGAGTTCGTCGCAGCGCGAGTCCTCTAACCCGGTGAGGCCGACCCGCTTGAGGAGGTCGAACGCCTCCTCTACGTCCTCCGGTTCGAAGCGACGACGTACGCTCCGCCAGAATCCGGTTCGGCCCAGCGTTCCCGCGAGCACATTCTCCATGACCGTGAGCCGCTCGATCAGCGCGTGCTCCTGGAAGATCATTCCCAGCCGTCTGCGGGCTCCGCGAAGCTCCGCGCGCGGCAGGCGGGTGAGTTCGAGTCCGTGGAGAAAGATTCGTCCGGACTCCGGCTCCACGAGGCGCTGGATGGCGCGAAGCAGCGTGCTCTTGCCCGCTGCGGACGCACCGATCAGGCCGACGATCTCTTTCGGGTCCAGTTCGACGGAGACGCCGGAGATCACTGGGGCAGCCCGGCCGTAGCGGACGACCAAATCCTGGATCCTCAGTGCAGGTCGCTCTTCGCTCATCGACACTGCCAGCTCGTCTCCGCCGCTACGTCGATCCGGCGGATCACCTCCCAGTGCTCCTCATAAGTGATGGGGATGAAGCTGTTTTCCTCGAATTCGGCGTCGAGAGCACTGCCCTCCCAATCGAACGTGTAGAACGCCTCGACGATGGCCTCGGAGAGTTCCGGATCGAGGCGGTTCGACACACCGAAGGCCGTGGTTGGGAACGTCTCAGAGCGATAGAGCACACGCAGGTCGTCCCGGCTTCCGACCCCACGGGCCAAGACTTGGTTGATCACTGTATTCGCGACGGCGGCGGCGTCGTAGTCACGTTGGAGGACGCCGAGGATCGAGTTGTCGTGCCTTCCCGAGAAGGCCGGTTGGAAGTCCCGGTCCGGCACGAGCCCGAACTCCGCTTCGAGTAGGACCGAGGGAGCCTTAAAGCCGCTGTTCGATGTGGGGGAGGTGAACGCCAGGGTGCGACCCCTCAGCTCCGGGACCGACTCGATCCCGCTCTCGCGATGCGTGAGGATCTCCATCTCATACCCGTAGGACCCGTCCTCCCGGGCCATCAGCGTCGTGGGCACGAATCCGGCACAATTCACAGCTAGAGGAACGCTTCCCGTGTTGAACCCCCCGACGTGAAGTCGCCCGGCGCGCATCGCTTCGATCTGCGCTGCGTTGGACTGCACGGGGAAGAACAGTACGTCCCTGGACACGGCCTTCTCGAGATGGTCCAGGAATCCCGCCCACACGTCCCGGAACTGAGCGGGATCCTCCACGGGCGTGTATGCGAAGATCAGTCGCTCGGGATTGAGTTCCATGCGCGGATCCTGGGGCGGGTCCGCCACGAGATCGCCATTCCCGTCGCAGTAGCGCTGGTCGAGGTCGCCGTGGGCACAGTCCTCGACGAGTGGGCCCGCGCAAGCCACGACGAGCACCGCGAGCGCCCCCAGGGCAACGTAGCCCGGGGCCGTCATGGGATCAGGAGCCCTCTTTCGGAGGGGTCCTCGGGAACAGGTCGGGGTTGTTGGTGAAGAGCCCGTCGACCCCCAAAGCGAAGAGAAAATGGCCCATCTCCTCCTCGACGGTCGCGAAGTCACCCGGAGCCCTCGAACTGAACGTCCAGGGGATCACGGTCAGGCCCGCCTCGTGGGCCCGATCGACCGCGTCCGGATGCGTCAGCAGGAGGCTCTTGGTCGGCCCGATGCCGCTCGCGAACTCGCTGATTTCCGCCAGTCCTTCGGCCGTGAGCCATGTGTCCGACTCCGGACCCGAGATGAGGAAAGTCAAAGACAAGTCCGTGCCCACCTCGTGGCGGAGGATCTTCAGGCTCTCCGCGCTGAAGGATTGGATCACCACGGGAGTGGCAGGGTCCGCGTGCCTCTGATCGAGCCCATGCTGCACCAACTCCGTCATGACCAGCCGTTCCATGTCGTACCCGCGGTCGCCATACACCTCCGGGGATTTTGTTTCGGGAAAGATCCCCGCTCGGCCACGAGCGAGCTCGATCACCTCCGAGAACGTAGGAATCCGCACTCCCTCGAAGCGTTCATCAAACCAAGAGCCCGCGTCCAGGCTCTTGATCTCCTCGACCGTGAAGTCATTCGCGTACCACCGCTGGACAGGCTCGCCCCGGAACTGCTCCTCGCGGAAGCGGTTGGGGAACACCTCGCTCACGTTCGTCGTGCGCTCGAGCGTGAGATCGTGGAGCGCGATCAGTATTCCATCTCGAGTGATCTGGAGATCGGGCTCGATGAAGTCGGCACCCTGCTCAAGGGCGATTTGGTACGCTTCGATGGTGTGCTCGGGAGCGTAGTCTGATGCGCCTCGATGGGCGACGAGCAGGGGTGCCGACCCGAGTCCATCGATTAGCTCGTCGGACCCCGGTGAGCAGCCCATCAAGAGGGCCAGAGCTGCATGAATGACTTTGCAACCGAATCGTCTCATCGCGTCGGTTCTCCTAGGCGTCCACCCGTACCTGGGTCTGATAGCCTGAAGGTAGCCCTCGGACCAAACGGCGTCGACCGAGGGGCGGCGGCGAAGGCTCCGAGCGGCTCCGGGGTGTCGCGGCCATCCAAGCGGCGGCGCCCACAACGGCACAACCGCTCAGTGGGGGAGTTCTCGGAGCTTTGGAAGTCGCTGGCAACAGTGGCGACACTGGTGAGGACCTTCCCCAGGTCACCACCCTATGGGTGACTGACGGCTACCTCGACGCTCTCGGAATGCACCTGGTGAGTGGTCGTTGGCTCGGTCCCGACGACGGTCTTCCGGGTTCGGAGGTTGCGATCGTCAACCAGCGATTCGTCGAGCTTCACTTGGACGGGGGGGACGCGCTGGGACGTCGCATTCGATTCGTCTCTCAGGCCGACGACACCCCCGAGGCCGAGTGGCGAACGATCGTAGGGGTGATGCCGAACATCCGCCAGAGGGCTTTTCAAGAGCTGGAGACGGATCCAGTGGTGTATCAGCCCCTGCGCTCGGACCCGGTCAGGGGCGCTGGACTCATGGTGCGGACGGCCGCTGACGTGGGCACCATAACGCCGCTCGTCCGCGAGGCGGTATCAGCCGTTCAGCCTGACTTGCCACTTTTCAACATCATGACGATGGATTCATTCCTGGCCTTGCAGCGGTGGCCTTTCCGCGTCTTCGGCTTGATGTTCTCCGTTTTCGCGGGAGTCGCGCTCCTCCTTTCGGCGGTGGGGCTCCATTCGGTCACGGCGCACTCCGTCACTCAGCGGACACAAGAAATCGGGATCCGGGTCGCGCATGGGGCAGAGCCCCGCTAGGTGACGTGGCTAGTACTCCGTAGAGCCCTTTCCCAACTGGCGATAGGGCTCCCCATCGGACTCGCCGGTGCGAACGGTGTAGGTTACTTGCTTCAGAGCCTAGTGGTGGAGACCAGCGCCGCCGACCCTCTTACCCTGGGGACCATTGGTGTGGTGCTCGCGGTTGTCACCGTAGTGGCCTGTATCGTTCCGGCTCAGCGGGCGGCCCGTCTCGATCCTATGGTGGCGTTCCGGGTGAAGTAGGTCTGGAGTAGGCCTTAGAGCGCCTCGCCGACCGCTGCCGCTCAGTATCTCCTCGCGAGCACCACACCAAGAAAGGTACCGGCGAGGCCACCCCCGACCATCTGCCACACCGCGTACGTCCGTATTTGCTGCTCACCACGATGGAACAGTGGAACGGCCACTCCGGTCGAGATGCCGAGAACGGCCCCTACGACAACGTCCGTCGGAAAGTGCTGGCCCGCCTCGACCCGCAGCGCTGAGGTGGCACCCGCCAACACCCCCCCCAGAAAGCCAACGCCGGCCCGCTCGACCCAGCTCGCTTGGGGCCGTTGCAGAAGGTGTGTCGTCATCCCCAAGGCGGCCCCCGCCCACGCCGACGAGGAGTGTCCGGAAGGCATCGAGGCGAATGTCCGTTCCGTCGAGGCGTCGTAGCTCGGGGCGTTCGGACGTTGATTCGCCGGTAGATAGGAAAAGGGGCGGGCCCGGCCCACGATTGCCTTGCCGAGCCACGTGAGACCCTGTGACATGAGTATCGTCTCGGCCCAAACGAGGCTACTGCGGCCGAAGCCGTGCCAACGCTCACCTTCTTGCCCCATGGCTAAAGCCAAGCCCAGCGGAAAGAGGAGGGCTGTGTCCCGCGTCCAATCACCGGTCACATCCGCGCCTCGGCTGTGGTTGCCGACGATATCCCGGTCCACGGACCACGCGATCTCGCTGGGATCCAATCCCTGTGGTGGCACCTGGGGATGGTTGGCCGGAAGCAAAAGTCCCGTGACCAGAAGACCCGCGCCCACTCCCGAAAGGGTGATCTCACGCCCTTTCCGAAGATCGGGATACGATAAGCCCGGTTGGATCGAGAGCGAGTCGGCGCTCGACGCTAGCTGTCCTCGCACGGCTGTGGGCAAGCACAGGGCGGGTAACAGGAGCCCCACGGCGAGGTGTCGAACGGTGGCGTCCCTCACAGCCTGAACAACCGATTGATCTTCACGACCAGGCCGCGGTTGCGGAGCTCCGGGAAACGGTCGGGCACCAGCGGGTCCGTATCCCGGTCCTCAGAGTAGACCACGAAGAGCTCGCTCCCCGGACTGTACTCCCAACGGAATCGGAAGTTGGTACTGAACGAGTCACCGGCAGAGCTGTACTGGAGTAGTCCGCTGAAGAACATCCGTGGCGTGAAGGTATAGGTGAAACGCGCTCTAGCGAGCTGGGTCGTGAAGGATCCCTCCGGCAAGTCCACCCAGTTGATCGAGACGCTGGGTTCGAGCGAAAACTGAGGAGTGACCTCGATACGACCACTCTCCAGCGACAGGGCTGTGTTGTCACCGCTCCAGAAGCCGCCAGTTTGAATGGTGATCCGGCCACTGACGGGCCGCTGTGCACCGAATCTGTACGACGCTCGGAAGTTCCGGAAGTCATACCCCCCTATGGGAAGCGTCACGCCGGGCGAGATCGTGAATGGACTGGTGAGCAGCTCGTAGTGGTCATTGAAGAAGAAAGTGAGTTGGTCGCTGCTCTCGAACTCCGACTCGACGAGCAGCTGAGCCTCGCGCGTTTCGAGCTCCCCTCCGGCGGCGGCGGCAATGTGGTCGAAGCTGCCGACCACCACGAAGCGCCGGATCAGGTCGATCGATTCGGGTCGTGGACTGAACCGCGCGGAAGCCGAGTTGAGGCGGAAGTTGTCCCGGCGTAGGAATCCGACTTCGGGGATGAACCTGTCCTCGACGACGAGGTGGCCGTAGCTCAGGCCGTAGCGGTCCCCCGCATAATCGAAAAGACCCTGGTAGCTCTTGTTCTTGCCGTTTCCCGCGGGCGTCTGCGTGTTCGCGAAATACCCCGTGACACTGAAGTCGTCATAGAAGGCGAGCCTGCCGTCGACACCGTAGACCTGGCTGGAGCCGTCCCCAACGAGCGACACTGAGCGGTTCGTGAAGATGCCACCAACGGTACTGCGACGCAGAACATCTCTCTTCACCCGCACCACCGTGAAGTTGGTGGATACTGCGCCTGAGTTCGCCTCATCACCGGTCTGGATGTTGAGGACACCGACATCGAAGGGACCGATTTTCCCGGTCACGCGTCCGCCAGCCCTGATCGGAACAACCTCTCCCGCTTGGAGCCCGATCTGTCGGCTGAAGAAAAGCCTCGGCACACCCCCGCCCCCACCCGGAGCGAAGTCGAAGTTCCCGCGCCCCTCGAGGAAGAACTCGCGCTTCTCGGGAAAGAATAGACTGAAGCGAGTCAGGTTGACTTGCCGTTCATCGACTTCAACCTGAGCGAAGTCGGTGTTGAGCGTGAAATCGGCGGTCAGGTTCTGGGTGAGGCGGTACTTCACATCGAGCCCCCCGTCGGCCTCCCCGTCCTTCTCAGTCGGAGGACTGGCGTTGACGTCGGTCGTAAACCCCGCGATTCCGTAGGGCTTGATCTCTGCGTTTATGCTCAGCGGAGGCACTTCGAGTCCCACGAGCGTAGCTGCCTCAGATACGCGCCAGAGTCCGGCGATGATGCTATTTCCGCGGGCTGCGGAGATGGGTAGTGCGGTCAGGTAGGCCGCTTCGTTCCGGCGACGAACGATGCGGCGCAGCTGAATGCCCCACACCTGCGTCTCGCCGGGTTGATAGCGCAGCGACTTGAATGGGATCTCGATCTCTACGGTCCATCCGCCCTCGAATCGACCAGTCCGCATGTCCCAGACCGTGTTCCAATCGGTGTTCACGTTCCCTTCGTTCGTAATCGCGAAGTCGGAGTATCCGCCGATCGGAGTTACCAGGAACGCCACGCCGTTCCGGCGGTCATGGAAGGTGTCGAGGAGGAGGGAGAACGAGTCGTTTTGCCGTAGCTGGATAACGTCATGGCGCATCTCGTTCGCGACCCACTCACTGGGTGGCGCCGAGTCGAATGCGCGTGCCGTCACATAAAGGCTGTTCTCGTCGAAGAACACCCAGGCGTCGGTGCGCTCGCTGCTGAGCGCCCCTTCGTCCGGGATCTGCTGGATGAAACCGGTGATCGCCGGCACGATTTGATAAACGGCCTCGTCGAGGACGCCATCCAGTCGGATCTCCTGTGTCAACCGGGTGGCACGCACGGTGGTCCTGCCTTGGTCGTCCCGTGCTACCACCTCGGGCGCTATGGGCATCGGCGGGACGACTTGGCCTTCTGCCGCGGTGCCCAGCCCAAGCGTGAGGCTGAGGAGCGTGAGGCCAGCCCTCATGACCGCACCCCGCCTGCTCCGAGAATCGCGGCGATGATTCGGCCCGGCCCGTGAACGCCCGTCACGAGAATCTGTCCGATGTCGGCGGACTTGCTCGGGCCGGAGTGCAGGGCGAGCGTCGCCGGAAGATCCTCACGGCATGCCTGTAGCGCCTCACCCAAAGTCGTACGCACGTCTTCGGCTCGTACCCAGACGAGGTGAACCGGAGGGAGTAGTTGCGATCGGCGGCCTTCCTTGGAGGAAAGAAGGAGCGAGCCGGTCTGAGCCGCCGCGCCCACCGCCAGCGACACGCCCAGCGCCGCTTCTGAGGGTGGAACCCCCGGGAGCGCCGGATGGAGAGCATCGGGTACCCCTGTGCAAACGGACGCGCTCTCGAATCCACCTGCGAACTCTTCCAACCACCTGCGGGCGGCCTCCTCGTTCGCGAGCCGTACGACCTCGCCCCCCGCAGCACGAAGGCAACTCTCAAAGGACCCGACGGGGTCGGCCCGGCCCGCCTCACCGAACGGCCCCGGAGGCTCGGCGGCCTCCGGAAGCGGACCAGGGTGCGAGACCGGTTCACGATCCCGATTCGCGGCTCGAACCCGGTTCAGGATGCGCTCTCTTGCGTCTCGACTCACGCGCTGCCCTCTCTCGTGTTTTGGCTCACTCGATGCCCTCGTCCCAGAGTTCACGGAAGGTCGGACCGTCTGCTCTGGGCGTTTCACGGCCGATGCTCCACTCTTGGAGTAGCGGGAGGCGGCGGACGATCCATTCCGGGAAGAACCCCGCCATCTTCCCCGCCCACCCAAAGACTCGGGAGCGTGTTGCGGCGGCGGTCAGGAGGCCGAGCACCGAGCGTTCCACATCGCTGGTGAGTCCGCGTTCTACCGCCCGTTGGCGCCACACATGAAGCAGATCCGGGATCGGGATTCGGACCGGGCACACTTCGGCGCACGCCCCACATGCCGAGGACGCGAAGGGCAGCGGCAGCATCTCCTCAAGGCCGACCAACCCGGGACCGAGGACGGCTCCGATCGGTCCGGAATAGACGTAGCCGTACGCGTGCCCCCCGGTCTGTCGATACACCGGGCAGATGTTCAGACACGCCCCGCAGCGGACGCAGCGCAGCGCCTCCCAGACTTCGGGGTCCGCGAGCACCCGCGTGCGTCCGTTGTCCACAAGCACGACGTGGAGTTCCTCCGGGCCGTCGGGCTCACCCCCGGTGGAGCCACCGGGCCCCTGGATGATCGAGACGAAGCACCCCACCGGCTGTCCGGTTGCCGACTTGGCCGTGACTTGAAGGAAGGTCGAGAGATCGGCCCACTTGGGAAGCACCTTCTCGATCCCGACGAGCGCCACGTGAATTCGCGGAACCGAAGTCGACAGCCGGATATTGCCCTCGTTCTCGATCAGCGCGATCGAGCCGGTCTCCGCGACCAGGAAGTTACCCCCGCTGACTCCCAATTCGGCCGTGAGGAAGGCCTCCCGCAGGAGCCCCCGGGCGGCCTTGGCGAGGGTCTCCGGTGACGCATCGCGGGGCGTACCCAGTCGCTCGTGGAAGATCACCCGGGTGTCGTCAAGGCTCTTGTGGATGGCCGGGCCGACGATGTGGCTGGGTGACTCACCGAGGAGTTGGATGATGTATTCGCCGAGATCCGTCTCGAACACCTCGGCGCCGCAGGACTCCAAGAAGGGGTTGAGCCCGAGCTCTTCGCTGAGCATGCTCTTGGCCTTCACCACTCTCCGAACCCCGTGTTCGCGAACGATGCCCTCGAAGATCTGGTGGACGTCCGAAGCCGTCTCAGCCCAGTGGACATGAGCCCCCCGCTCGACGAGCCGAGCCTCCGCCTCTTCGAGATAGTCCGCGAGATGGGTAAGAGCGTGACTCTTCACCCCCTCAGCCCAACCGCTCAAAGCGTTCTCGTCGCAGTCTGCGAAGGCCTCCCGTCGATGGTCCACGAAGGTTCGCGTCGCGTTGTTGACCGCCTCCCGCACCTCAGGGGTTTCCGTAATGATGCGGCGGGCTCGAGCGCGGTAATCGCGGCTATGCACCTCCATTGCGAGCCTCCCAAAGGGCCGAAGCCAACGATTGAAAACGGACCCGCTTGCCTCGGCGACGGGCGCGACCGTCCATATGGAGCAAACATCCGCCATCGGCCGATACGACGGTCTGCACATCGGGCAGCGTGTCCAGCTTCCGGTCGGCCATGGCGACCGACACCTCAGGAGCCTTCACCGAGAAGAGTCCCCCGAACCCACAACACTCTTGGTCCATCTCCCACGGGACCACTGTGGCACCTGCGGACTCGAGGAGCCGCAGGGGCTGCTCTTCCACACCGAGTTCTCGGAGCGCGTGACAACCGTGATGATAGGCCAGGCGGCGCCCCTCCAAACCACGTCCGAGTTCGGTGACCTCGAGGACGTCCACGAGGAACTCGCCCAGCTCGTAGGAGCGTTCGGCCACTGCGGGAGATTCGAGCAGACGAGGGTACGCGTGGCGAAGCATCGCCGCACAGCTTCCGGACGGGAGGACCACATAATCCGCGTCGGCGAAGACCTCAGCGGTGTGAGCGGCCATTTCACGAGCCTGGGGTACATGGCCTGAGTTCCAGGCCGGCTGGCCGCAACACGTCTGATTCTCGGGAAAGTCGACCTCGACATTCAACGAGCGTAGGAGGCGGACGGCATCGGCCGCCGCTTCCGCGAAAAAGCGGTCACCGAGACAGGTGACGAAGAGGGAGACTCGCATGGGGTTCTTTGCCGAACTCGTGACTCAGGACACGGGGTCCGATCAACATAGGAAATTTGAGAGTCTGATCAACATAGGGCGAAGTGGTCCCAAGCAGATCCTGCTGGTGGACAACCCCCAACGAGGTGCGTAGCATGGGTGTCCGATTCACTGTGATTCCGACGCCATCCAGGCTGTTGTGGGATCTGTAACTATCGGTCCAATGGAGGTCACCTTATGAAGCGCATCATTCTCGCCGTCCTCGGCGTGGTGACGGTTTCGGCTGGCGCGGACGCACAGAGCATGGCACAGGAGATTGAGCGTGCCCTGTTGGCCGCGCCCGGGAACGCTCGGGA
>Ga0310124_10001858_pt1 | contig 14629 bp, 13 predicted proteins | sample CB11b_AW_Bot5_MG_FD_203507 | JGI IMG/M metagenome (GOLD analysis project Ga0310124, IMG submission 203507) | Marine microbial communities from Western Arctic Ocean, Canada - CB11b_AW_Bot5 | ecosystem: Environmental > Aquatic > Marine > Oceanic | place: Canada: Western Arctic Ocean | collected...
GTGTGACACCGATACGAAGAACGCGCTAGAATTTATCCTGGTAAAGTCAGCCGAGGTGGCGAAACTGGTAGACGCGCCAGACTCAAAATCTGCGTTACTATACAATTATACCCTTTAATATCAATACTTTAGGTAGTAATTAACATCAATGTGTTGTCATGTGCAAGGCATGTGCAACACACACCCACTTCAGAAAACCTTTAAAACAGGTTACTTTTCGTCTGTAACGCACGTTTACCGTTTAGTGATAGTTACACACTAGTCATGCGTTTAAACCGTGTAGTGACGTTCTAAAACACGTTCTAGAAGGAATATGGATGGGTGTCTAACGTACAAGTAGAATATGCATTGTTGTAGTGTGTTTTAACTACTGAAAACGCAATGCCCGAGTGATGAAACTGGTAGACGTGCTGGATTCAAAATCCAGTGTCCTTACGGACGTGTCGGTTCGACTCCGACCTCGGGCACCAACTTTACTTCCCTAATTAAGGACCAACGATGCGAGGATGCGTTTCATCGGAGTAGTTTAGGACGGAATGTCTGGGATAGTAGGTATGTCGGTTATCGATTGATAAGAGTTCTATCCACGAACCGGAGGGCAAAATTAGCCAGTTTTGGGGGATACATCTAATTTAGCGGTATTTCCCGGGTCTTTTTCTTCCTCACGATGGAGTGTGCGTGTGACCCGTGAAACATCTTACCCCGTGGAGTCTTGTAATCGTTCTGGTTCAACCAATCTGCGATCTGACGGTAATTCCACCCCTTCTCACGGAAATCGTTGATGGTGACGAATAGGAACTGTTGGTATTCGGTATAGGGTGCGACCCAGAGATGGGTAGCACGGACAGAAAGGACAAAAGTTAGGTAGGTTTCTGTATTCTGGGGGGTTTGATTACCCCCTAACCCCACTACTCCACGGTAGTCGATTGTTTTAGGTAGTGGGCAGACTTCATCACTTTTTTTGCGTTCTTCTACCTGAAGTAATAACAACTGACGTTTTCTTTTTCCCCTCGACTACCTTGTATCCGTCACTTTTACGTTTCGGATTTACATATTCTATTCCATCACCCACTAATCCCAATTGAAAAAATACCTGTAATTCGTGGTCGAGAGTCTTTTTATCAAGTCTCACCTCGATTCTGTCCAACAAACCCCCCAAATATTCTTTTCTATCCTCTTTCGATAAGTTACTCGTCAGGGTCAAATCATCCCCGTATTTCTCTATCCAATCTAACCAACTTTGGTGATTTCCAAGTTCTTTTGTCTTGATGCGAGACTGTTCTAATCCATCCTTCTTCGACTGCATCTCCTTAACCAGATTTGTCTTGATTGGGCTCAGTTCCCTCGCTATCCGTATCAACAGACGCTATATAGTCAGTCGGTAATGTATATAGAGAACTTTAAGGCAACGGCTGAGCAAGGGCTAAATCCTGTAGAGGCAGCAACCATCACAGGACATAAAGAGTTTAATTTCATAAGTAAAACTTGGCCTTAGCTATTGCTCCCTAATTGAAAGTTCCATAAACTGAAAGTGCAAACTGTATTAACGAAACATACACTTGGAATACCATGCTTCCCGAAAAAAATGAATTGTTGACACAAACTGGACCTGACACCGACATGGGGAGGGTACTGCGCCGATATTGGTTGCCTGCATTTCTTAGCTCAGAACTCGAAAAACCCGATTCACCGCCCGTGCGCCTGCGTTTAGTTGGGGAAAACCTTGTAGGGTTCCGTGATACCGATGGGAAGGTAGGAATTCTTGGCGCCAACTGCCCTCACCGAAGCGCTCCTTTGTTTTTTGGTCGAAATGAGAATGGGGGGTTAGCTTGCATATATCACGGTTGGAAATTCGACGTCACTGGAAAATGTCTGGCAGCACCCAATGTCCCTACGACCGAAGATGAAAACTTTTGCTCTAAGATTCATCACACTGCTTATCCTACACTTGAACATGGTGGAATAATTTGGACCTATATGGGTCCGACTGAAACAAAACCAGATCAATTGCCCCCTTTGGATTGGGTTGGACTTGGGGAAGAACAACGTTTAGTTACAAAACAACTCCTTGAATGTAACTATGTCCAAGCAATGGAAGGTGATTTCGATCCATCTCATCTCTCATTTTTGCATGGCACAGTCGACGCATACAAAACCTATGGCGATCGTCTTGCTGCAAGAGGCCAAGACGTAGCTCCAGAACCTGCGGACGGTACTCTCACACCAGAACTCGATCGCCTGTACTGGCATCGGGATCCCCAGCCAATAATTACAGTCATGCCTACTTCGTATGGGATGTTCTCGGGCGCGCGTCGGGAGGGTGGTCCAACGACTCATTATTGGCGTTTCAACCAATTCGTAATGCCATTTTATGCAGGCGTCCCGTGGGATACCGGAGAACTGGCTCAATGCAATGTTTGGGTTCCACGTGATGATCACACAACTGTCGTTTGGCGGGTATCTTACAATCCAAACGGGCCCGTACTCTCGAAAGACCGGGAACGACTTCTTGAAGGATTCGACGCGCACATGTCGCCAGATGACTATGCGGAGCCGACTGAAGAACCTCAGTCTGAGTGGTATCCGCGTCGGAATAGGCACAACGACTACGGTATTGATCGAAACACCCAAACGACTGGTAGTTTCACAGGTATTTCTGGGATATGGGCACAGGATCGTGCTGTAACCGAAGGCATGGGATCGATCATAGATCGCAGTAAAGAGCGATTGGTCTCAAGTGACGCACCAATCGCACATATCCGCAATCTACTCTTAAAATCTGCCAAAGATTTAGACGAATCAAATATTCCACCGCCATCAGAAAAAGATTTCCCACGAATGACGGTTGTCGAGGACTGTCTTCGTAAACGGGAGGAAGATTGGGAATCAGTTGGTAAAAGCGTTCTAGCTCAAGTTACTAGCGGGGTGAATTAGGAGCTAACGTCTGTTCATGAACTCCTTGGCATTGCAGCGAGAATCCTAATGATCCAGTCGCCACCATATAGATTCAGCGAAACAGAAAACAATATTTTGTCAGAAACGACTGTTGGCTCCGCTATGGGCGATACTCTTCGTCACTATTGGGTACCAGCATTCTTAAGTGAAGAAATTCCAACACCAGATTCACCGCCAATCAGAGTAAAGTTGTTGGGGGACTTATTGGTAGCATTCCGAGACTCAAGTGGACGGGTTGGTCTTCTCGATGAGTTCTGTCCCCACAGAGGAGCCTCTCTTTATTTCGGAAGAAATGCTGAAAATGGACTGCAGTGTGTTTATCACGGGTGGAAATTTGATACTTCTGGTAACTGTGTAGAAAACCCGACGTGTCCAGAGCTGATCGGCAACACTGATGTTGCTCAACGCGCCTATCCAACCCATGAAGAGGGAGGTTTAGTTTGGGCGTATCTCGGCAATGACAATCACCCTCCCCCTCTCCCTGATTTAGGGTGGCGCCTTGCAGGAGACTCAAGTCGCTACGTAAGCAAACGGCTTCAGCCTTGTCACTGGCTGCAAGCACTTGAGGTTGATATCGACTCGACACATGTCGCTTACCTTCACCGCGAAGAACTACTAGCGGAAATTGACCAACCGCTAATTCAAGTATTTCTAGATGACTGTGAAGCTCATTTCGAAATTGCCGAACAACCGTATGGTTTGTTGATTGGAGCGCGCCGAGACATGGATGAGAACGCTCACTATTGGCGAGTCAACCATTGGTTGATGCCTTGGTATACGGTCGTGCCAGCAGAGAGTATGACAGAGGTTCGTAAGGTTCACGCTTGGGTACCCGTGGATGATACGAACACGTTGATTTTTGGATTGTCTTGGCATCCTGACCGTGATTTAACTACCGAGGAACTAACCTCGTATCGAGCTGGTACTGGAGGCATTTACGCCGAGAAGAACCCGAACAGTTACGTAACAGTGAGGAATTTTGGTAACGATTACAAAATCGACCGGGAAGCGCAACGCCGTGGTGAGCTATGGACCGGCATTACGGGGGGACAAGAACAGGACGACATGGTGACTGCGAGCATGGGGCCGTCGTTTGATCGAACAAAAGAAAGATTGGTCGGCACCGATGGCGGGATAATCGCCACTCGTCGCGCGCTCCTTAAATCAGCAGACGACGCAGTTTCGGGTAGAGCTTTGACGGGCATCGAAGGCAAAGACTACGATGCGACTTCCGTTTCTGTTGCGCTTCCTAGAAATGTTGACTGGATCTCGGAGGTGCGGATTCTGATGGAAGGAGGCACATCAAAAGTTGCACTGGCCACTGGAGGCCTCGATACGTGAATTCCGAAATATGCCGGATTACAAAAAATTTGTCCTCGATTATTTACTATCGAATGTCTATTCATGAACTCAAACAATCAGTAATACGAAAGCAAATAATGCAAGGAACCATCTAATGATTAAGCCTTGGCGAGCTACATGCATTCAAATGCCGAGCAAAATTGCTCGAAACGCATCCAATCGTGAAGAAGCTTGGGAAATTATCGAGCAAAATTTAATCTCAGCTAAATTGTTGATCGAGAAGGCTATGGAAGCGGACCCACATCCGGCTCTTCTTGTTTTGCCGGAATTTAGTTTCCAGGGCCCACCACGTGGAGAGTCAGTCGAACAATGGATCAATAAAGCTTGCTACACAGTTCCGGGGCCCATTACAGAGCCGTTACAAGATTTAGCGCGTCAATTTGGTGTTTTTATCGGGGGTAACCAATTTGAGTTTGATCCAACGTGGAAAAGTCGATATTTCAACACGTCGTTCATAATCGATGGAGCAGGGGAAGTCATCTTACGTTACCGTAGAATTCATACTGCTCAATGGGTGTCGCCTCATGATTTTCTAGACCAATATCTGGAACATTACGGTTTCGACGGACTATGGCCAGTGGTTGATACAGATTTAGGGCGAATGGCTACGCTGGCCTGTGGTGAGATTATGGTGCCCGAAGCCGCCAGAACGCTGATGCTGCGCGGCGCTGAGATCTTGGTGCATCCGACAAACGAGCCAATTAGTGAAGCAGAAGAGGCTGCTAAAGTTGTCGCCGCAGCAGCCAACATGATGTATGTAGTGTCTACTAATGTGGCCGGGCCGATCGGTTTCTCTGATGGAGAGCCACTTAACTCAGAGGAAGGAGGTCCCGAACCCATTCTTGGTGGATCCTCCCGTATTGTCGATTACATGGGTAACACCCTTGCGCTTGAGACATCACCAACTACCAATGTAGACGTCAGCTCTGTGCTCGATATAGAAGCATTACGATCGGCGCGAAGCGAAAACTCAATGTCAAATTCACTATTGCGTATTCGTTATGAAACATTCGCTAAGATTTATGAGGGCGTATCAGCATACCCAGCAAATTTTTTTCTTGACACGCCTATGTTACATTGGAAAGACACTACGGAGGCTGCAGAGCGCTCTCTTAGGAATCTGAAAGAACTTGGAGTTAATTAATCCAAGAAATAGTGTCGTATTTTTTTACCACTATTACCACTAATGGAGGAGACCATGAAAATTAGAAGACTACTTATAGCTAAGTATGCATCTGGACTGTTATTTGGCCTTGCAGTAATAGCAGGTGGATCAGCGGCAGCGGCCGAAACGATACGGTTTGCCTTTGATTGGTTTCCAACATCGGGTGATACCCCGGTATTGGCGGCTCAAAAATTTGGATGGTTCGCCGAGGAAGGCATCGAGCTCAAGATCACGCCGGGCGGTGAATTTGATCAGGTGCTATCGGTTGGCATAGGCGAGCATGACATAACTGTGGGCCCTGGACCAAAGGTGCTTTTTGGCCACCAGGAAGACCTTCCGGTCATTGCGATAGGCGTCTCCCAACCATTCAGTCCGGTAGGATTAATCTGCCGGCCGGATAGAGGGCTGAACCCTGATGATCCAACTAGCCTCAAGGGTGTCAAAGTCGGTATTCAACCCGGTGAAGCGTACAACACAGTTTGGGAGTCTTATCGTGATTATTACGGGCTTAAAGGCCAAGTAGAAGAAATTCCAGTGGGGTGGGATCCCATTGTAATGTTCACGGGTCAGGTCGATTGCTTTCCTGATTTTCTCTCTCTCGTTCCCGCGTTGGCCGCTGAGGAGTTCGGTGAACCTGCAGTCACTTATTGGACATCGGCAGCCGTTGAAACGATAGGTCAGACTATAGTCACCAATGACACGTTTGCGGCAGAACACCCCGATCTAGTCAGAGGATTTGTCCGTGCTTATGCTCGCGGAATGCAGTGGGCTCTTAGGAATACAGCTGAAGCGATCGATCTGTTCTTAGAATTTCACCCAGATTTTGAGCGCAGCGTAATGGAAGTAGAGGCTCCTGCATTGCAATCGTTCTGGGTTTCGTCAGCCCAAGAGGCTGAGGGACTCTTATTTCAAAATGACCAAACATGGCAACCGACTCATGACACATTGTCGACATACGGATTTATCAAGAAGCCATTTGACGTGAGTTTGGTATACACGACTGAGTTCTTGCCGGACCCTCCCATCATGCCTTAGTAGAGTGGCAATTCATCGAAAGATGAGCGCACAACTTGACAACTGAACCGGCTGTGTCTGCCACCGCCAAAGGATCACAAAGTCCTTTGGCGGTGAGCGCCGCCAAATTCAGTGCGTTCTACCCTAGCGTAGGGGGCGAGCAAATTCGCGCTTTGGCGGACTTTACCCTTGAAGTAGAGAATGGTGAATTCGTAGTCATCATTGGTCCCTCAGGGTGCGGAAAGTCTACGTTTTTGCGGACTGTTGCAGATTTACATGACACCAATCATGTCGCGGGCAAATTGACGGTGTGCGGCGGACCACCGCGTTCAGCACGGCTCAGTAGACAGATAGGCTTCATGTTCCAACAACCTGCGCTGCTTCCTTGGCGCACGGTTATCGAAAATGTGAATATCCCACTTGAAGTCGCCCAAATTGATAAACCAAGAATCACTCCGACGGATATGCTAAAGCTTGTTGGGCTGGCTGGTTTCGAGAATGCGCTACCGCGGGAGTGTTCTGGTGGAATGCGCCAGAGAGTAGCAATGGCACGGTCTCTTATGTTGCAACCGTCGGTACTCTTATTAGATGAACCCTTTGCTGCTGTAGATGAATTTAATAGAGATCGGCTTAATCTCGCACTTCAGGACATTTGGGCCGCTACCAATCCAGCTGTTCTCTACGTAACACACTCCGTAATGGAAGCCGTGTTTCTAGCAGATCGGGTAGTTGTAATGTCAATTCGACCTGGACGTGTCAAAGGAATCATCGAAATCCCTTTTGAGCGACCTCGGTCTCTTGATTTAAGAACTACGGTGGAATTTTTTCATTTAATGAATAAAGCCCGGGGATTGTTTGAACAGGAACCAGACATTCCACACGATGCTGGAGTGCAGCAGGAAAGTAGAGCTAAAAGCGTATGAAGCTACTGAAAAATAAACGCTTTCGGAAGCTATTGCCTTTCGCGTTCTTCATACTTGTGCTAATTATGTGGGAAGTACTTGTTCGAGCTCTTGATGTATCAAAGTTCATTCTGCCGCCACCGTCAAAGATTGTAGAAGCCTTTTTAAGTGATCCGAGTCGCTTTGCAATCAGCACTGCCTGGACAGCTTATGAGGCATTCCTTGGATTCTCTATCGGTTTGTTAGTTGGCGTTTTTTTAGCAGCGCTGATTAGCCAATTTCGTACTCTCGACCACATCATCACCCCATATCTCGTGTTGATTCAGGTGACCCCAATGGTGGCAATAGCTCCGTTGTTGGTTATCTGGTTCGGTTTTGGACTAACGCCAAAGGTAGTGATTGCATTCCTAATATCGTTCTTTCCCATAACTATCAATACCGTAATCGGCCTCAGATCCGCGGACCGCGACGCCCTTGATCTGATGCGGGTTTTGGCCGCCACCGGACGTTTTTCGTTTCTACGGGTAAAAATGCCTTTTGCTCTTCCTTACCTCCTATCAGGCGTAAAAATTGCTGCCCCTGCTGCCGTAATCGGGGCCATCGTCGCAGAATTTGTGTCATCAACCCAGGGCCTAGGATATGTCATCCTGAGTGCCAAAGCGCAGCTCCGGATAGCTGACATCTTTGTAGCCATTATGGGATCTGCCCTACTAGGAGTCACGATGTTTTCGTTATCTGTCTTTGCTGAATCGCGCCTTCTGCGCTGGCATGAATCACAAATACGTTAGAGATCAACCCATGACTACAACAATTCTCGTGATCAATCCCAATAGTACTGAGAGGATCACCAGTCAGATTGAGGAAGCAATCACTGATCTTGCTAAGGAGCTAAAGGTCACCTCCAAGGTAGTCACATCACCACATGGTCCCGCTGCGATTGAGTCTGACGTTGATGTTCAAGCAGCAATTGAGCCGATGATAGAAATTGCTACGAACCAACCGGCGGATGCTTATATAACAGCATGCTTTTCAGATCCCGGTATCTATGAAATGCGTGACAGGTTCAGTGTTCCGGTGTTAGGCATTGGAGAGTCCTCGGCGTTAGAAGCTATGAGTCTCGGAAGGAACGTTGGAATAATCTCGGGTGTTGAGGCCGCTATACCTAGGCACAACCGATATTGGAAGCGCCTCGGTATTACCGGCAGAATCATCGCCGATATGGCGACGGGAAGAGGCGTGCTCGACTTAGAAAGCGAAGAGGCTTATCACGATATTCGCACTACAGGTAAGCAACTTACGAAACTTGGCGCTGAAGTGCTCGTGTTAGGTTGTACAGGAATGACGCACTTGAGACGCCGATTACAAGAAGAATTGGGTGTCCCGATCGTAGAGCCATGTCAGGCAGCTCTAAAAGCGGCGACATTGAAGCTTAAAGATAAGCAGCTCTTAGGTGAATCAAGCGGATAAGAATCGCATTATCGATCCACACTCTAGTTTTGGTGTAGCTGATTGAAATACAACAGTGGTATTGAACAAAAATGATGACACATTAAGAAATTTACGGATGAACAACACCCAGAACAGACTAGCACTGCGCGTCAGGGCACTAATTGACGGAACAGGCCGAGGCCCTTTGTATAACGCTACCGTGTTGATCCAGCGAGGTCGAATTGTCGCGGTTGGCCCACACATATTTGTGCCGGACGAATATGAGGTCATAGATCTACCAGACTCTACTATTATTCCGGGACTTATCGACGGTCATACCCACACCGAAGTCATCCTCTCAGGAAAGGAATTTGGTAATGACGGCGCGAGTGAAGAAATCTGGCAGTGGCATGTAGATGAATTCTTAACTCATGGCGTCACCGCGGTCCGTGATACAGGCGGGACCGGTATTGGTGAAGCCTATCAGCTGCTTACCGCAGAGAATAATCCCAATTGGCCAAGATTTGTCGGTTCTGGCCCGAATCTCGATGGGCCACCCGGTGCCCCCTACCCCGGCTTGCGAGTAGTTCGAGGGCCTGAAGACGCAGCACAAAATGCTGCAGAACTCATCGCCGCTGGTGTCCCATTTTTAAAGACTTACGTGTGGTTGCCTTTCGTCGACCTACAGGCTGTCGTTGATGAAGCTCATAGTCATGGTATATCAGTCGCCACTCACGTTGGTACAACGCTGACAGTAGAGCAGGCCGTATCCTTAGGAGTAGATGCTCTAGAACATATCTGTAGCGGTCACGAACTACTCGATGATGCAAGCAGGGAACTTGAAGCTGCCCTTCCGACGCGCCCGCATGACTGGTGTCTATCCTTGCGCCCGTGGCGTTTCATAAATCTCGCAAGCGATCGTGTTCGCCGTCACATCGATCTCCTCGCTGAAAGCGCTGTAACTATCACCCCAACGCTGGCGATACTCGATGTAATCAGTCGATCTCAGGAAGCCTCACAAAATTTGCGTAGTCGATCTAATATTCCGGAGTCACTTATCACAGCATGGCAAAGCTCATGGCCCGCTGAGAGTTATTCTGATGATGACCTTGCTGGCGGTAACAAAGAATGGGAGACCCTTCTTGAATTCGTTTCGATGTTACATGCGGCTGATATTCCAATTGTTGCCGGTACAGATATCCCTAATCCGGCTACCCTCCCTGGCAGCAGTCTTCATCAAGAGATCCAACTGCTTTCGAACTGCGGTCTGGGGATAGTCGGCGCAATACATTCCGCAACTGGTCAGGCTGCCAAACTGATGGGGCGAAATGACATAGGTACTGTTAGATCTGGGAAAAAAGCTGATTTACTCGTCGTAAGTGGTGATCTAACTACCAGTTTGAGGCCTCTTAGCAACATACAAGCGGTACTGCGAGATGGAAAAGTGGTCAAGGGTAAACTGCCCGAAAGGTGCCTAGTTTAGACCCGTGTACTGAGATCCTATGTACCTCTTCCGTACTCTTTGCTGAAGTTCTACCAATGAATTACGCAGGAGCGACGTTGGTGACGTTGATCGGGCTGGTGTCGTTTGTCGCGTTTCTTGACGTGCCGTTGGCCTAAGGAATCGGCCCAGCGAGGTGTTTCGACCTGATACCGCTGACAAGATTCACGAGCGGTGCAAAGTCTTGTCGCGCTCGTCTGCGGACAACCCGTTCCTGGTTATTCGGCCGTTTTTCGCGTCTCAACGTCCATTGCCCCGAGTTGTCCTGCGCCTCAAGGGTGAGATAGCTATACATGTCGCGCACCGCAGGCCCACTTTGGGATTTCAGCTTCGCTCAAGGTCTCGTCGAGTGTAGAGAGGAGCCGGTCGACATGACTCGGTCGAAATACGAGAGGTGGACGAATCTTAAGGACGTTGTCGCGTAATCCATCCCGGCCAATCAGCACGCCCCGGTCGCACATGCCGTTTACGACTGCATGTGTTTCGTCCGGCGCCGGCTCGCGAGTGGCTTGGTCGCGCACGAGCGTAGGCAGGAGTCGCTTGCCGCACTACTTAGTTTCAGGTGGCGACGTCGAAACCAGCTTCGGTGATTGCTGCTGCGATTACCGGTTGCTGAATTATCGCTGAGTCAAACTCGACCGTAACGATACCGCTGTCAAGGTCGGCTGTCGCTGAGCGGATTCCATTTCTCTGATTCAATGCGTTTTGCACACTGTTGACGCAACCGCCACAGGTCATGCCTTCGACTTTTAGTTCAATGCGTTCCATTAGTAAGCTCCTTTAATTCATTGTTTCGATGATCGGGGTGTCCAGCGCTTCAGAAACAGTGAGTTGGTGACTACGCTGACACTACTCATGGCCATTGCCGCGCCGGCGATGGTCGGGCTCAGAAAACCTGCTGCGGCCAGCGGAATGCCGATGACATTGTAGATAAATGCCCAAAACAGATTCTGGCGTATCTTGTTCCAAGTCGCCCTGCTGACCGAAATCGAAGCAGCGACCAACCTGGGGTCAGGCCGCATCAGCGTAACGCTGGCTGTTTCCATGGCCACGTCACTGCCGGTTCCTATGGCTATGCCGACATCGGCCGCGGCCAACGCCGGTGCATCATTAATTCCGTCGCCGATCATGCCAACGCAGTATCCCTGTGATTGTAGTGTGGCAACCTCAATCGCCTTGTCATCAGGTTTGACCCCACCCTTCGTTATATCGACATCGACCTGCCGGCCGATTTCTTTCGAGACGCGTTCCGAATCTCCGGATATCAAGAGTGTCCGGACGCCAAGCGCTTTCAATTCGAGAATGGCGGCGCCAGACTCAGGGCGAAGCGGATCGGCGATCGCAAGCGCGCCTAACAGCTCTCCGGAACGCGCGACCCATATGACGGTTTTACCCTCATTCTCCCAGCGCTCAGTTGGACTTTCGCTCACTGGTGCTTCAAAGCCGTTATCGGCCATGAAGGATTGATTGCCGACCAACACCTGTGCACCGCCTATGCGACCGGATACACCGCGTCCCGTGTGACTGCGGAATTCGTCAATCGTATTCAGTTCGAGAGCGCTACTGCTAGCGGCTCGCAGCACGGCGTGAGCAAGAGGATGCTCGCTGCCCTGTTGCAATGAAGCTGCTGCGAGTAGAAGTTCTGCTTCGTTGCCGGAAACGATAAAGCTTGCGACAACCTCGGGGTGACCTTCGGTCAGAGTTCCAGTTTTGTCAAATACAACCGCGTCTATCTTGTGCGCGCGTTCCAACGATTCGACATCCTTGATAAGGATTCCAAAACGAGCCGCAACACCAGTGCCAACCATGATTGCGGTGGGTGTAGCCAGGCCGAGAGCGCAGGGGCAGGCAATGACTAACACCGACACGGCCGCGATCAGTGACTGCTCGAGATTACCGGATACAAACATCCAGATAGCAAAGCTAAGCAGGGCAATGGCAACCACAACTGGTACGAAAACCTCGCTGATCCGGTCCACCAATCGTTGTACAGGAGCTTTACCGGCCTGCGCATTTTCAACAAGTCGGATAATTTTCGATAGCGTCGAATCCTCACCCACGGCCGTGGTCCGAATTCTGAGAAGTCCAGTTCCGTTAATGGCGCCTCCAGTAACCAAATCTCCGGGGCGTTTATCAACCGGCATGCTTTCACCGGTAATCAGTGATTCATCGACTTCGCTTTCACCACCGGCGACTTCGCCGTCCACCGGTAATCGTTCTCCGGGGCGAACAATGACTAAATCACCGGCTTGCACTTCGGCAACAGGCAGTTCGACTTCTGCATCGTTGCGTAGAACGTGGGCAACTTGTGGTCTCAGGTTCATCAGCGCGCGAATGGCTGCCGTAGTACCACGCTTGGCCCGAGCCTCCAGAAATTTACCGAACAAGACCAGAGTGATGATTACGGCACAGGCCTCAAAATACAGTTGTCCCTCTGCCGCGGGACCTAAGCTGATAAGCAGGTACAGGCTGTACAAATAGGCAGTCGTAGTACCGAGAACAATCAGCACGTCCATATTGCCCGAGCCCGCCCTGATTGCACTAGCGGCCGCGCGATAGAAACGAGCACCGATGACAAACTGTACAGGGGTGACCAGCAGCAGTTCGGCCCAGATGGAAAGATGCAAGGGTCTGCCAACCAACATGGAGACCATCTGAAGGACCAACGGCAACGTCAATGCGCCGGAGATCATTAGTGCATAACCATCTCGACGCAACTGGGCCTGTTCGGCGGAGCGCAACTTCGTGTCGCCCGCAGCACGACGGCCTGACTCCGAATTCAGTACCGCTTCGAAGCCGGCCTTTTCGACAGCCTCACTCAGACCGCGTAAGCCCGTCTGGTCGGACACCGTCTTGATGTCGGCTCGCTCGAGCACGAGATTGACGTTCGCTTCGATAACGCCCGATACTCCCATTAGAGCCTTTTCGATTCGGTATGCGCAGGCACTGCAGGTCATGCCTTTGACACCGAGAGAAAAATGTTCTCCCCGCACTTCGAAACCAGCTTTGGCGACTGCGTCCGCAATAGATGCCGCATTGACCGTGCCAGGGTCAAATACAACATCGGCGCGCTCGGTTGCAAAATTAACTGCTGCACTGTGGATACCCGGCGCGCGGGCCAGCGCCTTCTGCAGCCGCGTAGCACAGGCGCTGCACGTCATGCCGCTGACTGGCAAACCCATGCTGTCAGTTGAATCACGCTCGGTGGCCGACAGTTCACTCATTCAGGTTTCCTCCAAGGCTAGCGCCCCAATGATTGGGCAACCGCTCACATCGCCGGAACCAGAACACTCGCGTTCGAGTTCGCTTAGCACCTCGCGAATTCGTGACAGGTCCTTGATCTTCGAATCAATCTGACTGAGTTTTCTACGAGTCAGCGCTTTGACCGCCGATTTGCGGCCGCTCACATCCTGCAGTTCCAGCAGCGAGCGGATTTCGTCCAGCGTGAAACCGAGCGCCTTGGCCCTGCGAATGAAGCGCATGCGTTCCGTCGTCTGACGCGGATACAGACGATATCCAGACGGCGTGCGCGCAGGTTCCGGGAGCAACCCTCGGCGCTCGTAGAAGCGAACCGTATCGATGCCAACCCCGGCATGCCGGGCCAGACGACCGATGGTCATCGGATTCTCAATATCCGGGTTCATGGTGTAAATATTAACCCTAGACTCTAGTCCAGAGTCAAGAGTTACTTATCTTAAACCCTGTTTTCTCTGGAACCCGTCAGAAGTAAGGGTCCCAGGAAAAAGGCAGTGAAATGCGGCAGATCGGTATGAGAGATGTTTATGTGGTGCCTATTCGTAAAAATGGAATGACAGGTTCTGGAATAAAGGGTGATTGCCACGGAAATGCTATAAAACTACAACTGACCTATGGTGGGAAGGTTGTTTTGGGATTTCTTGTTAAGAAACTCAAGAATAGATTGATCTTACTTCATCATTCTGCCTGGATGACACCAGAAGGAAAACTGGTAGATATAACCCTCAACTGGTTAGATGAAAAGATTGCTCTGTTCGCACCGATTGAAAAATATGATGCCACCAAACAAGATTGGATACTTAAGTATTCGTTTATTGTTCCTAAACAATATAAGAAACGAGGTCTTGTGCTTGATTGTGGAAGGGGGTTTGACAAAAACAAACCGGTGAGGTTTTACAACATCAATAAGAATGTATTACACAAGGAGGAACATCCAATTTGTCAGGATCTTGACTACCTGAATGGCGGTTTTACAAGACCATCATCCGCAACAGGTAAGAGTTGGGAAGATATATGGAGAACAACTTGTAAAACTTTATAACGCAT
>Ga0310124_10001859_pt1 | contig 14620 bp, 9 predicted proteins | sample CB11b_AW_Bot5_MG_FD_203507 | JGI IMG/M metagenome (GOLD analysis project Ga0310124, IMG submission 203507) | Marine microbial communities from Western Arctic Ocean, Canada - CB11b_AW_Bot5 | ecosystem: Environmental > Aquatic > Marine > Oceanic | place: Canada: Western Arctic Ocean | collected...
CAGTTCAATACGCCGTGGAGGCCCATCGTCGGCTTGGTCGCCAGGCGGTTCAGGCGATTGTGCGTGGTGGTACCGATGGCTCACAATTGACCGAACGTGGACTTCCGACTCCCAATCTGTCTTCGGGACAGCACAATCCCCATTCGCCGTTGGAATGGGCTTGCTTGGATGAAATGGTGCAGGCCACCGAGGTGATCGTCGAGATTGCCAAGGTTTGGTGTGAACAAAGCTGATCGCTCCCCCCACGGGTTTTTCCGCTGCCGGTGCGGTTGGGACGGAAATATGTCGGTAATCGGCAAGAGATCTGCATCCGGCATTTAGCATGATGGCCCCCAACCTGGCCAATAAGATCGTTGCCGAGTGTTTCAATTCCCGTTTTGCAACAGCGATTTTTGCAATGGGTGACGAAGCTGGTGGGCAAGAGTTGTCCGGTCACAAATTAAAATAGGTAAATTGTTGGCCATCGGTTCAAAAATTTTTAAAACCACGTATTCGGTTTTTCTTGTCGCCCACCATCGAGCCAGCAACGGTTACATCTACAGGGTAGTTGCCACCTTTAGGTTGAACCAGACAAAGTTCGTTTGGCAGAAAAAGAGCCCTTTGGAAATCTATCCTCAGCAACACATCTCCCTTCTGGACCGCCTGAGAGTGTGGCAGCTCATAAAGTTGCCCAGTCTTTGTTAACGATAAAGTTTTATTTTTTTACGATCCTTGCGGATTCGTTATATTTATCTAAAATACCGCAAATTGTTAATTCTTGACGTGTTTGCTCTTAGTAATCTTAACTCTCACGCCAGTTGCCCACCTTTGTAGAACGACTTTTCAAACTCGTTACAGGGAACGCCACCATGAATGGATTAGGTGCTTGGGTAATCTTTGTCGGGCAAATGGCAGCATCCCCAGGTGTCGTATTGCCACCAGCGGTGCAGGCGAGTTCCTGAAAGTGTAGGCACGTGAACTCAAGTAGTTTTGAATTGTTTTATTCAACGCGAGACACTTATCATGTTCAACGGCTTTCTGCGACGTCGTCCCAACTTCTTCCCGTTGGCGGACGCTCACGTCAAATCCTCTTTCCATGAAAGGACGCGCCGTCGACGGCTGGGCATCGAATCGCTCGAAGTCCGTCAATTGCTGACTGCCAATTTCACAGGTGTGAATCCAGGATCTGGCGATGGTGATTTTGCAACGACCAGTCCAGACTCGTTTGTACTTGAGGGTGCTGCCAACCCGAATGATTTGGTCACCATTACGGCGATCTCGGGCGGAAACGTCACGATCGGGTCCACCATGGCTGACGCTGCCGGTAATTGGGGTTTTTTCGTGATGCGTGCTGACGGTGTGCATCGGTTTCGTGCTCAAGACAGTGATGCAACTTCCGACGACATTCAGGTGACCGTCAACTCGGTCGACTTGGGAAATTTGGCTTGGGAATCACGGAACGAACAGGGAAATCTAGTCGATGGGACGACTTACAAGCTAACGCCAAATCCGTTCTCTGGAGTTGGTGCCATCGCGATTAATGACAACGGAATGAACGATGAGGACAACACTTCTGGGCAAATCCAGATTAGCGGAGTTCTCCCGGCAGAATACACGGTTCAGCAGATCACTGCAGCCAATGGTTATGCTTTAGATGGTAATGTCACTCGCAGCCAGACGGTCAATGCGACAAATCTGAACGCTGTGATCGGTAGTGGGATCCCTGGTCCGGACGATCCGGGTGATGGAGATGAATCGGATTTCCATGTGAGGTTAGGAAGTTTGGAATGGGAGAAACGAGATAGTAATGGAATTTTGCTCAGTGGTGCTGAATTCGACATTTCTCCTGATCCGATCCTTGGCAATGGCGGCGGTACCCTGGTCATCATCGACAACGGTGTCAATGACGCTGATCCTAGGGGTGGGAAGATCCGGGTCGAAAACGTTTTCCTTGACTCCTACACGATCACCGAAACGTCAGCGCCCGCCGGTTTTGATATCGATGGGGATCCCACACGCGAAGTGATTGTCTCCGATGCGGACTTGTATGCCGTTATCGGTACCCAGGGTCAGAATGACTCAGGAGTGACTGATGAATCAGATTTTCATCACCCCTTGGCCAGTATGCTCTGGGAGAATCGCGATAGCAGGGGTGCACTTCTGGGGGGCGCGACGTTCGAAGTTTCGCCAAACCCGCTAATCGACAGTGTGGTGGCGCTGGTGGTCGTTGACAACGGTCCGCAGGACCAGGATCCAACGTGGGGCCAGTTCCAGGTCGACAACGTTCGCATGGGTGCTTTTACGGTTACCGAAACGATCGCACCCGCCGGCTACGCGCGTGACCAGGACCCGGATCGTATTGTCATTGTTTCAGAAACAGAACCGGAGGCTGTCATTGGCACCCAGGGCCAGAACGATCCGGGTGTTGGCGACGAAGTTGATTTTCACAACCGGCTCGGTAGCATGGCCTGGGAGAACCGTGACAATACGGGCATGCTGCTGGGCGGAGCGACGTTCGAGATAGCACCCGATCCGGTCAGTGACAGTTTGGTACCATTGGTTGTGCTTGATAATGGACCACTGGATGACGATCCCACGGTAGGACAGCTCCAGATTCAGGGCGCGCGACTTGGCGATTACACCATTACCCAAACGATTGCCCCGTCAGGCTACGGACTTGACAGCGAACCGATTCGTCGAGTCACCGTTAGCGAGTTGGTTTTGAACGCCGCCATTGGTATTCAAGGTGAGGATGACCTCGGCAATGACCCGGTTTCGTCCGATTTCCACAACCGCCTGGGAAGCCTGTCCTGGGAAAAACGTGATCATGCGGGCATGCTCCTGGGGGGCGCGACGTTCGAAGTCTCGCCCAACCCCCTGACTGGCGGTCCGATTCCGCTGGTGATGGTGGACAACGGCCCCCACGATCGGGATCCGGATGACGGTGAACTGCTGATCGAAGACTTGCGTTTAGACACTTATCGGGTGACCGAAACCATTGCCCCAACCGGATACGCTCGAGACGACGATCCGGATCGAGTGGTCACTGTCAGCGAAGCGGTGCGCGAGGTGACCATTGGCGTGATGGGTCAGGACGATCCGGGTAATGACGACACGTCCGATTTCCATAATCGCCTGGGTATGTTGGAGTGGGAAAAGCGAGATGATACTTCGGACCTCCAGGGAAAAGCGAAATTTGAAATCACGCCCGACCCGTTTACCGGATCGGGGTCATTGGTTGTCGCGGACAACGACGCCAACGACATGAACAAGTCCGACGGCCAATTCAGGCTGATCGAGATACGGTTGGACACGTACATCGTGGAAGAAATCGAGGCTCCACCCGGGTTTGCCAAGGATACTGATGTCGACCGTGAAGCGACTGTCAGCGAAGCAGAACTGAATGTTACGATTGGTATTCAAGGCCAGGACGACCTCAACGTAAGCAATCCGGAAGAATCGGATTTTCACAACCAGTTGGGCAACGTTGCCTGGGAGAAACGAGACAAGATGGGCATGCTCCTGGGTGGAGCAACGTTTGAAGTCTTACCCAATCCGCTGACCGGTGCCTTGACGCCGTTGGTGGTGGTGGATGATGGTCCCCATGATGCGGACAAGAATCCTGGCGAGTTACTGATCAACGATGTGATGATGGATACCTACACCGTTACCGAAACCATTCCTCCGACCGGCTACGCCCTGGATGATGATTCCGATCGTATCGTTACGGTGAGTGAAACGGTTTTGAACGCGACGATTGGAGTTCACAGCCAAGATGATCTGGGCAATAGCGACAACAGCGATTTTCACAACCGCTTGGGAATGCTGGCCTGGGAGAAACGGGACGACACGGGCGACCTTCAAGGTTGGGCTCAATTCACGGTCACTCCTAACCCGTTCACCGGGATCGACTCTCTGTTAGTGGTGGACAACGACAGTTACGACATGAATGAGTCGGATGGCCAGTTTCAACTGATTGATGTCCGACTTGGCACCTACATTGTGGAAGAGGTCCAAGGACCCATTGGATTCGCCAAGGATAGGGATGTTGATCGAGAAGTTACCATCAGTTCGGCCGAATTGACCGTCGTGATTGGTGTTCAAAATCAGGACGACACTATCCAGAACACGCCCAATCCGGAAGAGCGCGACTTCCACAACCAGTTAGGCAGTTTAGCCTGGGAAAAGCGCGATAATATGGGGGCCCTTCAAGGGGGAGCCACCTTTGAAGTTTCTCCCAATCCTCTCACCGGTAGCACAACTCCATTGGTTTTGATTGATGATGGTCCCCATGATTGGGATCCGGATCCGGGGGAAATTTTGATTGATAAGGTGCGGTTGGGAACCTACACGGTGACTGAAACGATCGCTCCAACCGGATTTGCTCTCGATGATGATGTTGACAGGATTGTTACCGTCGGTGAAACGGTACTTGATGTGACCATTGGGACAATGGGTCAGGACGATCTGGGCAATCACGATACGTCCGATTTCCACAATCGCCTGGGAAATTTGGAATGGGAAAAACGGGATCCCACCGGTGGACTCCAGGCAAATGCCAAATTCGAGATTTTGCCGGATCCATTTACCGGCACTGGCTCGTTGATCGTGGCCGACAACGATGCAAACGATAGGGATCAGGATGGCGGACAGTTCAAGCTGATCAATGTCCGGGTGAACACTTATCTCGTCACGGAAGTAGAACCGCCACCAGGTTACGCTCTGGATGGGGACATCGATCGAGAAGTCACTGTCAGTGAAGCGGATTTACATGTTGTGATTGGGGTGCAGGGCCAGGACGATAACAGTGGGGCCAATCCCGAGGAATTTGACTTTCACAATCAACTTGGAAGTCTTTCCTGGGAAAAACGTGACGAAAGAAATGCGCTGCTGGGGGGTGCGACGTTCGAGGTTTCCCCCAACCCTCTGACGAGCCATCAGCCTCCGTTGGTGGTGGTTGATAATGGCCAGTGGGATGCGGATGACACGCCGGGCCAGATCACCGTTGAGAATTGTCGGCTGGGTGACTATACGATCACCGAGACGTTGCCACCCCCTGGTTTTGCCAGGGATGATCGTGACGAACGTGAGATTTCGGTCACGACAACCGTACTCAATGCGGTTGTTGGTGTGCAGGGGCAGGATGATTCGGGTGACAGTGACGAGTCCGACTTCCACAACATTCTCGGTAGTCTGAGTTGGGAGAAACGGGATCACACCGGGGGCTTTCACGGTTCCGCAACGTTCCGAGTCACTCCCGATCCGCACATCGCCGGCAACAGGGGCTTTCTCGATGTGACCGACAATGATGGTATCCATGACATGAATAATACGGTTGGCAAATTCCTGCTTCATGAGGTCTACCTGGCAACCTATATCGTTGAAGAGATTGTGGCACCCGATGGATTTGCACGGGATGTCGATCGGACTCGTGAGGAGACGGTTAGTGAGGTCGAACTCGCGGCCCAAATTGGTATCGAAGACCAGGATGATTTGGGAACGACCGACGAATCGGACTTCCACAATCGACTTGGTTCGCTCGCCTGGGAGAAGCGGGATAATTTTAGTGAGTTGCAGGGAGACGCCACTTTTGAAATCACCCCCAATCCTTTCACGGGTGATTTTTCGGTGCCTCTGATGGTCATTGACGATGATGTCTACGATGTCGACACGACTGCTGGCCAGATCCAGCTGGATGATGTGAGGCTCGGTGATTACACGATCAAGGAAATCATTTCGCCGCTCCAATATAGATTGGATGACGACGTGACGCGGCAGGAATCGGTGACCGAGGAAAACCTCAACGCGGTTGTAGGACACCAGGATGTGGATGACTCAGGCGATAGCGATGAATCCGATTTTCATAATCGGCTTGGCTCCTTGGCATGGGAAAAACGTGACCACGAAGGCCGTTTGCTGGGTGGTGCAACCTTTCTGATCGAACCGGATCCCTTTGACCAGACGAGCCATCGTACGATCCAAGACAACGATCCCGACGATGTCGATCAACGAGATGGCCGTGTCCAGATCATCAACGTATTATTAGATGACTACACAATTACAGAGACAAAACCACCACCCGGGTTTGCCAGAGATTTTGACCTGACCCGGCGTGAATCGGTCACCAAGGGTAACATGAATGCCGAAGTGGGACAGAAAGACATTGATGACCTGGGCAATACCGACGAGTCTGATTTTCATAATCGCTTGGGAACGATCGAATGGGAGAAACGAGATACCGATGGCAATCTTCGTGGTGGAGCCGTCTTTATTGTTTCCCCCAATCCTCAGGATGGAGATGGAAACCTTAAGATCAAGGATAACGATTTAAATGACGCGGATCCAACACCGGGCCAGTTCAAACTGACCAACGTCTTACTGAACGACTATACCATCAAGGAAAATTCTGCACCTGCCGGATTCAAGCCGGATGTGGTCATCATGCGATCGGCTGAGGTCACAGAGGAAAACTTGTATTATGTAGTGGGTGTACAAGGCAGGGATGATGAAGAGGATTTTCACAATGAGCCGTCACCGGCGCTGATTGTTACTGGCTCTGACAAAGGTGTTGGCAGTGAACCGTTTGTGACGGTGATCAACACGGACACCGATGAGGTACTTTCCCATTTTCTGGCCTATGATAGTGGTTATGAAGGAGGTATCCGTGTGGCCACCGGGGATCTGGATTGCGACGGAATTGACGAAATCGTGACAGCTCCGGGTCGTGCTCATCCGCCGGAGATTCGTGTTTTCACGCAGCAAGGCGTAGAAATGGAAGAGTTCCGTTTTCTGGCTTATGACGCCAGTTTCACCGGCGGCGTCCACGTGGCGGTAGGTGATGTGGATGGCGATGGCATGCCGGACATTGTTACCAGTCCGTCATTAGGCCGCTCCGACATCAAAGTGTTCCGCAATGGGTACGTTCTCGGTGAAGAAAACGATGATGCGATCGATGAGGCGTCGCCCTACCTGTCATTCATGGCGTTCTCTCCTGACTTCCTGGGAGGATCGGTGGTTCGTGTTGCCGACATTGGTACGTTCAACAATGGCCAGACGGTGGATTCCCGCGAGTTGGATGGAGTTGTTGAAATCATGGTCGGCAGTGGCCCTACAATGTGGGCGACTGTGAATGTATACGATGTAAGCAGCACCCCAACGGTTGTTCGCTCGTTTCATCCGTTTAGTTCCCGTTTCCGCGGTGGGGTTTCGTTGGATGTCAAACGGGTAGATGATCGTGACTTGATACCGGACATGATTGTCGGAGCTGGTAACCGTGGCCGGTCGTTGGTCCAGGTGTTGGACGGTCGAACTGGGCAGACGTTGACCAACTTTATCGCCTATCATGGCAATAGCAATAAGGCGCCGGTTCGCGTCACGGGTCGGGATACCAACGTCGATGGAATTGCGGATCAAATCATGACCACACAAGGACCTGATGGGAGCTCTGAAGAAATTCGCAGTTTTGACGCCTTGACCGGTGGGTTGGTAGATCGTGTCTTTGCCAGTGATCCAGGTACCGTGGGAGCGTTTTTTGTCGATGCAATTCAGAGAGCGGATTACGTACTGCTTTAAGAGCTGACAAGTGACGGGTCTGGTGAATATCCCATCACGAGTCATGCAGTGTGTGATTTTGAGTCTGGGTTCCCATTACCAACGGGCCTCGATCCCGACATTTGCTCCGTGCACCAACAGGCCCGAGTTGGTGTTCAACCCGTGGCCACTGGTCGGGGTAAATGTGAAATCCAGTTGGTCCGGTGCCAAGGCGACACCTTCAATCCAGAGTACCGAGTAGCCACCACGTAGGGACCAATCCTGACAGATCCGGTAGACCATCTTGGCGGATAATTCGCCAATGAATGCCAGACTGCCTCCTGACTTGGATTGTCTGGGGCGTGGAAATGTTGGGGGTGGGAAGTCGGTACTGATCAGTTGGTCGTGTTCGGCATGATTGCCGAAAATACCTGCTTTTCCCGTGGCTTCCCAGCCGAGTCGTGGGCGTTCGCCTTTAACGCGTGCGCCGATCTGGTACCCATAAAGATGATTTTCCGTCGCGATGTTGTAATCGGTGGCACCCTGGTCGTCATCCATGGAATTGATGTTGAATTCTTCGCCAAGCCATGCAAATCGAAATCCTGTCAGCAGGTCAAGTGATTCGCAGCAATTTTGACCCCAATGTTTTACACAATTCATCTCGATATTGTGCAGCTGAGTGCTGTAATCAAGTCGAACTTCGTCTGCCCCGGTGAAGTTGTTAACCAGTAATCCGAGATCGCCAAAAATGCCCAGTTCATTATCACCTTGGACGGTTGCTGTAGCGTCCCAATCAAAGATTCCAAAGTAGTCAAATTCCCAAGTGGTGCATTTGGAGCAGGAATTCATGTTCGATCCCACCTGCACTCGCATGCCAGGCTCAACATGGAACGCAAGGTTGCCGGTTTCCAAAACGGGGTAATCGGCGTCGGATATGTCTTCATCGATCACCACGATTTGATTGATGCTCGCATTATCCCGAAACCAGAGCAATGCTTCACCAGAAATGTAGAAACTTTCACTGTTTCGAGTGAGTCTTTGCACCCAGGGATGAATGTAGTGGTCATACAAATGGTGACCTGGAAAGGTTCCCTGAAATTCATACATGCCGTTGTAGAAGCTTTCGGAAAATTCCAGCTCTGGATCGATGGTGGTCAGAATTTCACCGTGAACATCACCATGAATTTCCACATCCTCCTCATCGATGACAAAAGCTTCGCCCTCGGCATTCAGCTCTGGGAGAAGCTCTTCGGCATCGGGAAGTTCTGGAGAATCAGAAATTTCCGGTTCAGGAAGGATTTCGACGGATTTTGCAGGTTCATCTTCTGATTTGGAAACTCGGGTGGGCCGTCGCGGGCTCCATTTGTAGGCAGCCGTTTGTCGGATCGTAGTACTGGGTACGTTGTCGTCTTGGGAAGTTTCGGCAACTTCCTGCAAACGGCTTTCGGTAGTTGCTCTGAGTGGGAGCTGTTGATCGTTTGGGGCGGCTGAGATTGGTGCCTGTCGGTTGGATTGCCCAACAGTTTCGTTGCCGGCGTCTGGGAAACTAGCTGGGGTGTCAGGTGAAGATTCAAGCGAGTCGGGGTGTTTGATTAACGGGGCCAAAGACTCGCCATCCACTTCGAGCAATCTGGGCTGGTGGTTTTTTGCAGGTTCTTGTTTGGCAGCCTGGTTGATGGGTTGGATTGTTTCGTGGGTGGGGTCAACTTGAGTGTCCATCATTTTGGGACGCGGGCCGTTAGGGTTGTCAAATACCCAGCGATACAAGTTTTTCCTGGCCCGTTTGTGGCCTTGCCCGTTGGTCGTTTCTGCAGCTGGAAGTCCTAGCGAACTGGCCAGGACCAGCAATATTGGCAAGGTGATTCTCATGGGAGATGTTTTTTTAGGAAAAGGGTGTTTGACACCTGCAGTGTTGGTCACTGTGGTGACATCGCAGATCGGTTGTGGCGATACGAGTTTGGGCATACGCCAACCATCTTGGGAAATAAAGGATTTGGTTGTTTCCGCTGGACTGGCGGAGAGATTTGGTTTGATAGAAAAGCCGGCGGAGTATAGGGACGATGAAGCGAGAAGTAAACGCCGATTTTTAGGAATTAACCGTTTTTTTCTTTAAAGAAGAGATGGTGTTGTAAGTTTTTTAATAATCATACGTTAGGTGTTTATTTATGTTGTCAAATTGGTCGGTTTTGAGCGAGCTGACCATGTTCTCAACGGCTTTTGCAGTCGGGGTTGCGGAGCTCTTTGGGCGACGGGAATTTGACTGCCATGCACAATTTTAAATAGGTTTGCCTTTGTCATCGATTTCATTGGTCTTACTTTTGTCTTTTGTGCTTTTACGGTGGGCTCTTGTGGGACAGAAATGAAAGAAACCCGTTCAGTGTTATCACACGGGGATATGTGCAGTTTTTGAGAGAGTCCCAGTTTGGATCGCAATGGCCATTCGTTTTAAGTGATAGGCCGATTGAGACGGGTCGCCGAAACAATAGGAGCCTCTCCACTGGAAGCCGTGTGTGGCTGTAAAAATATGGAAAATGCGTCCCCTGGCCAGTGGTCGAGATTAGTTGGAAGGCTGGCTAAACCACCGGAAATGATGGCTAAATTGCGTTAAATTAAGCCGATTCTGGCGAATATTGGAGTTCAAAGGGACATCAAAGAATGCCGGGGGTGGTGTCGAGAAAAAAACTTTGTAATTCATCAGTTACTGGGTGTTGACCTATGTGACTGGCGACCCTAAGATCACTGGTTTGCCCATTCGGCGTTGGTGTTTGGGGTAGGTAGGGTTTACTCACTTGGAGACAGACTGTTGGCTTCGGAAGTAATTCGGATTCGGATGGAGGCGTACGACCACTCAGTTCTGGACCAGAGTGCCCAGGAAATCGTGGATACGGCCAAACGGACAAATTCTGAGGTCCACGGACCGATTCCTTTGCCGACACGAATTGAGCGTTACACCGTGTTGTCTGGGCCAACGATTGACAAAAAGGCGCGACAGCAGTTTGAGATTCGAACCCACAAACGGCTGATTGACATTGTTCAGGCCACTGCCAAGACAATTGAGGCTTTGAACAAGTTAAGTCTTCCAGCAGGTGTGGATATTAAAATCAAAGCCACAACCAAATAGGTTTCGGCTGTGGTGGGTGCTCAGGAGATGGTGGGTGCTCAGGAGATATGGTCGCTAGGGGTGGAATAAGTAAAGCTGTTACAGCAATAAGAAAGCAATGTATGGATCGGACGTTGGGTAAGTAACCTGGGACTGCAAAAACAGATTCCCATGATCTTACCGACGCAGACCACAGGGCGAATACGATGGCAAAGGGTATACTTGGCCGCAAGGTCGGGATGACACAGATATACAACGAATCTGGAAGCGTTGTATCGGTAACCGTGATTCAGGCAGGCCCTTGTCACGTGTTACAACTTCGTACGGTCGATCGCGATGGCTACGAAGCGGTGCAGCTTGGGTATCTGGATAAACCTCGTCGTCTAGCACGTCGAAGTGAACGTGGCCACGTTGCTAAATTATCGAGTAAGCGTTCTCGTCGTTTAGGGGCAGCTGGTGTCGTTATTTCTGACAAGGCCGACTGTGAGCCCAAGCGTTTTGTCCGCGAAATGCGTGGTTCGGTCGATGGGTATGAGATTGGCCAAGAGGTTGCCGTTGGTCAATTCGAAGATGTGTCTTCGGTTGACGTGGTAGGGACCAGTAAGGGGCGTGGCTTTGCAGGGGTTATGAAGCGTCATAACTTTTCCGGCCAGCGGGCGTCTCACGGCGTTAAGAAAGTTCATCGGCATGCCGGCGGAACTGGTTGCAGTGCCTGGCCAGGTCGTTTAACCAAGGGTCGGCGCATGGCCGGCCAATACGGTAATGTGCGTGTCACCGCCCGTAATTTGGCCGTCGTTGGTGTCGATGCCGAAAACCATTTATTGCTCGTCGAAGGTGCCGTTCCTGGTCCCAGCGGTGGGTACGTTGTTGTTTGTGAGACCAACAAGATGTAGCGTTGGGTTGGATATTAGTTGTAGAAGAGTTCGGAAAATTACATTTTTGAAGTAGAGGGTGTTTGCCCTCAACAAAGGCCAAATCCATGGCAAGTTTGCCAGTATACGATCGAAGCGGTAAAGAGGTTGGATCTTACGAAATCGAGCCGTCGAATTTGGCTTCGCGTATCAGCAAGCAGCTTTTGCACGATGCTGTGGTGATGTATCAGGCGAATTTTCGACTTGGTTCGGCCAAGACAAAGACTCGCGCCGAGGTGTCAGGGTCGACGAAAAAGCTTTATCGGCAAAAAGGTACGGGAAACGCTCGAGCGGGCTCTCGGCGGTCAGGCGTGCGTCGTGGTGGTGGTCATATTCACGCAATAAAACCGCGGGATTTTTCCTATCGGTTGCCTCGCAAGGCATTAAAATTGGCGACCCAAATGGCGATTGCTTCCAAAATTCGGGATCAGGAAATGATTGTGATCGACGAATTGTCGTTCAGTGAACCGAAGACTTCTGAGTTGGTAAAAATCTTGGTCGATTTGGGATTGGGTGGGACAAGCACGTTGGTGGCCACCGAGGTGCAGGACGTTAATGTTTACAAGAGTGCCCGGAACATTGGTGGCGTGACGGTCTCGCCTGTCGCCGAATTGAATGCATTAAGCGTGTTAAAGCCTAATCGCATGTTAGTGACCCGTGCAGCATTGGATGCTTTGCGTGCTGGTGGTCAGGCAAGCGAACCGTCGGCCTCATAGATTAACAGGACTTGTAGTGATGGCGTCAGCATCGGTTGAAACAAAGAAAGTTACAGTGAAAAGGCCTCCTGGCTCGAAGACGAGACTGGTTTTAGAGCCGTATCAGGTGGTGTTGCGGCCGTTGGTCACGGAAAAAGGCATGCATCGTTCCACGCGTGTCAACCAGTATTCGTTCGAGGTCAATCCGTTGGCAACGAAGTTGGACATTCGCCGCTCGATCGAAGAGCTTTTTGATGTCAAAGTGACCAAGGTCCGTACTCAAACACGTAAGGGAAAGCCACGCCGACATAAGTTTCGTTATGGTCGAACCAAGCAGTGGAAAAAGGCGGTCGTGACTTTGGATGCTGAGCATCGCATCGACTTCTTCTAATCCATTGGTGACTACAGACTACAGACTACAGACTACAGACTACAGACTACAGACTACAGACTACAGACTACAGACTACAGACTACAGACTACAGACTACAGACTACAGACTACAGACTACAGACTACAGACCGACCAGATATGGGAATTCGCCGTTACAAACCGACATCACCTGGCCGCCGCGGGGCTACCGTGAGTGATTTTGCGGAGTTGACCAAGGGGGTCAAGCCAGAGAAAAGCCTGTTGCTTCCTAAGCGAAAAAAAGGTGGGCGAAACAACCAGGGTAAAATTACTTGTCGGCATCGAGGTGGAGGTCACAAGCAGCAATACCGGGTGATCGATTTTCGTCGGGACAAAGTTGGTGTATTGGCTCGAGTAGCTTCTATTCAGTACGATCCCAACCGGAGCGCGAGGATAGCATTGTTGCATTATGTCGATGGTGACAAGCGATACATTCTTGCGCCAGACGGATTGAAAGTTGATGATCGCGTCGAAGCGGGCGCCGAATCGCCTCCCTCGGTTGGCAATTGTCTGCCATTGAGCAGGGTTCCATTGGGAATGAGTGTCCATAACATTGAGATGCAGCCGGGACAGGGTGGAGCCATGTGCCGTAGTGCTGGATCGAGTGCCGTTTTGGTGGCACGTGAGGCGAATTGGGCACAATTGAATCTGCCAAGCGGAGAGGTACGGCGAATTCCATCAGCTTGTCGTGCTACGATCGGTGCGGTTGGAAATTCTGATCACAGCGGAATTCGGATTGGTAAAGCGGGTCGGAAGCGGTGGTTGGGTCGTCGTCCTCATGTTCGTGGTACGGCGATGAATCCGGTCGATCATCCGCATGGCGGTGGAGAAGGCCGTACCAAGGGTGGGCGACATCCGGTCAGTCCTACGGGCAAGCCAGCCAAGGGTGGGTCGACACGAAACAAACGAAAGCCGTCCAACGCGGCCATCATTCGTCGTCGCCGGTCGAAACGTTACGGAATATTAGCCAAGTAAGTGAAACAACAGGTTTTTTGGTTTTCGGTACACGGTTGATGAAAATCGGGAACTGGGCAAGCGAGAGCTGAGCATGGGAAGATCACTCAAAAAAGGGCCGTATGTCTATCCGAAGTTGTATCGTAAGGTACAGATTCAGTCGGCCGAAGGAGTCAAGGAGCCGATCAGGACTTGGGCTCGTGCTTGCACGATTGTACCGGAATTTGTGGGGCATACGTTTTTAGTGCACAACGGCAAACTGCACTTGAAGGTGTTTGTGACTGAGGAAATGGTCGGTCATAAGCTGGGAGAATTTGCTCCAACACGAACCTTTCGTGGTCACGGCGGTAAGGGCAAGCGTTAAGTAGATAGGGAATGCATCATGGCCTTTGAAGCCTCACACCGATTTGCTCGAGTAAGTGCTCGCAAGGTACGTCCATTGGCGGATTTGATTCGAGGGAAATTTGCTGACGAAGCGCTTGATATTTTGAAATATCAGCCGCAGCGTGGTGCCCGTTTGTTAGAAAAAGTCATAAAGAGCGCGTTGGGAAATGCTCAGAATCCTGATCAAGCCAGTGAAGGAGTGTCCCGGGTTGAGAGTCTGGTCGTCGCTGAAGCGCGTGTTGACGGGGGGCCCATGTTAAAGCGGATCCGTCCTCGAGCGCGAGGCATGGCATTTATGATTAAGAAGCGAACGTCGCATATACATGTAAGGCTTGAGGACATTAACAAGCTTTAAACCTTTGGAGCCTGGCGGCGTTGGTGCCTCTGGGTATGGGTAGTAAAAAACGGTTATACGGTTGTAGGCAAAGTAATGGGTCAAAAAGTTAATCCAGTTGGTTTCCGGACAGGTGTGGTAGTCGGTTGGAAGAGCCGTTGGTACGCATCCAAGAAGGATTTCGCGGAGTTGTTGTTTGAGGATCATAAGCTTCGCAACTTCATCAAGAACAATCCTCAAAAACAACAGTATCGGCAGGCGGGAATCGATAAGATTGAAATTGAGCGAACTCGGGATGAAGTGAAGGTGATCCGGTATGTGG
>Ga0310124_10001860_pt1 | contig 14611 bp, 9 predicted proteins | sample CB11b_AW_Bot5_MG_FD_203507 | JGI IMG/M metagenome (GOLD analysis project Ga0310124, IMG submission 203507) | Marine microbial communities from Western Arctic Ocean, Canada - CB11b_AW_Bot5 | ecosystem: Environmental > Aquatic > Marine > Oceanic | place: Canada: Western Arctic Ocean | collected...
AGCTCCGGCACCTAATAGATGGCGTGACACGCAAGATACGGTGGATACCGGAGTTCGGGTTGGAGCGGGAGCTGGACTGGCTCCGCAACATGGGCGACTGGATGATCTCCAAGAAGCGATATTGGGGCCTTGCACTGCCCATCTACAGTTGCGAGTGCGGCCACTTTGATGTCATAGGCAGCGAGACGGAACTGAAGGAGCGCGCCGTAGATGGGTGGGACCAGTTTGAAGGTCACTCGCCGCATCGCCCTTGGGTAGATGCGGTGAAGGTAAGCTGCACTGAGTGCGGCAGGGCGGTCTCACGCATTAAGGATGTGGGTAACCCCTGGCTTGACGCCGGCATCGTGCCATTCTCCACGCTGGGGTATCGCAACGATAAGGACTACTGGAAGGAGTGGTTCCCCGCCGACTGGATATCAGAAAGCTTCCCAGGCCAGTTCCGCAACTGGTTCTACTCGCTGCTCACCATGGGCGCGGCGCTGGAGGGCACAGAGTCATTCCGTACTGTGTTCAGCTACGCCCTCATGCGTGACGAGAAGGGCGATGACATGCACAAGAGCAAGGGCAACGCCATCTGGTTCGATGATGCCGCCGAGGAGATGGGCGTTGACGCAATGCGGTGGTTGTACGCTCGGCAGAACCCCACCGCCAACCTGAACTTCGGGTACGGCACCGCCGATGAGGTGCGACGACGGTTCCTGATCCCCCTCTGGAACGTCTACTCCTTCTTCGTTACCTATGCCAATCTGGATGGCTATGATCCTGCCACTGCAGCGGGGGCTGACCTTTCGTCTGAGTTGGACCGGTGGATACTATCTGAGCTGAACTCACTCACACGCGAGGTAACGTCCGAGCTGAACGACTACGACTCCGCCGCTGCTGCGCGGCGAATGGAGGAGTTCGTAGAGCAGCTGTCCAACTGGTATGTGCGCCGCAGCCGCCGCCGCTTCTGGAAGAGCGAGAGCGATCAGGACAAGCTGTCCGCTTACGGGACGCTGTACGCATGCCTGACAGCCTTCATACGGTTGCTGGCCCCTTTCGTGCCATTTCTTGCCGAGGAGATGTACCAGAACCTGGTGCGCTCGGTGGACGGCGAAGCGGCGGAGAGCGTGCATCTGACCGACTTCCCAGTGGTCGATGAGACGCTGATAGACGCGGAGCTTTCGGATGCGATGCGCCTGGCCATGCGTGTGTCCAGCCTGGGCCGTGCGGCCCGTCAGAAGGCCCAGGTGCGCGTACGGCAACCGCTCGAGCGCGTGCTGGTGGCGGCCCGTGGCCCGGGCGATGCGGAGGCGCTTCACGGCCCCTTACGGGAGCAGGTGCTCGATGAGCTCAACGTGCACGACGTTGCGGAGTTGGGCGACGCAGACCTGGCCGGTTTCCTGGCGCTCCAACCCAACCTGACACTGCTAGGCCCCAAGCTTGGGGAGCGAGTCGGTGATGTGACGGCGGCGCTTCAAGCGGCCTCGTCTGAGGCAAGGGTGGCAGCCCTGGCCGGCGAGCAGATAGTGGTCGGCGGATTCACGCTGGAACCAGAAGAGGTGAAGGTGGTGACAACCGACGTTGAGGGATACGCAGTCGCCCGCGAGGGGTCGTGTCTGGTGGCGATAGATACGAGGCTCACGAACGAGCTGCGTGACGAAGGGTTAGCGAGAGAGCTTGTTCACCGCATCCAGAACATGCGCCGCTCCGCAGAGTTCGATATCTCTGACAGGATCGTCACCTGGTACGAGGGCGATGAGCGTGTGGCGAGTGTGCTGGAGCGCCACGGTGACTACGTCCGGCAGGAGACGCTTTCATTGGAGCTGCGCCAGAGTGAGCCGGAGACGGACGCCTATGTTGAAGAGGCCACGTTGGACGGCGTTGCCGTGAAGCTGGGCGTGAAGCGGATTTAGCCACAGGCATGTCTTGGCACCAGGGGAATCAGCGGTGGATGCCCTCTCCCCATCCACCCGCCCTCGGTATGTTTTGAGAAAATCGGGATACCCCTCCGGCTTGTTGTGAGTCGCGATAAGCCAAGGATCATCGGACATTAGACCCCTAGTAGGCAACCCAGGTTTCCTGCACCTGCCTGCCACTGGAAGACGAGTGGGTTCACCTGCCCATCTTTGAGCAGCGTTAGTACCTCTAGCTGTCACCGTTCATGTTGAGCCTGTCGAAGCACATGGGCGGCGGCAGGTACGGTTATCTGGTTCAGGGCAGATGTGCGATGGTGCGGTGGCTGCAATGCGCGGTTATTGGATCGAGAGAATCTCGATTTCAAATGTGAGTGCTTCACCTGCCAGCGGATGGTTCGCATCGACCTTGACCGACTCGTCTGTTACCTCTAGGACAGCGGCTGTGGCACCGCCGCTGAACTGGATGACGTCGCCGGGCACAAGCCCCTCGGGTGCCTGTGCGCTGGGTATATCCAAGATTAGTTCGTCTAGGTATTCTCCATAGGCTTGGGCGGGTTCTAGGTGGACAGTGATTGTTTCCCCTGCGGCCAGCCCGTGAACGGCCGCATCGAAGCCGGCTATCATCTCACCAGCGCCGACGAAAAAGGTGATCGGGCCCCTCAGTCTGGAGGAGTCGAACTCCTCGCCGCTGTCTAGCGTGCCGCGATAGTGGACGGTGACTGAGTCGCCATTCATCGCCACAACAGCCGGGCGTTCCTGCGTCGGCGTTGGCTCATCGTTGCCGCCGCAGGCCCCTGCGATCAGCAGCAGCAATGCGGCGGTCAGTAGTGGTATCAACGAGTATCTGGACATCTGTGCGCTCCGATCCGAGCTTTACGCTGGTCAAAATGGTATCCGAGTGTGAGCCATGCCTGCCATGATACGTCACAGGCATCGCCTGTGTCAGGGCGTGGCCTGCACCCACGGACTTCATCCGTATTATTCTTGATGACTTGCGCTAGTCTTGCGCAGAAAAGCCTGATTTGCCTGTCGGTGCATTGGAATTGGACGCCTTCTTCCCGCTCGTTCTCAGGCTGCATCCGTGCAGTTTAACTGTCATCGCTCATGCTGAGCTTGTCGAAGCACATGAGCAGTACGGGCGCAGCTGTTTGGTTCATTGCAAACGTATTCTTCCCACCCTCCCGCCCTCATAGCTTATTGACTGAGGGGCACCCTTCAAACCCCCCGTCAGGAAACCGAAGTTTCCTGTACCTTTCTGACGTGAGAGTGGGGAAGGGTGTGGTGGTAGTCGTTGCCCAGGGTCGGATATGGGAATGAACACTGCGTGCGGGAGTAAGGCGTGACGATTGGGCGTCACACCTTGAACCGACGCAGGCCGGGTAGAAACGCCACTATGACAAGCAGGAGCACAAGGCAGGCGGCGGCGTTACCCCCAACGGCTGCAGGTGCCCCGTATCGGTCGGCCAGGAGGCCCATGTACGTCATTCCCAGGGGCATCGCAGCTATGGCAAGCGTGATGACACCCATCGCTCGGCCCCGCATGTCAGGCCTGACGGTGGAGACGATGATCGCTATCTGCATGGTGGCGAATCCTGACAGCCCGATGCCGGCGAAAAAGAGAGTTGCCAGGGACAGCAGATAGATCGTCGAGGCGCTGAAAAGGACAATGCCGAGAGATACGATCAGAGTGCCTGCGAGGAAGACTGCGCCCAGTCGTCGAATATTGGCACCCATCGATGCCAGAGCCATCGAACCCAGCAGCGCGCCCATGCCATCCATGCCGCTCATCAGACCCATGAGGGCGGGGCCGACGCCCAGTACCTCCCTGGCGAACACAGGCGTGAGCTGCAGGTAGGGTGCTACGAGCAGGTTGAAGAACACGGTGACCAGAAGTACGCCCCGCACTATGGGCGTGCTCCAGGCGTAGACTAGCCCCTCTCTGATCTCTTTTAGCAGAGAGTCGCGGTGAGGCTGAACGGTGGCATCCGACGGAGTTACGGAGACGCGCAGCAGCATGACGAGACCCACCAGGTAGCACAGGCAGAGGAAAAGGTATGAGCCTTGAGCGCCGGTAACGGCCAGCAGGCCGCCGCCGACGAATCTGCCGACCATGCTCATACCTGTGAGAGAGGCTGCGTCCAGAGCCACGGCATTGACCACTGACTCTTCAGGGACTAAGTCCCGGATCAAGGCGCGGCGTACGGGGAAGTCTGTGGCCCAGGCGGTGCCTGTGATGAGTGCCGTAAGGTAGAGGTGCCACAGCTGTGTTGTACCAAGTAGCAGCATGGCTGCCAGGCCGATGGTGGCGGTGGTGTTTACCACCTGTGCCACTACCAGTATGCGGTGCTTGGGGAAACGGTCGCCCAGGGAGCCGAATATGAAGCCGGTGAGACCCAGGGGAAGAAGTCGGAAGGTGCCTATAAGTGATACGAGAAACGGCGAGCCGGTGAGTTCCAGCACCAGCCAGCCCAGTACGAGGAGATCCATCCAGAAGGCAAGGTGCCACAGGTGTCCGGCGAGCCAGAGTATGCGCCAGTCCCGCTGGGCGAGCGAGTGCAGTGTCGGTACCCGGGCGTACCAGGGTGTGTAGGTTGAGAGGTGTTGGCCGGTGGGGTTTTGTAGAGTCACGCTGGTCTCATATTGTAACCCCTACGGTGCGTGTGTGGGTGGATGGTAGAGGACGCTTTTGTCCCACCATCCCGCCCATGGTATGTTTTTGGAAAAGGGGGACACACCCCGACTCTGTCCCGGCATGTCGGGGTGTGCGGAGCATCATCGGACCCCTAATATCACTGCCACCCTCCCTTCAAGTCTTCCCGCGAAGATGCTGTCAAAGACGACCTGGAGCGAACTCTTGATGTCAGCGGGCGTCGTGATCTGGTGTCCCGGTGGTGGGGTTAGGGTAGGAGTTTTTGTGGGAGTTGGAGCAGATGCGGCTGCTGTACTACTTGCGGTTGCCGTACGGTCTACAGCGATCTTCGTGGCTATAGCTTTGAGGTAAGGTGTGGGGGTAGGGGAAACTGAGGGAGGCTGTGTACTCCAGCCCACAGGCTACCTACAGCTATCAGAGCAGGGAGGACACGCCACACGTCTCACCCTCCTAGGCAAGCATGTGTGCCAGCTATACTATCATGGCAATAGAGGCTAGTGGCTTGAAACCCTCCGACAGGAAGTCTTTCGCCTGACTCAAGGACAGGCTTCAGCGTCCTGAACCTTCCTGGAATAACCCCTCCCTACCCCACATTCGCTGCTATCCGCTCCCTGAAGGTAGCGAGACCCTCCAGCAGTTCTATAAGCGCCTGGCCCCAGGGCCTGTCCAGCCGTCGCAGCTCCAGGTGGAGCAGCCGGTTGCCGACCCGCACGTGGGGGCCAAGCTCGCGCTCCAGGGCCGGGCCAGCGCCGCCGACGTCGTCGCGTAGTCGTATGGTTACTGTGCGTTGCTCCTTGTTCACAGACTCCACGCCCGCGTTTTGGGCCAGCAGCCGGACCCGTACGGTGTACATCAGGTTGTGTACGTCCCTTGACAGGGGGCCGAAGCGGTCCCACATCTCATCTTGAAGCTGGCGAATGTCGTCCAGGGAGCGGACGTGGTTGAGGCGCTGGTAGAGAGAGAGGCGCGTGGACAGGTCGTCAATGTAATGGACAGGGATACGCGCAGGTAGGTGGAGACTCAGGACTATCTCCTTTGGCTCCTCTTCAGGCAGTTCGGCAACCCTGCCGCCTGCCTTCGCCTCCTCCACGGCCTGTGTCAGCAGCTGGGAGTATAGGTCATAGCCAACGGCGTGGATCTGGCCGCTCTGCTGTGCGCCCAGGACCTGTCCAGCGCCGCGGATTTCCAAATCTTTCATGGCGATGCGGAACCCTGCGCCAAGCTCGGTGGCGGCCAGGATGGTCTCCAACCGCTTCTGAGCTGTCTCCGTGATGCTACGGCCTCTGGGCACCAGGAAGTAGGCGTAGGCCCGGTGCGCGCCCCGTCCGATGCGGCCCCGTAGCTGGTAGAGCTGGGCCAGGCCAAATGTGTCGGCACGGTCGATGATGAGTGTGTTGACGTTGGGAAGGTCCAGCCCCGACTCGATGATTGTGGTGCAGACCAGGACGTCCGCCTCGCCCTTGGAGAAGGAGTCCATGACATCCTCAAGCTGCTCCTCGTGCATGCGGCCGTGGCCGATGGCGACGGTGGCTTCGGGCACCAGGCGCCGTATGGTTTCGGCGACCGACTCGATGTTGTAGATGCGGTTGTGGACGAAATACACCTGGCCGCTGCGGTCAAGCTCTCGCAGAATGGCCTCACGTATGAGATCGTCGCTGTACTCTGAGACATAGGTCTTGATGGGCAGGCGCTCCTCCGGGGGCGTCTCCATCGTGCTCATGTCGCGGATGCCAGACAGTGCCATGTTCAGGGTGCGTGGGATAGGCGTTGCCGTGAGCGTGAGCACGTCCACCTGGGCGCGCATCTGCTTGAAACGCTCCTTGTGGGCCACGCCGAACCGGTGCTCTTCGTCGACGATGACCAGGCCTAGGTTTTTGAAGGCGACGTCCTTCTGTAGAAGACGGTGCGTGCCTATGCATATGTCTACACTGCCGCTGGCGAGGCCCTCCACGACGGCCCGTTGTTCCTGGTTGGTGCGGAAGCGGCTTAGGACCTCCACGGTTAGCGGGTATGGGCTGAGGCGCTCGCTGAATGTGACATAGTGCTGCTGGGCCAGGACGGTGGTTGGTACGAGGATGGCCACCTGCATGCCGTCGCTGATGGCCTTGAAGGCGGCCCGCAGGGCGATCTCTGTCTTGCCATAGCCCACGTCGCCGCATACTAGGCGGTCCATAGGAGTACTGCGCTCCATATCCTCCTTGACCTGGGCTATGGTCGTAAGCTGGTCGGGTGTTTCGACGTATGGAAAGGCGTCCTCGACCTCCCGCTGCCACGGTGTATCGGCCGCGAAGTCGATACCGGGCGTGACTTCTCGCTGGGCGTAGAGGGCCAGTAGCTCTTCGGCCATTTCCCGGGTGGAATGTTTTACTCTGGCCTTGGTACGGGCCCACTCCTGGGTGCCCAAGCGGGTTAGCGTAGGCGCTGTATCTCCCGGCGCCACGTACAGGCCGACGCGGTCGGCGTGCTCCGTGGGGACGTAGAGCTTATCGCCCTGGCTGTACTCCAGTACCAGGTACTCTTGTTCCTGTTCCGTATCGCCCATGATGGTGGTGCCGGTGAATTTAGCGACGCCGTGGTCCACGTGCACCACGAACGAGCCAGGCGTGAGCTCTGACAGGATGGACTCGCGGGCAACGGCGTGCCTGCGGCGTGGCCTGGATACCTTGGCCGTGCCGAACACTTCGGCGTCTGTGAACAGGGTGGTGACCGGGTCAGTGGTGGAGTGCCACCCCTGTGACAGGGAGCCGTGTACTACGGTGACGGAGCCCGGCGGCGGCATGTCGTCCAGCGCGTCCACCACACGCGGGCCGATGGCCTTCTCAGCCATAAGCTCCTGCAGACGCCGCGCATGGTTGCTTACGACTATCACACGTTCGCTGTGTGCCTGGCGCTCCCGCACGTCCGCCAGAAAGGCGTCCATCTGGCTCCAGTAGGTCGGTGTCTGGATGAATGGGAAGGCTGACAGGTCGTCGCCACTCCAACGGCTCAACTCCAACCGCCTGTGATGGCGGTCGAGTCGCGCGGTGATCTCATCGCCGGTGAAGTAGGGAGACGGGAATGCGTCGGGCAACTCGCCGCGCTTGCCTTTGACCTCGCGTAGCTCCCAGGTACGACGGTCCAGTTCACGCAGGGACTCGTCAACCTCAGAGGGTTGGATGGTGACCAGGAGTGCGTCTGGGGGCAGATAGTCGGCAATGGAGGTGCGGTTGAAGAAGCCTGAGTAGAAGCCAGCGTCCTCAATGTCTTGGCCGGTCATCAGGAGCGTCAACTCCTCCTCCATGCGGTCGCGGATCCTGGGGGCGCAGCCGGCGAAGTTCAGTACGCGGATGGCCTGCTCCACAAGGGTGGTATCAGCCAGGTGGGGAAGGAGCTCGTGGGCCGGAGCAACGGTCACCTGCTCCGTCGGTTCCAGCGAACGCTGGGTGCCGGGGTCGAAGGTGCGCAGGCTTTCAAGGACGTCGCCCCAGAACTCCAGGCGTACGGGTAGAAGATCGCCCGGCGGGAATACGTCCACGATACCGCCGCGACGGCTCATGGTGCCCGGCACCTCGGTAGCGTGTTCCATGCGGTAGCCCATAGCCGCCCAATGGCCAAGGAGCGACTCCATTGAGACGCGGTCGCCTTTGCATATGATCTGGGAGCCATCGCCGGGCTGGAAGGCGTTCGTGCTCAGTGTCTTCAGCGCCAGGCCGGATGCGGACGTTACGACCAGCGGTGGGTGTTTGTCGTGGTACGTATCTGCCAGTGCCGCCAGTGCCTGTAGACGCTGGTGGGTGGTTGCGGTGTCCACGGTGAGCCGCTCGAATGGCAGTGCCTCCAGCTCAGCGAAATGGTGGACTGGCGCGTCTTCGCCCCAGTAGCTCAGGAGGTGGTCGTATAGCTGGCGGGCGTCGTCCGGGTGAGGCGTGATTAGGAGGACGGGTACGCGCAGCTTGCGCCACAGAGCACCCACGAGCAGGGGTTGGGCCGACTGTAGAAGCGATTGCTGCCCGCTCTGGTCCGCACGCAGATGCTCCACCAGTTGCTTGAACTGGGGCTGGTCGGTGATCACCTCTATCAGGCCGGTTAGCAGCTGTTACGCTCCTTTGCTTGGCTAGCCTCGTGCGCTGCGGGGTTGGCGGACGCTCTCTTTCCCACCCGCCCGCCCTTGAATGTTTTGTGGGAAGCGGGATACCCCCTTGGCCCCCCGGCAGGAAACCCAGGTTTCTTGCCCCTTCCCGTTTTAGTCTGCGATGCGACTATTCATTTCCTCAGGCTGTCAGTCTGAGTCCCGACACAACGGGACTTAGAATCTGGAGAGTGCGCCTTAGATTCTTCGGTCGTCCCCGATTGCATCGGGTCTCCCTCAGAATGACAAAAGCAAAACGCCCAAAGGGGCTAGTCCCCCGTGGGCCAGCCCTTCTGAGTGATTGTACCAGTAGGAAAGAAAAGGCTCAACGGCTCGTTGACTGCCTACTAGCCCTGAGATACAGTTGAGTAGCTATTCTTAGGAGGCAAAACGTTATGCCAGAAGGACCTGTTGGACTTATAGGCCTGGGTATCATGGGCATGCCCATGGCCAGAAACCTGCTCAAGGCGGGCTACTCCGTGGTGGCCTACAACCGTACGGCGTCCAAGGCGCAGGAGCTGGCGGAGGAAGATGGCGCAACCGCCGTAGGGACACCGCGTGAGGTGGCTGAGGCCTGTTCCACAGTCATCACAATGGTCACGGATTCGCCGGACGTGGAGGCGGTGGTGCTGGGTGAAGGCGGCGCAATTGAAGGTATACAACGGGACGCGGTGCTCATAGACATGAGCACCATATCGCCGTCGGTGACGCGCACCATAGCTGGACGGTTGAAGGAGAAGGGGGCGCACATGCTGGACGCGCCCGTCAGCGGCGGCTCCTGGGGTGCCATAGAGGGTACGCTGTCCATCATGGTGGGCGGCGACAAGGCTGTTTTCGACCGATGCATGCCGGTGTTCGAGGCAATGGGCCGGAACATTGTGCTTGCGGGGCCCAACGGCACGGGCCAGACCACCAAGCTGGTGAACCAGATACTCGTGGTGGGTACGATGAACGCCGTGGCGGAGGCGATGGTGTTCGCTGCCAAGTCCGGTGCTGACCTGGAGACGACGATAGAAGCTGTGAAGGGTGGTGCGGCGGGGTCGTGGCAGTTACAGAACTTGGGGCCACGTCTGATTAAAGGGGACTTCGCGCCGGGGTTCATGGTGAAGCTGCAACAGAAGGACCTACGCCTGATCCTGGAGGCAGCACGGGAGATGAACCTGCCGCTTCCCGTAACCTCCCTGGTTCACCAGCTTTTCGCGTCGCTGGAGGCGGCGGGGTTGGGGGACGAGGGGACGCAGGCGCTGGTCAAGGCCCACGAGCGTCTGGCGGGCATAGAGGCAAGGGTATAGGGCGTGGCCGACTCGAAGATTCCATCCTCGGTGCAGGATATAACGCCGGAGTGGCTGACGTGGGCACTGCGGGAGACGGGCATCATCGATAAGGCAACCGTTACATCGTCGGACATGGAGCTGATAGAGGGTCGGGGCGTGATGGGGCAGGTTGCGCGTGTCGTTTTGCGATACGACCATTTTGAAGAGGGTACGCCCGGGTCACTCATCGTCAAGCTGCCCAGTGCAGACGAAACGCTGCGTGTCGACGTGACACGCATGGGGCTGTATGAACGCGAGATACGGTTCTACGAGGAGTTGGCCGGGCAGATCGAACTGCGGACGCCTCGTCGCTACTACAGCGCAATGGACACCGATGCGGGAGAGTACGTCCTGCTGATGGAGGATATGGCGCCCGCCCGGGTTGGAGACAATGTGGCCGGATGCTCCCTTGCGGAGGCGGAGCTAGCCATACGCAACCTGGCCAGGCTTCATGCCACGTGGTGGGAGAGTCCGCGCCTTGCCGGGCTGGATTGGCTGCCTGTATTCTACGCAGACCCTGAGCAGGCCCAGATGCGTTTTGAGGAGTCGTGGGGGCCGTTTCTCAAGCGGTTTCATAACGTGATGCCTGCTTCAATGACGGAGGTTGCTGAGAAGCTCAAATCAAATGTCGCTTACGTCGTGAGCAGCATAGGGGAGTCGCCACGGACGTTGATCCACGGCGACTTCCGCCTGGATAACCTGTTCTTTTCTAGCGGTAAAGACGGCGCCGTCCTGGCCGCCGTGGATTGGCAGGTGGTTTCAAAGTCTAAGGGCGTGTTCGAAGTTGCCTACTTCCTGGCATGGAGCCTTCAACCGGAGCAGCGAAGAGCAAAGGAGATGGACCTGCTGGGGATGTATCACTCCATGCTTCTGGACAACGGAGTTGCAGGATATGACTTTGACCTGTGCCTCAAGGAGTACCGGCTCCTCATGCTTTTCCCATTAATTCGGCTGGTCACTGTAGGGGTGAACTCAGGCTTGAGCCACCGGCGTCTGGTGAGGCTTCTGCGTACACTGCTAGAAAGGACAGTGGCGGCTATTACTGACCTGAAATCGGTTGACCTGCTGCCCAGCGCCTGAACATTCTGGTGCCACGCAGAACTGCAATGTGCTCATATGGTTTGATGGTCTGGAGATGACTATGGACAGCATCGATCTCTCCGTTGTCTGGAGCGTTTCAGCGATACTGCTCGGATTTCAGGCGGTAGCTCTTGCGTGTCGGGCGTGGCGCGTTGCACGGGAGCTAGATATGGTGAGTAAAGGCGACCTCACTTGGTTGACTGCCGCAGATGCTGTCATCGCCGTATCCATGTTAATACTAGTATTTGGCGTGTTTGTGCTTCCGATCGTGGTTTCGGTGGAACTTGACACAGTCGTGCACCTGTTCGGACTATCGCTAACCAGACTCGGCGGGTACCCGTTCGTGTTGGCCGGACATTACGATCTTTACCACAGGGTCGAACGGTCCAATGGCCGTCCGCGATTCACTTTCCAGGAGGGTGTGGTTCTGGCCGTCTGGGAGGTTATCATTCTAGGATATCTTCTGTGGTGGTGGTTGTAGGAGGTTGGTGGGCACACATGAATCGAGGAGTATAAATGTCTATCAAGACTGTCGCCATACTCAGCCCAGGGGACATGGGGCATGCCGTGGGCCGAGCGCTGGGTAAACATGGCCTGAGGGTTATCACCTGTCTGACCCGTAGGAGCCAACGCACCGCCGGCCTCGCCCAACAGGCGGGGATAGAGGATGTGCCCACGCTGGAGGAGGTTGTCCGACAGGCCGACCTGGTGATGTCCATCCTGGTCCCGGCTCAGGCATCCGACCTGGCGCGGCAGGTGGCTGAGGCACTGAAGTCCACGGATGCGGACACACTCTTCGCAGACTGCAACGCCGTATCGCCCAAGACCACGCGGGATATAGGCGACACTATCTCCAGTGCGGGAGGCCGTTTCATAGACGCCGGGATCGTCGGTGGGCCGCCCAGCGACACCGAATCGCCCCGTATTTACGTCAGCGGCCCACATGCGGAGCTGATGGCGGAGCTGGACGGGAAGGGCATTCAGGTGCGGCCCATAGGCGGCGACGTGGGAAGGGCGTCCGGTCTCAAGATGTGCTATGCCGCCATGACCAAGGGTACCTCGGCGTTGCAACTGGCGATACTTACCACCGCCGAACGATTGGGTCTGACCGGTGAACTGTGCGCCGAGTGGGAGGGCAGCCAGGCCGAGGCACTGAAGCGAATGAACGCCCAGGTGCCGCGGTTGCCCGTGACTGCCCGCCGGTGGACGGGCGAGATGGAGGAGATAGCGGCGACATTTGAGCAGGTCGGCGTGACGCCTCACTTCCACCTGGGAGCGGCGGAAATGTACCGCTTGCTGGGACTGACTTCGATGGCGGACGAGACACCGGAGACGCTGGACAGGAATCGAACGCGGGAGCAGACTGTCGCCACGCTGGCTGAGGCGATTGGGGAGGCTAGCTAGCGGGGGTTTGCCCGCGCCCATACGTCTGGCCTTAACCTCACTCCCCAGACTCTTCGGTCGTCCCGACTGTATCTGGACTCGCTCAGAATGACAGGAAGGATCGCCATATCCTTTGCTAGCTACGGGAGGGTGAGCGTCTTGCGCTCCCGCCACTGCTGGATGATTGAGCCGTCACGCTTAAAGGCCAGCGGCGGCAGCATTCCAGGGTCGAACAGATCTGCTTCCTGGACCTCTTCGCCGGCCTGTAGCTGACCGCCCATCGCCTTGCCGGCGTACACCAGGAGGATGTTAGTATCGCCATCCATGGAGTAGACTCCTACGAGTTCCGTTAGCTCTACCTCAAGCCCCGTCTCCTCTCTGACCTCGCGCTTCGCCGCGGTCTCCACAACCTCGCCGCGGTCAACGAAACCGGCGGGGAAGGTCCACAGGCCCTGGCCCGGTTCTAGGTCGCGTTTGATCATGACCAGTTTGCGGTCCATTTCCACTATGACGCCGGCTACCAGTTTGGGATCGAGGAAGTGCACCATCCCGCAACTCGTGCAGACGGGTCGTGTGTGCCCCGCGAGAGGCCTGGGCTCCATGGGCGCGCCGCAATGGTAGCAGTGGTGTATCTCGTTCATGCCGGTTGCAATGGTAATATACAGTCGCTGTCGGATGCTATCTTTCGGATGATACAGGAGGCTTACCCATGACCAACCAGAATACACTCACCATGGAGGTGGTGGACTACATTCAAGGGATGACCTACGAAGGCGTTCCCCCAGAGGTGCGCGAGGAGCTTTACCGATGTCTGGTGGATGGCTTCGCCGTGATGCTGGCGGGCAGCCGTGCCGAATGCGGGCGTATAGTCCAGCGGTACGTCCGCGAGGGCAAGGTACAGGGTAGGTCGAAGGTGGTTGGCACCGACATAGCAACATCCGCATCGCTGGCGGCGCTGGCGAACGGTGTGGCCGGCCACGCCGATGACTTCGATGACACGCAGCTTGCCCAGACACCGGACCGTATATATGGACTGCTGACCCACCCCACGATCCCGGCACTGGCTCCCACATTGAGCGTGGGGCAGGAGCTTGGAGTCACGGGGCGTGACCTTCTCACAGCCTTCTGCTGCGGGTATGAGGTGGAGTGCAAGCTGGCGGAGGCCATGAACCCCGACCACTACATCAAGGGGTTTCACAGTACGGCCACCATGGGCGTCTTCGGCTCGGTGGCTGGCGCGGCCAAGCTGTACGGGCTGTCGGTGGAGCAGACGCGGTTCGCCATAGGAATCGCTGCGTCCAAGAGCGCAGGGCTGCGTGTGAACTTTGGGACGATGACGAAGCCGTACCACGCCGGCGCCGCCGCTGAGAACGGCGTGGTTGCAGCGCAGCTGGCGCGCCTAGGGTACGAATCGGACCCCAACGCACTGGACGGCCAGTGGGGCCACTTCCAGGTGATGGGTGGCGGCGTTGACGCCGACCGACTGATCGGTCACCTGGGCAACCCGTACACCCTTAGCTGGCCCGGCGTGTCGGTGAAGCCGTACCCCTGCGGGTCGCTTTCGCATCCATCCATGGATACACTCCTGGACCTGATCCTGGAGCACGACGTGAAGCCTGAGCAGGTGGAGGAGGTGCGGCTGGGCGCGGGCAACAACATACTGAACCCGTTGCGCTACCAGGAGCCCCAGAACGAGTTGGAAGCCAAGTTTAGCCTTCAGTTCTGCCTTGGCATTCTTGTGCTGCGACGTCAGGCGGGCATCCAGGAGTTCACGGACGAGGTTGTGCAGTCGGCGGAGGTGAAGGAGATGATGAAGCGCGTGAAGACATACCATAGCCCAGAGGTGGAGGCCAGGGGTGCCGACCGCATCCGCAGCCTGGTGGAGGTGCGATTGAAGGACGGGCGCGTGCTGTCGGCTGAGGCGGAGATTTCTAGAGGTACGCCGGACCGGCCCATGGGTCGCGATGGTATGGAGACCAAGTTCAACGATTGCGCTCGTGGAACGTTGTCAGAGGACCGTATTCAGAAGGCGCTGGGTACGATTTACCGCGTGGAGGAGCTGGATAGCGTGAGCGAATTGATGGAGGCGATGGTCGCTTGAGTAGAGGGCGTAATAGACCGACCGCATTATCCCCAGGTACAATGGATTGGTAGATACGATATGAAAACGCACGTGAAA
>Ga0310124_10001861_pt1 | contig 14609 bp, 8 predicted proteins | sample CB11b_AW_Bot5_MG_FD_203507 | JGI IMG/M metagenome (GOLD analysis project Ga0310124, IMG submission 203507) | Marine microbial communities from Western Arctic Ocean, Canada - CB11b_AW_Bot5 | ecosystem: Environmental > Aquatic > Marine > Oceanic | place: Canada: Western Arctic Ocean | collected...
CGCGCCCCGCTTGAAAAAGACCCCTCCGGGTACCGTTCCCTCCGCGATGAGATCCTGGCAAACCGTCAGATCCGCGCCGGAGAGGATGAATATCGGCGGCATCTCCTCGAGCGGGTCGGAATCGAAATACGGAATCCCGGCGCAACTGACAACCGCTACCGCCCCCGGCGCCTGCTCGAAGGCAGCCAGGAACATCTCTTCTTGAATCGGCCCGCCTCCCATCATGAGCATATCGATCATTTCCGGCTCCGCGTCGAAAACACCGTGAGTAATTCGCAAATCGGTTTTGCCGAAACCTCGCTCCAATCCCTCGAGCTGGGCCACTCCGGTCGGCGGGGGCTGGCCAGGCTCGGCAGGCCGCGACCTGAAAAGCTGCAGAACGAGGACCTCGCCGCCTTCCGGATAGGTCTGCGCGATCAGTGAGCCGAGCTTTCGCCCGGTGGCTTCATTAAAGTCCAGAACCAGCTGATCGGTAGTCCCGTCATCTCTGCATCCCCTGGTGAATATTGCCCCCAGGGAGACGAAGATCGCGAGGAGCAGGATGAAAAGAATCGGGTTTGCGACCTTAGGGAACTTCTGGCGTTGGGTGACAACGATGAGCAACGCAATGGCAAGGATGATGAGGAGGATTCTCAAGTTCAAGTTATTGGTCCTGTTTTAGGGTTCGGGATCCGGGATCATTGGCCGGAATTTTTAGGATTTACTGACGTTATACTCAGCAACACGTGCGGCGTCTGACTTCGATCAGATTTCCCTGAGTCTGAACGTGCAACAACGAACATTCAACCAGGAAGATTTCGGGCCGGATCCAAGGGTAGGTTGGCCTTCCAGGCCGACCCGGAGCAAAAGCGGAGCATGGAAGGCGATTGGTAAGTGCATGCTCCGCTCAATCGCGGTCCATGTTCTCTCCTGCTCTGCTCGGACTGGAAGCCCAAGCTGCGACTTGAGGCTCCAGGGATCCAAAGCGGCGCAGCGCAGCAAAGCCGCAACCAACGAAGAAGACGCGGAGCCCAGGGTTTGGATCGTACCTACAGGCATGATTGAGGCCCATCAAAGCCCCGTGTCCATTCACGTCGTTGGCCCGATATCCGGGGAGGGCGATCCGACGTTTTCGGCACGACCGATCCACAGCGGCGCACTCCATAGTTTGCTCCGCAGGTTGCCTGAGGACCGATCGAAATCAGTCCAAACCAAAATCTTGCCGTCTTCGAGTGGATATGTTAGGCGAAACCGAAAATGCATGAAACTTAGGAGTGCCTGCTCGGTGTCTGAATATCGCGTTGATGAACTGACGATTCAGCCTTTCGATGTGGAGAAAGATGCGGAGGTACTGCGTCGAATCGTCGCCGAAGTATTCGGCGGAGGCTTTGGAGCTTTGATGGAGCAGGAGTTTGGCGTGATCGGGGGCAGGCCCTGGGGCGAATGGCAGGCGGATAACATCCTTGCTTCCTTCGCGCCCGATGAGACCAGAAGTTTCGTTGTCCGGAAAGATGATGAGATCGTCGGGTTCTGCTCGTACGTCGTCGATCCGGCCCGCAAATGCGGACAGGTAGGCTACAACGCGGTCGCCCGTGAGCACCAGGGAAAGGGAATCGGCTCGGCAATGATGAAATTCGTCATGGCCCGTTTCCAGGCGGAGGGGATGGAGTATGCTATGGTGCTCGTATCCGACAACGCCGAGCACGCGCCCGCGCTGCGGGTCTACGAAAAATTCGGATTCCAGAGAATCACCGGGTATCACGAAATGCTGCAGAAGCTCCCGCTTGGTGGGGATCAAGGACAGGCCTGAATGGCACTGACTTAAGGCCTCATCATGATCAATTCATTCTCGGGAACGGCGGGGACCGCAATCTCCAGAAATGAGACAACATCCTGAAAAGCACGAAGATATGAATTTGGAGACGGCGGTCCCCGCCGTATTGAGAATGGATGGGTCATGAAAGACCATATTGGAGCGACAGCTTAAGTCACCGGAGCGGCAGCCCAAGCGCCATTTAGAGGACACCTGATGTTCATAGACATTCATTGCCACGCCTACCGGAAACCCATCCCATTCGTAGTGCAGTTCTGTACCGCCGAGCAGGTGATCCAACTCTATGACCGGATGGAGATCGAGCGGGGAATATTGCTGCCGATCGTCAGTCCCGAGATCTATCTTCCCCAAGCCAACGAAGACATCTTGGAAATGGCCGAGCAATACCCCGACCGTTTCATTCCATTCTGTAACATCGACCCGCGAGCGCTGACGAACTCGGTGGATGCGCCCCTGGACCGGTTGCTGCGTTACTACCGCGACAAGGGGTGCAAAGGCGTGGGCGAGATTATGCTCAATGTACCGGTGCGGGATCCGATGGTTCAGAACCTGTTCAAGCATGCGCAGGACGTCGGGCTGCCGGTGACGTTCGACGGCTCCGACCAGATCGGCGGCGATTTCGGATTATATGACGATCCTGGACTGCCGCAACTGGAGCATACCCTGCAACGGTTTCCCGATCTGATAATGATCGGACACGGCCTGGTGTTGTGGTCGGAGATCGCACCCCTGGACACGCCGGCCCAGCGCAAGACTACCTTTCGTCCCGACGGCGAGCAGGCCGGGTGGCAGCCCCCACTCGGCCCGATCAAGGAGGAAGGGGTTCTGCCCAAGCTCCTGCGCCGGTATCCAACCCTGTATGGAGAGCTGTCCGATTCCTACAACGCACTGTCCCGCGACGCCGAATACGGGCCGAAGTTTGTCACTGAGTTCCAGGACCGGCTCTTGTTCGGCACCGATATCTGCCACTTTGAGCAGACGTTCCCTCTACGGGATCTGCTGCTGGAGTGGCGGGCAACGAAGAAGATCAGCGAATCGGTGTTTCAAAAAATAGCCCGCGACAACGCCGTGAAGTTGTTCGGGTTGGATGATGGGTAGACCACTTTTCTCGTTACGTTACGTAGCGGGCCCGAACATGCGCAAGGGTAGATCATACGTCGTCGAATGGCTGGAGCGCGCTCCATCATTCGCGTTCCATGATCGTTTCTTGCTCCGGGTCGGCCTGGAAGGCCAACCTACTGAACCGCGATCCGGTAGACCCTTGCGTTGTCCCCGCCGGAGGAATCAAAGACAGACGTGGCACCGGCCTTCCCTTCGAAGGTGAATTCGGTGGCAGTCCAGTTTCCCACCGCAGGATCGGTGGTGAATTCCACCTTGTAGTCCTGTCCGGCAAGACCATCCAGGGTGAGCGACACGATATCCGCCTGGACCACGCTATATGCATTCGTGGGGGGAGGGATCGCCAGGGGATCCTCGATGAAAAAATCGTCGTAGTAAAGGCCGGCGCCGGGACCCGCATTAAACTGAACGCTGAATTGGTACCGGTCGATCGCCGCGGGAGTAGCGATCGAATCGCCATAGCCGGTACCACCATTGTCGTACACCGTGCCATTAACGCTGAGAGTGACAAAGGGCTGGCTCGCTCCGTCGACCCTGGAGGAGACGACAATGGTGTTCCACTGGTTGAGTGGGAACACAACCCCCGCGGCGGTATCCCACCCTCCGGCGCTGTCGTACTTCACCGTTCCGTCCTCGTCGAAGCGGAATTCAAAAATGAAATCCGGCCCACCGGTGTTTCCCAGAGCTCCACCCTCATTGGCCCACATCTCTACAAGCCGGTTATCCGGACCGGCAATGCCATCCGTGGAAGGGACCCCGTAGATGGAAAAGGTCAGGATAGACTCGGTCGAGCCCAAACCACCCTGCTGAAGCGGAAAGATCTGATAATGTTGACAGCAGGCGGTAACTTCGGGAGCGCCGGCGGCGGAGTACTTTAAGGAATTATTTCCGACCACCTGCACCGCGCCCGATGGACTTCCGTTTACAATCGTGGTCGTATCGACGACCTGCACTGCGATGGGAGTGGATTCGAAGAACATCCCTTCCGATCCATCAACCACCGGCACAGGATCAAAATCTCCACTGGCAAACTCGTCCGCCGCAGGGGATTCTTCAAAGTCTTGGGCATAGATGACCACGAGCGCCTGCGACTGCGACGCCGTCAAGACCGCCGCCATGGCGGACAGCAGAACAATCCAGGGTTTGAATCGAGCGTTACTTGAGGAAGCTGTCATTTCGCGTTTCATACGGAATCTCTCAATGGTTTGTAAAATTCAATGCTGCCAAATATGGTGAGGATACCAAAACCATGTCACACTATCTATCAGCGTGCAGCCAAGTCAAGAAGGAAAGCGCAGGGGGAGCCAACCGCCGGACCGTACTCTCTCCTTCAGCTAGTTGCAAAACCTGGGTTTCGCCGGGAAATTGCCACATAGTCACAGCTCGCAACGAATAACAGGGCCGGGGCCCATGATCTACATCATTCTCCGGAACGGGGGGACCCCCGTCTCCAGAGATGAGACAACATTCTGAAAAGCACGAAGATATAAATTTGGAGACGGCGGTCCCCGCCGTACAGCGAATGGATGGGTCATGAAAAGGCCCTATCGGAGCGACCGTTTAAGTCAGCGGCATTCTGGGTAGACCACTTTTCGTTACTTTACGTGGCTTGGGCTTCCAGGCCGACCTACTTTATGAGTAGGGCTGCATAGCCGTTTTGCTGGCGAGGCAGGCGGATCTTGATCTTGCCGTCGCGAAGTTGGAGCGGTTTTGCGGGTCCGGGATGCAGCCGTTGGACGGCGGCCTCCTCCTTGCGCAATCCGAGCTTTTTGAAATTCAAACGTACTTCGACGTCGCGTTTGGAATCGTCGCGGGCAAAGAGGAACACCAGGCAATGCCCCGGCCAATGGTACGTCGCCGCATACGCCTTCACCCGCACCATCGACTGCCGCCACCAGGGCTGCATTTCGATCAGGTTATCGAAGTCGACGCGGCCAAGATGATTCCAATACTCCTCGAGTCGCTCCCACTCTTCCGGCGTGCCATCATCCGCTCCGGAGCAGTTACCGACGGTCATGGCCATGTCGGCGAGGCTGACGGCGCACACGCCGAAATTATACGCCCTCCGAGCCTTTGCATTCCAGGCCCAGAGGTTGAACTGGCCGCTGTTGAGGACCCCGTTGTTGTGGTTCCGCATCATTTCCGGCGTGAAGACGTCGCGGCTTTCGCCGTAGATACGAGCGGTTTGATAGGCGCAACGCATCGGACCGCTGCTTTCGCCATAGCCCTCGAGGCCGAAGCGGCCGCCAACGTCCTGCACCAGGCGCCACAGCCCGTACATCTGGCGAACGTTACGCTCGATGTAGCCTTCTTTTTCCGCGCGGTCCAGTCGCGGGTCGGTCGATGCAGCCCAATCGATCGATTGCCCGCCGTCCAGGTAGATCCCGTCGAGATTGAAATCGCGCAAAGCGCGTTCGCAGTGCAGCCAGTGAACGGCCGTGGCGGCCTCCGCGTAGGCCAGGTAGGTTAACCTGAGCTGCGCGGGCCAGTCGAAAAAGTAGGGCGGAACATGCCGGTGCCGCCACTTCAATCCCGGATCGTTTATGGGAAGCCACCGCGGACTGATGTAAACCACCAACTCCATCCCGAGCGCTTCGCAGTCGCGGCGCAGGCGCTTTACATCCTTGTCGGAGGTCTCCAGTTCCGCCCAGTCGGTTTCGTTGATCGACTGCCAGGACTGATGAAGCACGATGCAGTTGGCGCCGGCCTTCTTGTATCTCTTGAGCTTTGCCGTCGAAGGGATCTCGCGCGCGGTCACGCCGGGATTCAGTCGCTCGCCTTTTTCCCAGTCCATATAGCAGCAATGCACAATCCGCTTGCTGAACGCGTCGGTGTCCAGCGTCTGATGCGGCGACAGCACGGTGTAGAAGCGGCAGGCCGCGCCGTCGGTCATGGCGGCAATTCGGCCGCTTCGCTTTCCACTGCCCGGCGCCTCCTCCATCCGCTGGCCATCATGGCCATCGAGATAGACCGAAAATCCGTGCACTCCGTCGTGCAACGTGCATTGCCCGTTTACATTGCGGGCTATATCGGAGTCCACAATGGCTATTCCCGTTTCATTTTCCGGAAAGAGCCAGTCGCATCGGTCCTTGTATCGGAGCGATGGAGAAAGCCGGGCGTCGATTCGCCATCGGATCGATTGCTCGGGAATCCGAGTAGGCTTGATTTCCCAGACGATCAGCCCGTTGAGGTGGAAACGCAGCGAAACGCCAACGTTCAGCGTACCGCGTCCGCCGCTCTTTTCCTGCAATCTCCAGTTCCAGGTCGCGCCGAGGTGGTTCATTTTGAATCCGGACGCGGCATTGTCCTTGAGCACATATCGGCGTCCTTTCACCTCGGCGGTGATGTCCGGAAACGGTTGGGTAATCAATTCCGCAAGATCGCCCGGCCCGCCGCTGGCAGCGGAGACCATCCGGCCGCTTTTCCGGTCCCATGTGATCTCCGATCCGGCAAACGCGTTGTGCAGGCGTATCCCGTCGCGTTTGGTTTCAACCCGCAGGTGAGCATGCAGGTCTTCGCGATGGGACCGGGTGATGCGGCGGGAAATTGCTTTCGTCTCGTCCATCCGCGCACGGTACTTCGCGTATTCTTTTTCCGTACGCCGTTCCGTCTGCCTACAGGTGTGCAGGATCGCGTCATCGGCATAGATCCCGAGGATTCCGCCGCACTGCGTGGCGACCGGTTTTTTCAAGACGATTGTGCCATTGATCGCGACGCTGATGCTGGTGCGGTTGTTTTCGATCACCAGTCGCATCCGCCGGCGCCGGCGGAATGGAACCGTCGCCTGGGCGCGCTGAGTCACGCGCTCTTTCAGATCGTACGTTTCGCCTTTCGCGCGGGATCGTCGATAGTCGCGAGCCAGTGTTCGCAACTCGACTCGACCCGATTCGAGATCGAGAGTGACACAATGCTCCAAGTGCACGGAACGGCCGACGGAGATTTCCAAGGCGCCCGAACCGGGTGTGAGCACGATCTCCGTGGTGCCGCGGGCGGAGAACCATCCGCCGAGCAGCCCTCCCTGTTTCAAGCGGAGTCCTCCGGGCTCCTGCGAGAACCGTTCCGTATCGGCCCAATCGGGATATCCGGCGCCCATCGTGCTGTAGGCGCCGACGCCGGTAGTTCGTCCCGCCACCGGTACAAATTCCAGCCGTGCCTTCGGTTCGGCGCGAAAATCGACATGGAAAAGAGGTTCGGTTTTCATCTGTGTTCCGGAGGTTGTATATTTTATTCGTCGACCGCCTGTATCTCAAAACTTCGAAAGTAGTCGTCCACCTCCGGGGGACGGAAGGCTGAAAAGGGCGTGGACAGAGGAAGAGATGAGCACGGCTCGCACCTTCCGCTCTTCACAGTCATTCCAGCCACAGCATCCCCCGGACCCCGAGACGGCATCCGGGGCAGGTGTGGATGGCTACTTTACGTTCCCGCGTGGATTCTTCCCTTGGTACTGCTCACGTAACCGAAGCAGAAGAGACCCAGGGTCGCCCCTGGGTCCTCCAGATGGCTTGACAAACTGTAAATACAGCTTTACAGTTCCAGGATGAAAACAACCTGGGATATTCCAGACGAGCTCCTTCGCGAAGTGAAGTCGCTGGCCGCATTGCGGGGGCAGCCAATGAAGGAATGGGTAACGGAGGCTTTACGGGAAAAACTGGCGACGGAGGGGGAAACCGCGAGTCAAAAACTCCGTGGCTGGAAAACGGTGTATGGCAAGGCGGATAAGCGGGATGTGAAGCGCGTCCGAGAAGTAATTGACGATGAATTCTCCCAGGTGAATCCGGATGACTGGAAATGATATTGGATACCAATGCCGTCTCCGACCTGCTGGAGGGAAACGAACGTCTCGCAGACTTGCTTGCACCCGATGTACGCCATCATCTGCCGATCATGGTGCTGGGCGAATATCGATTCGGATTGCTGGGTTCGCGCAGGGGCGTACGTTTGGAGCCGCTGATAGATCAACTGGAATCCGAATCGCGGGTTCTCTCGCCCGACGTCGAGACCGCAAGGGTCTACGCACAAGTTCGACATCAGCTTAAGAAGCGGGGTACGCCGATACCGGAAAACGACATTTGGATCGCTTCCCTTTCAATTCAGCACAAACTGCCGATTGCAAGCCGGGACGATCACTTTGACAGGGTAGAAGGGGTTGATCGACGGCAGTGGTAGAATACTTCGAAATTCGACATTTTCCGGAAACTTCGAATGTCTAATTTTCAATTTCGACTGTCGAAGGCTTGCCCCAAAGTAGTCGTCCACACCTGCCCCGGATGCTGTCTCGGGGTCCGGGGAACGAGAGGCTGAAAAGGGCCTGAAGAGCGGAAGAGATGAGCCCGGCACCCACCTGCCGCACCTCACGCTCTCTCCAGCCGCACCATCCCCCGGAGGAGGGTGGCTACTTTAGCTTCTCGCTTGATCCTTGCCTGCTTCAGGAGTAGGCAACCCTGTTAAATCACCAAAGGAGACCCAATGATGACTTGCTCGAAAACGCCAAATCGGATCCTCTTCTCACGCCTTCTGCCTTGTATCCTGCCTCTGGCCCTACTCTCCACTGGCGCGGCGGCAGAGGATTCGGGTGTGGTACGCCCGTTGCTTGCACCCACTTATGTCGAATCCCCGCCGGTCCTGGATGGAAAGATGTCTGAGGGCGAGTGGGACCGCATCGCAAGTACGACCGGCTTTCTCTACACCGACACGTCTCTCGCAGCGTTGCAGTCCCGGGTGTGGGCGGCCTTCGATGAGGAAACTCTCTATTTCTGCTTTCAATCCTCCAATCCCGGTGGCGTGAAAGGATCAACCAAAGACCACGACGGCCTCGCCCTCTTCGTCGACGACGCGGTAGAGGTTTTTCTGCAGCCCGATATAGACGGCCCCTACTACCAGCTCGCCGCAAACTCCCTGGACACCCGGTTCGATTCCGAGAAACAGATCAGCTCCTGGAACGGGGAATGGCGGACGGCGAGCGGGGTGGAAAAAGACAAGTGGTACGTCGGCGCCACCTGGACGGTAGAGGTGGCCATTCCTTTCGCGACCTTGGGCATCGCGGAGGCTCCCGCCGACGGCACCATCTGGAGAGCGAATCTCTGCCGGGATTGGACCGCGGTGGAAAATCACTTCCGCGCAACAACCTGGGCTCACGTCGGCAGCATGTTCCACAATCCCGCGAAGTTCGGCGAACTGCTCTTTCACCGCGAAACTCCGGTCATTCAATTCACCGGATTCGGCAAACTGTCAAACGGGCTGATCGCGCTCGAAGGCGTTACCTCTGCCGGCGAGGAGCAGGAGATTGATCTTGAATGGGTGGCGAGCCCACGGCCCGATCCTCGGACCCGAACCGTGGAGGGAGCAACCCGGATGCGCACCGGTACCCGCCCCGAGCCGTTTCTGCTGGAAGGATCCGTCGCCGCTCCCGGCGCCGGCGCCTGGCCCGCTCTACTTTCGTTCCAGATCCGAAGCGGCGACCGAACGATTCATCGATCTGCCATTCCATTCGACCTCGAGCCCGGATTTTCCATCGAAATCGCCTCCGCCTTTACCAGGAAGTTCCTGGAAGCGCGGTTTGATATCAGCCGGCTCAAAGATGTTCCGGAGTCGGCCGGAGCGCGCATCGCGCTTCTGGACGCAGCCGGCAAGACGCTGGTGAAATCGGATGCGCCCGGCCTGGGAAAGACCGGCATCGCTTCCGTCCGGCTCGATTATGCCGACGCCGAACCCGGCGAATATTCCCTGCGAATGTCCCTCGTGGATGAAAAAGGAAATACCCTGAACGAGAAATCTCAGCCCTACACGATTCCGGAGCCCCCGGAGTGGCTCGGGAACACCCTGGGAATCAGCGACAAGGTTCCCATTCCATTCGAACCGGTACGCGTGGACGGAAACGCGGTGTCGATGTGGGGACGGGCGTACGACTTCGATCAATCAATCTTCCCGGCTCGAATCGTGAACCAGGGCGTGGAGCAGCTTGCCCGACCCGCTACACTCGTTCTGGAGCGTGATGGAAAGATAGTAGAATGGAACCGGGTTACGACGAAGGTGGTTGCGGAGAAAGAGACTGAAGCCGTCCTGAACTTCCGCGCCAAATCCAAAGCGGCGAAAGTCGAAGGCACGGTGACGGTCGAGTACGACGGATGGGCCATGTTCGATTTCACGGTGTCGCCGCGCAAGGGCGGCCGTATCGACGCCCTGCGGTTGGAGATTCCCTTTCCGCGGAGCGAAGCGCTCTTCATGAGAACCCACGGCCCGATCGCAACCTGGGCCGGAGAGACCATGCGCACGGCGTTGATCGGCGACGTGAAGAACGATGCGAACGAGAAGGCAACCGAGGGTCTGCGCAGCCAGTTCGGCGATGCCTGGATGCCGGATGGATGGAAGGATCAGGGGGAGTTTGTCTTTCAAGCCTATGTCGGCAACGACGAACGGGGGTTGTTCGTCGTACAGGACACCGAGGAACACCGGTTCCTGGAGAGTGGCAACATGGACATTCGCTACGAGGACGATGTAACCGTGCTCGAAGTGAAACTGATCGACATACCGACCGACGTCGATGGCCCCCTGCACTACCGGATCGGCCTGGTCGCGGTTCCATTCAAGGAGTACCGGTACGACCTCGAGTACCTCCTCAGCATGTGCGGAGGGCACAATCCGGCGTGGGTCACCACCAACAATTTCGAGGAATGGATCGAGGGCGGACTGCTCTGGGAGTGGGGCCGCGTTGAAAAGGACATGGAACCGCACCCCAATCACCCGAACCGGCTGTCGGATTTGGTGAAGGAGTTCGAAAACGTGACCATGCGCGGTGTCGTCAACAGCACCTGCATGATGGCCCCCTCTCCGCACGACGCGTTCGACACATACCGGGACGAATGGGTCATCGAACCACCCTACGCCATCCCCGACCACGCGGGCTCAGGGGTCGACCTGGTGATGGTCTCCACCGACAGCAGCTTTCCCGACTATTTCCTGTGGTGGGCAAAGGAGCGGATCGAAAAAGACGGCATCGGGGGACTGTACTTCGACATGGTCAGCCCGTGCGGCAGCATGAATTCGCTGGCCGGGGAAGGCTGGACCGATGAAAACGGCGAGCGCCACATGACGTCGAACAGCTTCTCACTCCGCGAACTGTACAAACGGCTGTACACCCTGGTGAAGGAGGAGGGCGCGAAGCGAGGCAAGGAGTTCTACATCTTCCAGCATAGCGCGGCGGGACCCATCACCGCCTTCGAGGATCACATCAGCAAGGGGGAAGGCTTCAACCGCGAACGCGACTGGCGCCTCTGCACGCCCGCCTTTTTCCGCGCGTGGTCGCTGCGGCCGCTCGGCACGACGTTCACCATGTACCCCGGCATGAGCGCGCCATGGGTCAAGGCCGGGGCCGTGCCGCCACCGCACTACAGCGCGCAGGCCCGAACCCTGATCCACAATGTGCTCTGCACCGCGCTGTGGGAGGAACAGGTGGCCACCGACATGTTTCCGATCTGGAAGTTCCGCAGGGAATTCGACGTCGCGACGGCCGAGTTTGTGCCGTACTACGACGACGATCCCCGGGTCACGGTGTCGCCGTCATCCATCCATGCGAGCTTCTGGCACCACCCCGGCCGGGTGATGATCGCGGCGGCAAACCTCACGGACGAACCGGTCGAGGCAGTGATCGAACTGGACGTGGAAGCGCTCGGCATCGCGGAGACCATCGCGTATGCCGACGAGATCCGCGGAATGGACGAAGACGAACTGACGACCCCCCCGGGCGAGCGCGAGCGGCTCGAACACAATCCAGGCCCCACGACGCTGCCGGTGGAGAACGGGCGCATCACGATCACCGTGCACCCGCAAAACTACAGCGTGGTCAGACTGCGTTGAGCCTGAAGAATCCCCCACCCTCCCGATCCTTTCGGAGAGCCGGAGAGTCGCTTTTTAATTGCCTGATCATCGCGAGCCGATATAACGACACGTCTGATCGAGAACTTAATCAGGAGAAAAAATGAAACTCGGACTTGTGACATACCAAATGGCCCAGGAATGGGACGTGGACACCATCATCTCGAATTGCCGCGAGGCCGGATTTGCGGGCGTAGAATTGCGGACGACCCATGCCCATGGCGTGGAGGAGACCCTTTCGAAGGCGGAGCGCAAGGACGTCCGCAAAAAATTCGAAGACAGCGGCATCCGAGCCTATGGACTCGGCACCGCATTCGAATATCATTCTCCCGATACCGCGGAACTACGCGAGAACATCGAGGGCACGAAGCGCCACATCGAACTTGCAGTGGACCTGGGGATGGAGGGGATCAAGGTCAGACCCAACGCGCTGCCGGATGAGGTGCCGGAAGAGAAAACAATTGAACAGATCGGGGTGAGCATGCGCGAAGTGGCCGAGGCTGGCGATGGCCAGGGCATCGCCATCTGGCTGGAAGTGCATGGCGGCGGCACGTGCCGGGTCGACCGCATGCGGAAGATGATGGACATTGCGGACCATCCCAATGCGTACGTCACCTACAATTGCAATCCAGAAGGCGAGACGGACGAAAACGGAAGCTGCCGGGCCAGCTACGATCTGTTGAAACACAAGATCGACTGCGTTCACATTCAGGAGCTCTGGCAGCCGGGTCGATACCCCTACCGGGAACTTTTCCAACTTCTCAAGGCCGACGGCTACGATGGCTGGACCAGTTACGAAGGCCCAGGCAGTTCGGATCCGGTGGTGGTAATGCAGTGCTACAAGAAAATGTGGGAGCTGATGCTGGGTCACACCACGCAGCCTGCTACGTAGCACTCGCCAGCACGGGTATCCGACCCGTGTGAATAAGAAGTAGAGCAGAAAAGATCACGGGTAGAGCACGGCTCACCGCTTGATCCTTTTTGCACCTGATCTTGTTCCGACACGGGCAGGATGCCCGTGCCACGGTTTAATTAATTCGCAGAACCCGCAGGTTCTTTGCATCGACCTGGACCGGCAGAACATCTGAATCGAGAACCTGCTGATCGCCGGAGAGAATTTCGCGGACGTGCAATTTTCCGGCGGGAAGACCGAGCGCAGCGCGATCGATTTTCAGTTCGCCGTCAATCGGTTCACGGGTGAGGTTCGAGGCGACAATCATCAGGCGTCCGGGTCCGATGTAGAAACTGGCCAGCAGACCTTCCTTTGATGCAGCAACCCTCGGATCCTCCTGGTAGTAGGGCACCCACTCGGCGCCATCGATTTCGAACTCGTCCCACGCCTTCCAGATCGGGATCAGGTCGCCTTCGATCTGCTCCTTCCAATGCCCGACTGTCAGTACGTCGTGAAGCAGGGTACAGGCGAGCGGTTCGCGGTGCGGGGCACGGTACTTGCCGCCGCGATATCCGGGCATGCTGACCGTGGGGTAAAAAGTGTAGGGCACGCCCAGATGGCTCCACGACTCGCACGCGCGGAAGTAGGTCGGGGTCAGCGTGTCGAACGTATCCGCGGAACTCCAGCCCTCTCCCTTGGTCATCATATCGACAAAGGTCGTCACGATGCCCTCTGCGCTGTGCTGAAAGATGAAGAACTCTCTCCCCCGCTTTGCGCCCTCTTCCTTCAGGAAAGTGTAACACCGCTTGTAAAACTCGCGGCAGGCAAACTGTTCCGCGGTCATATGACGTTTGCCGTCCCGCTCGAAGCCGCAACCGTGGTGAGGATTGGTGCATCCGACCGGACCGGAAAGGTCGAGATAGATTCCGCCAATGTCGTACTTCTCTATCATTTCTTTCATCCACCACAGGAAATAATCCGGAAAGCTGGATCGCGGGCACACCTTCACCAACGTTACATCGGTGCCCGCATGATTGGGATACCGGACCGGCGGTTGTTGGGTCCACTCCGGGCCATACTGTTGGAACTCCTTTTCGTCCTCGACAAAAAAGCCGGAACCGATATTGACCAATAATTCCACGCCGTTGCTCTGCCAGTTGGCGGTCATACGTCGCATGCGGTCCGGGTCGGTGACGCGATAGTCCTTTTCGATCCGCCCGAATTCCCACAGCACCGCGCCCGGAATTTTTCCGTCCGCGGTGTCCTGGTGTTCAATCATTTCGGATTTCCAGTAGAACGGGTATCCAAACAACAGGCGCTCCATCCGCCGGTCCCGTTTCCGGACCGGGGTGGCCTGCAAGGCAAACTGGTAGTGCAACGAATGATCCAGGTTGGTCTGCCGGTTGATGAAGTTGAATCGCAGCAACGTCTGGTCTCCCCTCTCGACCACTTCCAGCGGGGACCCCTCCCAGTTCATCTGCTCCGGAGTTTCCATATAAAAGAAGATCCCTTGAAAGTCGTTACCCGCCCAGAACTGGGGAATGAACTCCTCGCCCCACTTCCACCCGTGCGGCGAATACCCAGGCGAAAAGCCCTCCGGCACCACGTCCGCTTTCAGGTCGCCGATCAGGGCATGCTGAATTTTCTCCGGAGCGGCCCAACGGTCGATGGGTACACGCGATGCGCGCAGAAACGGGGTCAACTTTCGATGAAGCGGGATCTCCAGTGACAGCTGCCCGATCGACACCTCGCCTTCGAGCGGTTCGAGGTCCAGGTCATAAAGTAGAAAGCCATCGTATTCCGCCCGGAGCGAACCGCGGATTTTTACGGTGTCGTTTTCGGCCGTGAACTCGAATTGCGCCTGCGTCGCATCGTGATCCGCAAGTCTGCATTCCGCGTCCCGCCACTCCTGGT
>Ga0310124_10001862_pt1 | contig 14609 bp, 5 predicted proteins | sample CB11b_AW_Bot5_MG_FD_203507 | JGI IMG/M metagenome (GOLD analysis project Ga0310124, IMG submission 203507) | Marine microbial communities from Western Arctic Ocean, Canada - CB11b_AW_Bot5 | ecosystem: Environmental > Aquatic > Marine > Oceanic | place: Canada: Western Arctic Ocean | collected...
TCCAGTTTAATGTTCAAAGAGTCTAGGAACGACCCTTTCTGTTGCTCGATTGTATTTAACTCGACTAACGAGAATTTGTGACCTGTATAGTGTGCCATTGTTTTATAATTTCCTATATATTATTCGGAGGCTAATTCGCTCTCATAATTCAGTTGCATAGAAGTGGTAACATAGGGGTCACTTACTCCTAACATCTCGAATTCCTGCATCCTGACGAAATTATTCTGCTGACGAATCATTTGATTAGTCCGTTCTCGCCACGTCTTAAAGGTTTCATCCTTTCTTACGAACGGTATTTCTGTAGTTCCTACGCTTGCCATTGCTTATTTCCCATCATCTATCCCAAGATTTCTCGCCTCAACCAAATCATAGACGATTTTCTTTAAACCTTTAATTTCGCTCTTCATACTATTTATAACTCTTCGTGAATCTTTCTTCGCCTGTACGTTTAATTTTTGTTCTTCTATCACCCTTTTCCTCTTGGTATAGGCATCAACGTCGGTGAATATCACTGCGCCAGTATAGGGGTCTTTTTTGTATGTCGGTTCCGTGGCCATGATTTTTCTCCTAGGTTAGCGCCAATACTCTCATCTCGCGGATTGCTGGTAAATAGCAAGGATGAGTCGTATGTAATTCAATTTTAATTTTAAAGTGGTCAAATTCGTCAACTATTTTCTTCAATGGAGTGTAAGTATGCTCAATAAATTCCATATCAGTCTGGATAGACGTGTTGGTAATCGTAACTCCACTATCTTTCATCTCTCTCCAGGTAATAGATGGCTCTTCAATAACAGCAAGACCTATTGGATAATCAGGATGTTCTGCCGCTACGATTGAGTCAATCTCCATTACAGGCACTTCAATTTTGTCGTATGTACCATCTTGATTCAAGATTTTCTGATAAAACTTTCTATCTAAATCGTCATCCCATAGTCCGAACCAAATGTCACCAACTTCATAAAGACTGAGGTCAGTAACGCCTGGAAATGGATATGAACCACCAGTAATATCTGCTCCAACTCCTGCTAAATCTTCTTTACATACGAAACAGGTTCTAATAATTGATTTCATATGAGAAATATCAACCAAGTGCATCATTGTTAAGTTGGATGGGTCGTCATCACCATCAACATAAGCAGTAGATACTGCCGCACTTGAACCAGTACCTTGTATAACACCAGCCCAGTTCGCAATCCCTGATTGCTGAACCGTGATAACATTCTCTGGACTATTAGTTCCAGATGGATAAATAAACGCATACTCTTCTTCAAAATCGTTTACAGTATAATCACCGTGAGTAATTGTATTTGAATATGGTACAACTTCGATATAACGAGGAATAATTGTACCAGTAGAATAGTATACTCTTACGTATGTATTAGAAACTTCCTGAACACTTAGCCACATCATTAAATCATTGGCCGCATTTGACAACCTGACATCTTTAGACTTATAGATTCCCATTTGATTCTTGACTGTCGGTGCAGAATCCCAAATAATATTGTTGACAAGAACAGTCGATAGTCTCTCTTTATTAAGAACAGGAGAAACATTTGGATTCTCTGTTGCAAATGTTGTCTTATATGATATTGGAGTATATTGATATCCAGCCGCGATAGTATGAGTACCATCAAGCGATACCACATTGTCGAGAACCACATCTTCGTTATCTAGGACACCACCAATAATATTGTTTGTGTCGCCATTAATAAGAGCCTCCATTTGTAAAGACGTTCCAGAGAGAACAAGTGGTTGAAAATTGGGCATAAATGAGGCCGCCAGTTTAGTGTCAGCAAATGGCTTCATATTAACCTGAAGGTCTCCAGTAGCCACAAATTGACATCTATTCATATCAAATTTAACATCTCTTAATTGTTCTGCGGTCCACGTGGTATTGTTCTGAGAAGTAAATAAACTACCAAGATAAGGTTGTTCACCAATATATGACCCAGTAAGTAAGTCAACTTCTCCTAATTCAGAAATCCACATATTATATTTCAGTGAATCAGATATCACAACAAAACAATATTCAGTTTGATTCATTAAATAAATTGGGTCAGCGAATTGGAATCTCGTACTTACAGCACCATCTGTAGAAGTAGCAACATTTTCAGGATATAACATTTTTGATGCGAGTGGAATTTGCTGTGTTGATGGATAACCATTTATCATTGTTCGTATTTCTACTCGAACTGGAACTGATTCATCATCTTTTGACCAGAAAAATAAGTCAATTGAATCTATGAATACGCCACCATCTGAGTCAGCCACAAGAAATGATTCTGCTACTGGGTCATAATACTCAGTAATCGTTCTGCTTTCCGTGCCGCCTTGATTGCCACTCGACATATTAACCGTTCGTGTGTCACCTAAAATAGCCCGTGAATCATTAATTGCTTCATCAACTCTATAACTTTCTAAAGTCGATAGAATATCTCTCTGGCGTCTATCAAGAGTACCAGCAGACGTAAAGATACCAACTGCTTGTGTAGTCATTAATTCTGGTTGCACAAAATGGTCTTTCATTGCAAGTATTTTCATACCCGTTCTGATTCTAATTCCATCAGGACCTTCAGAAGGAATCTGCAATACAGCACCTACAATTTGTCCAATACTGTTAGTCATAACTGGGTCGCCCTGGGCACCGCCTGTTGGCGTGATATAGTTATCGACATTAATTTCATCAAACTCAAAGTGCATAACTGTATTCGGTCGGAGTTTCTCTACATCAATCGTTACAGGAACTGACCTCATCCAAGGTATAGCAGAAGAGTCAACGAATCTGTCACCAACTTGTGTACGAATGTCATTAATTTCCATCCAACTTCTTTCACCAGTACGTACTTGATTATTAGTTTGCTGTTGACGTTGGTCCCAAGTAGTCGGGTCTGTGACAGTTCTCCAAACAGTTCTTTGTCGAGTGGGTCGATTCAGAATGGTGCCTGAACCCCAGTGAATACCAGTGTTCCACGCATCTTCCATAGTTCCTTGGAATTGTCCCATATGTCCACCGAATCCAAGATTACTTGTAAATGTTACTATTTCTTCTCCTTCAGATACATTTGTTCTTCCGCCGACATCAGCCCACCCAGACCATTCAGTCTGCCAAGCATTCCATCTCGTTTGTGTTCCAAAAGTTTCTACTTGTTGTCTAACAGCGTTATTGTTTTCATTTTGAATAATAACGTCTGGCATATAAAGTTCTTCAAACCAAGTATCAGATTGAGGAGTTAATGTACAGAATCCAACCCAAGATTTTCTTGCGAATGGATTCAAGTTAATAACTTGAGAACCATATGGCTGTGTAATCCAGGCCTCCTCAACATTAAAGTCAAGGGTATATGTCAGATTGTTATTTTTAATAGCAGTATTGACACCACCTTCGCAATCCATTCCGTACATTTCATACGGTACAGTACAAATACCTGCTTCTGGAAAGATGGAACAGTAATATGCTTCATCGACAACATCACCGATACCGTGGTCAACAAATGGGTCAACTAAGATACCATTTTTATATCTCTGTAATCCCTCTGTGTCTAGGACCTGCATATCTTGAGTAGTCTTTTCAAGAAGATTTAATGCAGTATAATATTCTAGTTTTTCAAGTCGATTTTCTATACTACGAATATCTTTCATCGTAAATCGTTTATTTTTTACGTGAGCAACATTAATATTCTTATGATTCCTCGTATATGCTGGTACAAACATATTATACAAGGTCATTTCATTCATTTCTTCTGTTGGAAGAACTGGGTCATCTGAAGGAAATCCTTGTTTAATTCTAATCAGTCCATCATCATTAATTACTAATCTATCTCTTCGTGGGAGATAGTAATCATAAGAAACAGAAATATTGGAGCCAGGCAGTGGTAAATATGTGCCGACTGCGTAATCGTCTACCGATGCTCTAAAGTCTATTGTATCAGCAAGATTACGGGATTTCGTTTGTGAATCACGATAGCCTGGAACATCATCGTAAATAATACCAGCATCAGTAAATGAGTTAACCGCAAAATAGTTTGCAGTCGTAATATTACCGAAAGTATATGATTTGTATGTTACTGTATAAGTACCTGGCTGACTTGGATTGACTTCATCATTCCAAGTGAATGTAGCATCATTAAAAGTCGAATCGGTATCACCACTGTGGGCATAAAATGAATCTATAACTTCTGTAGTATCAGGCGCAATAATAGAAGTAACTTCTGTTACCGCGTGGGGCAAGGTTAATGTTTCATCTGTAAGAGTAAAATCACCTGTAGTTGTATCGTGAGATAGGGCTCTCCAGTTAGCATTAGACATATACATATCTGCCATAATAATGATATTATGTCCACTTAGATTTGTAGAAACCGCTCCTGAAACTTGGTCTATAATAGTAATGAGAGCAGTTGTATTTCCTGACAAGTCAGCAGTCCAAGTATCGCCAGCGGCGACAGTTCCGTTCTGTGGTATAACTGATTGAGAGAATTCATCCCAAATATATAGGATTCTTTCCCAGTGCATATCGTTGAAAACAGCAGGCACTGAAGCAACACCACCAGATAGTGATGCTGTAGAGTTCTTTTGTGTTGAAAATGTTACCTGACCAAGAGATAGTGATGCGGTGACTGAGTGAATCTCAAACATCCAAGGATAATTAACGCCCTTTTTGACAGCGGAACCAGTAGGACGATAAATTTTTGCGTATGTCGCCACGTCCGCTTCTGAAACAATATATCGTGCAGGTGCAATCGCATCAAGACCAATTTCATTCTCGACATATATTCTGTACATATTGCCGAATTGAGTAACGTGGGTAACACGTTTTCTTTCGCCAATAGTATTTGGAGTTGTATTAGCAGATGTATGATTTTCATCTGTTACAAATATAACATATTCTTTGTTTACGACATTAAAAACGCCGTTGATATCGTATACATTTTCTATTTCAAAGTATGGTCCGAATTCAGGAACGATATGGTCATTTGCTACGTGACGGGTTGACCTTGCCCGGTCTGCTTCAACTGATATGGGAACTAAAAGTTCGTGTTCATATCCGTTGATGTATGCTTTGGAAGGGTCTACTTTAATTTTATAATGGTCAGCGGTAGAACCTTCTTTAAATTCGATTGGGAATGGATTTAGTGTATAGTTGCCAGATTCATCATAAGTTCTCTGAGCCATCTCATTGCTGAGAAGAGAATAATCAGTCGATTCATATTTTGTGGTGACGATTCCATTTTCTACATCCATCAACCATAACCACTTATTAGCCTCACCAGAATCTGCCTCTTTAACAAGAGATAAAGTTATCTGATATCTGTCCCCGCCGGGTGCGTTCTGATTATAGAAACCAGAAGCAGGGTCGAGAAGTCTTGGGTCAGTCACTGACTGAACAATAACTTCTTCAATATCAAATCCAACTTTTGTGGTTGGTGTTGCGTTAACTGGGTCTAAGAAAATAGTTTGTGCTAGAACTGGAACAAAGAAATCATCAAGCCAGTAAACACCATTCTCAACTCTCGCCTCTAATGCTTGTCCTGTACCAACTATGACTCCTGCTTTATAAAGTTGAGTGGGGTCATACCAAGAGTTGTCAATACAACTTCCATCGGGGGCAAAGCCACCATCGCAAACTGTATCGTATGTAAATAAATTTTCGTTTGAAAGAAATTGTCCAGAAAGGATTCTGTAATAATAGACGGGCTGTGTTTCATCATCGTGGAGTTGCGTAACAACAGCAACAGCGTTTGATGTTTCACCATAAACAACACGATTTAACCAAGTAGTATCAGCGGTTGCGAGTTGTATCCACTCTCTTTTGCCGAGACTAACTTCACCTCCAACAACGGGAGTACCATTTAACCAAATATGGTTCGCCGAAGCAGACATCTGCTCCTGAAGAATAGATTGTATCTGTGTTAATTCTCTGGCTTGTACGGCACGACCAGGATTAAATAATATCCTTAAAAATCTATCTTCAACAGTGAAGTCATCATAGTATGGAGATGTGTTAAAATTATATGCCATTCGTATTTATCCTAAAAAAGTTCCTGTTGTCATCCTTGAAACACCCTTCACAAAAGAAAGGAAATTCATTAACTCTAAAACCGACTTAGAATTCAACTACGAGTTTTAAATCTTCAATCTGGTCAGAGGCACGAGTAATCGCACGGCGATTCTCAAGATAAATTAACTGTCCACTATCTGCTTCTAGACTCACATTTGCATCGGCATATACGGCCGCTTGGGCCTTCGTTCCACCTCCAGCAAGTTCAGGGTTACGCAATAGACCAATCTGCCTAAAGTCATCGTTCTCTGGGAAACCATCTGAAGTTTCCAATCTAACGTGAATTAGTCCGTGATGGGTTTTTGCTGTAAAGATTGAATCAACATCGCCAAAATCCATTTGTTCTGAACCCGCTAATACGGCTGTACCTGATATAACAGGCATCCAGTCATTAGTTGTCGAGTTAATGATATCGTTCAATTCCAATTTGTATAGGAATGTCCATACATAGTTGTCAGACGTTGTTATTGGTAGAGCAACAAGTCCCGCAACATCTCCTGTAAAGCCAGTTGGCTCTTCAGAAGCACCAGTAGGTAGCCATAAACCACCGACAGTACCTTCACACGTTGTTCGTGAAACAGCAGTTCCACCGTCAAAAATACCACCAACATAGCATTTGCCACCAGATGGTTCGCCTGTACACGAATATACACGATATTCGGAATTCATTACTGTAGAGTGATACCCTACTTTAGATACGAATGAACGTCCTGGTTCAGCAATTCCCGTTATGCCGCCAGCGGCATCTCCGTCAAATGCGATAGTATCGCCAACTTCCCAGTCAATACGTGGTAGCACCGGGGAAATATCATCGTTCTGTATTCGCTTGGTACCAACAATGTCGGTCCAATACTGACTTTCGTGTTCATCTAGAGGGTCAGGTAGTGTAAAGTTACCTGAACTTTCGTCATTTCCCTGTGCATCATCCGGCCAAGCATCAGAACGTCCAAAGCCAAGATACAGGTAGTTATCGTCAACAGAACCAGTAGTTTTGAACTGGTCGATAAAAACCATCAAGTTCTGAGTTCTGAATTTACTGGTTACAATTGCACCCATTTTGATTACTCCTTAAATTTGTAATTTGATTATCTTTAATCAGAACTATTTATACGTTTTATTGATTAAATTTTACCATTGTTCTATGATGGGTCCTTCGGCCATACATTACTCTCATCAATGATAGTAGTATGCTCGTGGTCTCCTAACCCACCGCCTGCGGTGCTTTGTGTCCATTCACCGCCTTGCTGTACGCTACCTGTATAGGATATCAGGTTATGATTATCATAATCACTGGTCTGTGATACGATATTATAAGTCGAGCCATCCCACTCAAGAACTAATTCGTGAGTATATTGTGCCGCGTGAGTGGTATCTCTTTGTGGTGTAGTTATAAATGTGCCTGTTAATAAAGACACATAATCTGGAACATCTAGCCAATAGTCGTGGTCGTGATAACCACCACTTAATAGAAAAGTATGAACAGTTGTTCCAGTACCAGCAATAATGTCATATTGGCTGATTCCATCTACAACAAATGTCCCATCTTGGCCCATATTTGGATTGAATTTAATCGTATATCCGTGGTAATGACTATCTGAACCATTCGGTGAATCAAAGAATATGAAGCCATAGTTAGCGTCTTGGGCATTAATTAGTTCATTTGCCTGACCAAGAGTGACAGGTTCACACATTCTACCAGCAAATGCACCCGCTGTATCAAGAGTACATCCCGTAAATAATAGATGGTCGTGGCTTCCTTCACCCTCAATAAAGGATGGCTGAATCCAAACTATCGGCGGATTATTCGCTTGAAGAATACTATTAATCCACGTCTTTCTTTCTGACAAATCTTCTATCGTCTCCGCCGTGGTAGACGTAGTAACATCATACGTAATTACTGGGTCACCGACAACAACTTGGTCAGTACCATCCGAATAGAAGGTCGTTGTAGTTGTGGTCGTAGTAACCTGTATAGTCGTTGTCTCAACTGTTGTGACCAAATCACTATACGTTGTTATTATAGTTGTATCGCCTGGGTCAGGTGTATCAGGATATGTGGTCGTAACTGGCGATAATTCTGTAGAAGTAACTTCTGTAGTAATATTCGGTGCAGAATTAAGGACCTCATCACTCGTTTCTATCTTCGTTACGTATATGCTACCACCTTCTTGCTGTGGTGTAACTTCGAGATTTGGATTCCAGTCAATTGTTAAGTTATGCCAGTGGAGCCCTTCTGAAAGATTCTCTACTACAGACACATAATATTTTGATGGGTCTTGCAGAACATCTTCAATACCACCTCTAATCCAAGTTATAGAAGATTCACAATAGAATATATCATTTGGGTCATCCCATTTTATAACATATTCGTGAAAGTGAGCACCCTCAATAGAATCATAGATAATAACTGAGTCTATAACTCCGTCAATTAGTTGCATACCTTGTTCAATTGTTAGTCCATCACAATAAGCAATCTCATTATTCCAAGCAAACGGTCCAACAAGTGTGCCGTTATGAAAGTGAGGATGAGAACCACCAGGATACGGATAACCAGGTGAACCAAAATCAGGCACTATCTCTAGTAACTCGTTAAATCCAGGTCGTGAAGAAAGATTTGAAACATTAGTTGGATGTGCGTGACTACGTGGGTCAGTATCATAGAACTGGGCGCCATCACCTGATTCCCATTTCTCAACATCTAAAGCAACAAATGACAATAAATTATCATCGTATGTAATTTTTATTCCGTGATAATGGTCTCCGTTAGCGATAGATGAATACATCATTACTTCGTCAACCTCACCATTAATTAAGTCTGTCGCTTGATTATCATCTAATGGCATTGCTGTCCTGCCAGTATTTACACCAATTGTATCTAATACTGTGTTATTAAATGCGTGTAAATGGTCTGGTTGAGAACCTGCTAGATTATCCCAATCGTGTGCGTGTGATAGAGTAATATCAGGTGCAGTATAGAGTGGTGTACCATTCCAACCCAGATGTGTTAACACACCATCCATTGTGAGTGTATGTTCGTGAGTACGTAGAACTATGTCTACTGGAGAATATTCACCTGTACTATTTACATCCCATAATTCTTCTACTTCATCAGCAACAAATTGCTGAGAGGAAAGGTTCCACATAATTTTATACTTGTGATAATGTTCGTGTTGGCCACTATCAGTAATGGAAGAATAAACAATAATTTCATTAACAACTCCATTTGCTAAATCTTGTGCTTGAACTCTTGTAAACGGTGTTGCTAGTCTATCTGTGTTTGGACCAAATGTATCTAGTGTTGAACTATCAAAATAATGTAGATGGGTATTTTCGCCATACTCATTCGCACCTAAAATCTGTAGAATAGGTGCAGTTTCAATATAGAATTCTCCTGGACCTTCTTCAGTTTCTGGTGACCAAGGTGTATCAGCACCAGTATCATATGGTTCCCATTGCTCCGTTTCTGAGTTATAGTGCCAACCAGCAGATGAACCGATAACAATCTCTTCGTCTAAAACTGCTGACCACGAAATTATTACTGGATGAATATGTGATTGCGGGTCGTTCCATTCCCATATTGGGTAGAACGAATCCCACTCAGTCATCTCAATATCTGATATTTCAAGTGCATCAAATTGTTCTTGAATTGGGTCGTATGTTACTTGATATCCGTGAACGTGTGCCGTTTCAGAGGCAGGTATTTGTGATTGTGCAGGAGTCTCAGTTTCCGAATCGTATGTCTCTGTCAATTTGTATATAGAGGTATTGTTTGGTCCAGTACCTTGGAAAGTGTTAATACCTACACGAGTAGAGAGATAAATCTCTCCCGCTGTATCTTCACCAATCGTTATTAACGATTTATCGTGGGTTGTAAGTGTTACTATTTGACTGACTGGGTCCCAGAATGAAAGGGCTTTTCTTTTCCACCCTATCGCACTGCTCCAAGTCGGCTCTGAGAATGTATCGTGTCCTTCTGGATTCGTTTGCCCAATTAAGTTGAATACATTAAAAGTAGCATTCCACATAATAGTAAATGTATGTGTATAAAATTCTGCGTGAACACTATCAGACTGAACGACAACTACAGTGGAACCAGGTGTCGCTTGTAAAGAGGCTACTTGTGCAGGTGTTAATTCGCAAGTGTGGCTGTGGTCAGCAATGGTGCCAGAAGCATTCGGTGTTATATCAAAAGTCGCTGTAAGTCCCTCTGGGTCCTCTTCAAGTGCATATAGATGTCCAGAAGTACCAGCCCAACCTGTACTCCAATCACCAAATATATACTTGTCTGTCATACCAGTCAATAGAGAGCCACGATATACGTAGCCGCCTGAGATACTGATGCCAGTTCCGTGACTGTATTCGTGTATAGGATGCTTTAAATCATTTAAATATTCTGTCGTATTAGCATATTGTTGGTCAAGTGCGATTTGGTCGATGATTGCCTGGTCTTCCTCGTAGTAGTGATATGCTTCCATCACTCTCCAACCATAGTTGCCACCGGCTTCTATGATGTTAATTTCTTCAAACTTATTTTGACCAACGTCTGCACACCATAATCTATCTTCAGTATCGAAAGAGAAGCGCCAAGGATTACGTAATCCATATGCCCATATCTCTGGTCTGAAATATACTAGACCAGTATCGCCATATAGTTTCGCATTAGCAAAAGCGAATGGGTTATCTGCAGGGATTGTGTACGGTATTCCATTCACGGTATCTTCTGTCGGGTCTATTCTGAGAATAGTGCCGAGAAGATTAGATGGGTTCTGAGCATTACCATAAACACCGTGTCCACCGTGTCCACCTGAGGACGATGTATCACCTGCTGAACCACCATCTCCAAGTCCAATGTATAACATTCCGTCTGGACCAAATTTAACTTCACCACCATTATGATTCATATCTGGTTGTGGAATTGTAAGAAGAATCCTTTCAGTCGCAACATCTACACTCGCACCTGCCACATTAGCAGTAAATTCTGAGATGATAGTAGTCGAAAGTGGATAACCGTAGGCACCAGTCGCTGGTCCTTGTTCTGTCATATAAAAGACATATAACTTACCGTTATTTGCGTAATCAGGATGAAAGTCAAGACCCAAAGTGCCACGTTCATCGTAAGCACCGAATGGTCCTAATCCGATAGCGTGTTGAATAGTCGTTAAGTCAAAAAATCCTTCTGTAACACCAGTTGTTGTGTGCAATAGATAGACAAGTCCTGACTGGTCAACAATAGCAATTTTATCTGGGTCCATTGGATATGCTACAATAGTCGCAATATCTGTTACTTGGTCTGTTACAAGAACATCACCAACTAAATCGCCTGTGTCACCTGAACCAGGAACTGACTGAATAAAGTTACTTGAATATAATCTAACCCAGTCTACATCTGGATTTAATGTGTCGCTCCAAGTCTGAGTATGTTGGAATGTGAATGATGGTTCGCTCAAGAACGTAGCAAGAGTTGAGTCATCTACGGAAGTAAATACGTTTTGTGGCCATGAATTTGAGGCCCAATCACCACCGCCCATAATATTTTCGTCAACAATTAATTCTGGTCTGAAGTTGTAACATATCCAAGTTGCAACTGGTGTATAAGTAAATCCGTGAGTTAATGCGTTGCCTTGGAAATCATTGTGTGTTTCCCAATCGACATCATACGTAACCAAATATTCGTGATAGTGGGCAGTTAGAGTGCCACTGTTATCTATTGTGCCACCTTGGAAGACACCATCAATTGTATTTGGACTACCGTTATCAAGTTTACCAACGTTATCGTATAGAGTAACTGAGGCAACTACGCCATCAATTAAGTCTCTCGCCTGTTGTCTTGTAAGGCAATCAGAAGTACGACCTCTTTGTCTGTCTACAATCTGGTCTTCCTCAAACCAGTGTACGTGATTCGTAGCCTCTGGAAGGAATGCTGTCGTATGTTTACTTGCGTTGAACTCTGGAATCTCAAAGGCATTGTGACTTATTAATGCTCTTGCTTGAGTATGTGTAAGACCAGAAGCAGTTTGTTCTGTTCCGTGTACAATCAAATTTGGAATTGCTTCATCATTAAAAGCGTGGTCGTGAAATGCCGCGGTACCGACTGTCATATTTGGCAATTCAAGTCCTTTAGTAACTCTAGTTGCTACTAGAGGAGCGAATCCATTTTTTCGTCCGTGAGAGTGAATCTCGTCAGATGCCTCAAATGCTTGAATTTCAACTGAATCAATAACATCATTAGTGACACCATATACTTTCTGAACAATAGTATCTTCTCTGTTTGACTCGAAATGACCATAAGATTTTTCTGGAGCATATTCGGCCTCAGGCATAAACGCTTCGACCCACTCGACAAGTCTGCGGAGTGCTTTGAATACCCCAAGTTCCCAAATTTCACAGGAAATCATACGACCATCTGTCGCACTATATAAGTCATCTCTAATGACCAATTCAGTTACCGATGGCGGGAACTCTGTAATTGGAAGAACTTTAAGAAGTTTATAGAATTCAAACAATACTTTTTCTGGATAGGCATCAAGTGCTAGTTTAACATCAGAATTCAACCAAGAAATTGTATATAATTTCTCTTTAAGTGAAGTACCAATTCTTTTAGAATCGAGTTCTAAGAGAACAGATAAATGGTCACCAGGTGACGCCCAGCCTACAGGATTAACTAATGTCGCCCTATTATCTAGGGTCTGCATCATTTCTATAACATACTCTTCAAATCCCTTCTCAAGATATACCCCAAAGCCAATGTGAGCGTGGCCGAGAGTACCGTGTTGTTCTGATTCTTGGTCCCAGATATCTATAGCAACATCAAGATAGGAGAAGATATGGATAAGAAATTTAACATAATCAGTCGGCATCTCAACAGTCATATTAACTTTAGACTGGAATGAGAATTCAGCAAATAGTTTTAGACCAACTGGATGCACCAGTTTCTTTAAGACTTCTCGATATGATTGAATAGGAACATCAGATTTGACCACATAAGAGAAATCCTGATAGTAATCGTTGTCTTGTAGTTTTCTGTCAGAAGAAAGGAAGCCAGCAGAATCTAACCAATAACCATTCGTTTTCCAAACAGAAGTATTTACATTTGGTTGTGTTGGATTATTGGCAAGAGCCTCACAAGTCTCTCTAGTATCAGGTGGAGACGAAACGCCCGTTAGAACATCATTTTCTACACTCTGTAAAGGAGTTGTTACTTCAAGAAGAGGATACCACGCCAGGAATGCAGGCTCACCATAGTAAGGTGATTCGTGCAAATGTGCATCTGGGTGCATCGCGGCAAGACAATCAATTTGATTAGTGAAGGTACCTAAGACTGGCCAAGATTCCGATGTAGTACAGAAAGACTCAGTTGGAGTAGGATTCCAATATATGCCTCCAGTATTGTAAATCTTTTCACCAACTAAGAACTCGCCTGCTACTTCTAGCAAATTCATCTTGGTGTAATCTACATCTATTCCATCAATTTGAGCAGTTGCTCCAGAATCTGTACCTGTAATTGAAACTCTTTCTGGTACCCAGTGTACTTCATTCGGGTGACCTGAAATATACAACCATTTATCTAACCAATTATGTCCATTAACGATACATTGGCCATCAGTACGTATACCTTCTGAAATAACAATTGCAACATAGGGTATAGTACCTAATGTTCCTACGTCTTCCCAGATTGGTTCGTCTTTAACAAAGGTCCCGCTAACGTCTGTAAGTAATAGTCTCTGATAATTTCCTGTAGTTACGATTTCATCCATATCTACGAATGCAGTAGCACCCGAGATTTGACCAATTATCTTTTTATTGTATATGGCTCTGACTGTATCAGCATCGTGTACATTTTCAGTTTCGTTATAATATTCGGAACCCGAATCTGTCGTTGCTTTGTCAGTTAGAATTGTAATCCATTGAGGCTCATACCATACAGAACCAGATGCTTTCATCATCCATTGTTTTGGATAAATCGTTTCAACAGTAGTGTCGAAATCTCGTCTGAAGAGGAATTGCAGGGCAGATTCAGTACCTTTCTGCCTATATATTGGTTGAATATTTTTGGTTAGAAAAGCCTTATCAGTAGTAGGTACGGTAGGGTCAATAGAAGTATGAGGAGTACCGTGAAGATATTGTTTCTCAAACTCTGGGATGAACTGGTCGAGAGCGTGGTCAACATCCACGTTCTGAATCAAATCAGTTATCTGTGTATATTCACCTAGTTCCCCATTAACACCAGTTTCTCTCTCCAAGTATTCAAAATACTTGCGGAGAAAGGTGATGAACATAGGATGGTCTTCCCGAACATAATCGGGGACCATACGCTCCACAAAGATTGATAGAAACTTTGCTGGAGATTTAGTGAATTTTTCGTTAGCCATTATTTGTACCTACACCCATCAATTTATACTCTGCATTGTAACACTACTTTTATTTAGTACCAGCAGGTTACTTCTTATTGCAGTAATGTCGTTTGACTGTGGTGTAGCGTACAAACTAATTACTGAGTTTGTGTCAAGAACTGGTCTAAATCCAATTAACTCAATAATTCCATTTTCATAATCAA
>Ga0310124_10001863_pt1 | contig 14601 bp, 12 predicted proteins | sample CB11b_AW_Bot5_MG_FD_203507 | JGI IMG/M metagenome (GOLD analysis project Ga0310124, IMG submission 203507) | Marine microbial communities from Western Arctic Ocean, Canada - CB11b_AW_Bot5 | ecosystem: Environmental > Aquatic > Marine > Oceanic | place: Canada: Western Arctic Ocean | collected...
GCCTATGTCCAGCCGTGGGATCGGGGTAAGCTGGAGACGTTCTTGTCGGAGTATGGACCGCTCGCGCCGTCAAGGGCAGAACAGCTCCCCGATCAACCGTTCACTGTGTTTGACGCTCGCAAGGAAGGCGGTGCCGAGGGCGTCTTCCCGACTGAACAGGCGGCAAAGGACTATATCGCCAGCAACAGCGATAACAGGATTCTGGATTACGCCACGCCTCGCGAGATGGAGCGGCTCAACCCCACCGGGCCGGAATCCTACGAGTATGAGATGCAGGCGATTGAACGCCTCGTCCGCGAGGCAGGCGTGTCGAACGAGAACGTGGCCGCTGCGCCCATCGCGCTGCCCGACCAGAGCGACACCACCACGTTCTGGACTGGTGGCCCAGACAAGTGGCAGCCCGAGCCGGGATACCCGCATGGGCGTCCCCGGATCGACAAGATTGGCGAGGGTGAGGGCGCTGCGATGTATGGGCCTGGCTCCTATGCTGGCCAGGCGGTCGATACCGCGAAGACCTACCAGCCGAGAGAGCATGACCTAGAAGCCCAGTACATGGCGAAGTACAAAGCGGCAGAAACCCGCCACGATACAGCCACGATGGAAGTCATGGAGCGATATATGCTCCATGAAAGCCCAGCCGACATCAGCAAGTTCATCAATAGTGGCGAGTATGAGCCGGCCTATGTAGAAGAGATGATGCGCGCCCAGCGTGAGGGGGCCGCGATTTACCGCAACGCGGAAACCGCTTTGATGCGCCAGGACGTGCCCAACGCTGATCTGGCGAAGTACCTCGACTGGGACGCGCCGTTGAGCGAGCAGACGGGGGAGGTCCGCGCCGCGTTAGAGCGTGGTGGATTTATCAATGCGGGTAAGCTGTCGCAATCCACGGAGCCGAACGGAAGAATCATTTTCCGAGACGACAAGGGTTCGATTGTCGCCACGGCGATTCCAGAATCTATGATGGAGACGGGCGAGGGCCGAAGCGGGTATCGGCTCTCGTCAATAGGCGAGAACGCCACTGGAACTCGTCTATCGAGACCGGCGGTTGACGATGAGCAGATGAAGAGGGTTGTCGATAAATGGTGGAGTGGGGATGACATAACCGGCGAGCAGCTAATGCACCGCCTCGGCCGCGCTCAACCCGCAGCCGACGCGCTCCGCGAGGCTGGCATCCCCGGCAACAAGTACCTCGACCAGGGAAGCCGAGGCACGGGCCAGGGAACCCGCAACATCGTGACCTGGGACCAGGACACGCTGGATCGCTTCGGCGTCTGGGCCGAAGGCTACCGGCCCAAGGTGCTGCGCCGGGACGCGAGCGGGAAGCCTATCGAGCGCGCCCCGCTGCCGCCGCCCGCGGTGGGCGATGCGCTCCTCGAGGAGATGGGCCGGCGGCTCGATAAGATGGGCCCGATCGAGCGGAGCCTCGCTGCACCGAAGCCGACCGAGACGCCCGCGTTCAAGGAATGGTTCGGCGGCAGCAAGATGGTGGACGAGGCGGGCGATCCCCTGACGCTCTATCACGGCACTCGCGATGACGTTGAGTATTTCAATCTTGACCACCCTGGGCGCAAGGATGTCGGTTGGCTGGGGGAGGGCGTCTACCTGACCACAGACCCGCAACTGAGCGGTATGTACAGCCAGTTGAAGCGCGGCGCCGCCGACCCGAATGTCATGCCGGTCTACGGGAAGCTGGAGAACCCGTACTACGCGACGTTGGATGAAAAGCACCGCATCCAGATGATCACCATGAGCCAGGGCGAAGAGGCTGGCAGGGCGGCGGCAGGGGAATGGACACGGGCGCTCCAGGCCAAGGGCCACGATGGTGTAGTTCTTCAATACAGGCCCGAGGACGTGGGCGCGGCCAACGCCTCCCGAGAGGTTGTGGTCTTCGATCCAAAGGGCGTGAAGTCGGCCATCGGCAACGTAGGCACCTACAATCCAGACAGCGATTCCCTCACAGATCAGCCGTTGGGGCGCGGGCCGCTCGTCCAGAGCCTGGTCGAGCCCCTGACCGGGAAGACGCCGCCGCCCGCACCGCTGTCCCCCATCCGCCAGACGAGGCGGATCAACCAGATGGCCTTCGACAACGACGCCCGCGACCTGGCGCGCCGGGAGGGAATCACCTTCGACCAGGCCACGCAGCGGATGGAGGCCGAGGCCGAGGCCGTCGTGACCAGGCCACCCGAGGTGCCCAACGCACTCACCTTGTCGAACAGCGAGCGCGCCTCGAGTCTCGGGGATGTCAACTACAACCCGTTGCACGTCAGGCCCGCCGCCAGACGGAAGGTCGAGGACATCGCCCGCGATGTGAACGCCAAGACCCTTGAGGCAACCGGCGGCGAACTGCGCGACGATGCGTCAATCGCTAAGATCATCGCCAACGAGGCGTGGCAGGCGCTCAAGCAAACCAACAACGCGGCGACGTGGTACGGCGACAAGATTCGCGGTGCCCACCACATCGGCGCGCTCAAGTTCCCCGAACTCCTTACCGATCCGATTGCCTCGTCAAAGCTCAACTTCATCATGGCGATCATGTCGAACGGCACCAAGGTGAGCGAGAACGCGAAGTTGGCGTGGGACGGCTACGACGAATACAAGCGGACAGGACTGATGCCCGCGAAGGGATCGGGCAAGGAACTAGCGGCCCAGGAGTTCGCCTTCCGGCTCTGGGATCGTCTCGCGGTCGAGATGGGCGAAGCCGACCTGATCAAGTTCCTCACCACCAAATACACGGTGCGGGACATCAACGCGATGGGCCTGGGCAAACAGGTCAGCGGCGAACTGCAAGACGAACTGGTCTACGGCGGCGCGATCTTCGGCCCGAAGGTGGGCGGGGCGTTTTTGCCCAACCTTGAGGGCTTCATGGATTCGCTCACGATGGATCGGTGGGCGATGCGGACCATCGGTAGGGTGCGTGGCGATCTGGTCACGGCGCCGAACCCGGCCCTGCATGAGAAGCGCATCAAACGCCTGCTCGGGACGCTGACAGAGGCCAACGTGGGGCGGTTCGGCTATACCCTCAAACAAGTGCGCGGCAAGGACAACCAAGCCGCCCTCGAGGAGATGTCGGCCAAGGCGTTAGCCGCCTACCAGAAGAGCGGGTTCAAGAAGCGCACCAAGTTCAACATGGCCGCGCAGCGCGTCTCGGAGGACAAGTCGCTTCTGGCCCAGCCGAGGAGCGGGGCCGACCGGCGCTCGATTCGCGCCATCTTCGCGGAGGTGGTCAAGCTGCTCGATCAGGCGGGCGTGAAGACCACCCTGGCCGACACCCAGGCCACCGTCTGGTATCCCGAGCAGGAGTTTTATGGTAGACTCGGGGCACCCAACAAATCGCAAGTTGACTTTGAATCGGTCTTCAAAGACTTGGCGCTCACCCGTGGGTTTACGGAGGATCAGGTCAATGCCGCAATATCTCGATCCAGAGGTCGATGACCTCGCCCCGAACGATCTGAGCAAGCTGGAAGAGGTGGTCAAGGCCGTCCTTCGCCTTGCCGCGACCAAGGGAGTCGCTGCCAGCCCAAAGGCACCGCCGGTGACCTCGCTCAAAGACACCTTGGCAGGGGGGGGTGGACGAGCCGGCCCCCCATGAAGTAGCCTTATTGTTATGGCCCGCCGTGAGGCGCGCTATTCCCAGAGCCCCAGAAGACGGGGCCAAGATGGAGCTTTACCATGGCCGATTCAACCGACGCCGCTCCTGGCGTAGTTGTTTCTCAACCCATCGTCGGCGATCCGGCAGCTCACGCGGCGGCCGCGAAGGTGTCTGCGGATGCCCTCACGGCCCAAGCTGAGACGGTCACCGATGCCGATGGAATCACCTCCCTCGACAGCGGCTCGCCGGTCACGCCAGCCAATGGCAAAGCTAAGGCGGGGGCCGCACCGGAGGGGGCAGCGCCCACACTCGATCCCGAGCCCGCGGCCGACGAGGCCCAGGCCGAGGGGGAGAGCGAAGGGGGGCAGGCCGCCGCCGAGGAAGAAGCCGTAGCCGAAGGAGAAGCCGAAGGCGAAGGAGAAGCCGAAGGCGAAGGAGAAGGAGAAGAGACCACCGCCGATATGCTTGTGTTCGACTTCGGTGGCAACAAGTTGGAGGTGCCGAAAGACTCGGTCCCCCCACAGCTTGCGACACAGATCGACCAGTTTGTCAAGGGAACTTGGACCGATTACACTCGCAAGTCCCAACAGAACGCCGAGGTGGCCAAGTCCAATTTAGCCCGAGGCGAAGGCCTCGAGAAGATGGCAGGCCTCAACGGCGAAGCTCTCGAGACTTATTCAACGGGTTTGTTATTGCGAACGGAAATCGGGCAGCTTCAACAGATCAACCTCCAGGCACTCTGGCAGTCGGCGAACCCAGCGGATCACGACCAGGCCAGGCAGATCTCGGACACGATCTCAAAGAAGCAGGCCCTGTTCCAGGACATCGTCGCCCGCGTTGGGGCACAGGAGGCGGCACTCGATGGCGCGCACCAAGCAGAGCTTGACAGGCGCAGCGGCGAGGGGCGCACCGTGCTCAACAAACGCATCAAGGACTTCAGCTCGAAACACGCCCCAGAGGTCGTGGCCTATGCCGTCAGTTGCGGCATGTCAGAGGCCGAGGCCAACAACTGGGCGCTGAACCCGATGATGACCGAGATGGGTTGGAAGTCGATGTTGTACGACCGCATGCAGGCCTCGACCGCAAAATCGGTCAACGGCTCACCGCGAGCCCAGGCTTCTACCGCCCCCGCCATGAAGGCGAAGGGCGCGTCCAGCGACGGATCATCGGATCCAGACAAGATGCCGATGAGCAGACTGGCCACTCACCTGGGCTTGCCTGGATAAACATCTAAGAAGGCAAACCAAATATGGCGAACTCACTACTCACCGCGAGCATTGTCGCCAAGGCGGCGGTGCTCCAGTTGGACAACAATCTTGTGATGGCGAAGAAGGTATTTCGCGGTTACGAGGAAGAGTTCAACAAAGACATCAACGGGTACGAGGTCGGTTCCTCGATCACCATCAAGCGCCCGCATGACTTCACCGTCCGCGACGGCGCCGTGATGAACGTGCAGGACACCGACGAGGGCCAGCTCACCCTCACCGTAGACAAGCGCAAGGGCATCGACTTCGAGTTCACGTCCCAGGAGCTAACCCTCTCGATCAAAGAGCTCTCGGAGCGCGTGATCAAGCCGGCGATGATCCAGCTCGCCAACCAAGTCGATGTCGATCTTCAGGCGCTCTACGCGGACGTGCCCTCTTGGGTTGGGACGCCCGGCCAGACGATCAATTCTTTCGCGGATTTCGCAAAGGCGCCCGAGCGCGCCGATGAGTACTCGAACCCGCAAGAAGATCGCACCATGCTCCTGTGTCCGGCCGACCATTGGGGGCTGCTCGGCAGTCAGACCTCTCTCTTCACTGACACCATCGTGAGGCCGGCGTACCGCTCGGGCCAGATGGGCCGGATCGGCAACGTCGAACTCTACATGTCCCAGAACGTCGCCTCCCATACGGTTGGAACGAACTGGGCCACTGGCTCGACGCCGTTGACCAATGGTGCCGCGCAGGAGACGACCTACAACGCCTCTAAGACGACGAACACCATGAACTTGATCACCGATGGGTGGAGTTCCGGTGCGACGTCGCTCAAGAAGGGCGACGTGTTCACGATCGGCGGCGTCAACGCGGTCAATCCGATCACCAAGGCATCGCTGGACTTCTTGAAGCAGTGGGTCATCACCGCCGACATCAGCGACTCGACCGGCGACATCACCATGGTGATCCGCCCGGCGGCGATCCTGGTGGGTGCCCATCAGAACATCTCCGCGACCATCGCCGATGGCGCGGCGCTGACCGAGGTGGGGACCGAGGCCGCGGCCTATCGCCAGAACATGCTGTTCCACAAGAACGCATTCGCTCTGGTCACCGTGCCACTGGTGGATCCGCCCGGTGCGGTGGAGGTCAGCCGTCAATCGTACAAGGGCACCCATGTTCGGGTCATCCCGGTGTACGACGGCACCAACGACATCTCGAAGTGGCGTCTCGACATCCTCTATGGCGTCCAGACGGTAGATGAGCGGCTAGCACACCGCTTGAGCGGCACCGCGTAGATTAGGTAGCCGTTAATTCTGCTTCTTTCAAAGCAGGACAAAATCAACGCGAAGAGAAGGGCAATACCATGACAGTAGAAAACTTTGGCGACGGCAACACCGATGGAAGCAATGTCTTTCAATCTGGTGAGAAGGGCGCGTTCTTCGGAAAAACCCCAGTCGTTCAACCTGTAGGAGCAGCACAAGCCGCGACGGGTGCCGCCGCCCCAGCGGGGGGTACTGGGGCAACGGCGGGCGCTTACGATAGTGCCGCAAACCGAAACCTGATGATCACGCTGGTGAACGAAACCCGCACTTTGGTCAATCAGTTGCGGGCTGACTTGGTAACCCTTGGAATTATCAAGGGCGCCGCATAGCGATTTGGGCGGGACCGGCGGTCCCGCCCCTTTCTTCATTCCAGTCGCAATTTCAACAGGAGAAAGGAGAGTCCGGTGGCAAAGGAAGTAGCGAAGAAGATGCCGGGGAAGACCGCTGACGAAGCCGCCGCCGATGCCGACGCCACAGCGATGGGCCCCACGCCCGAGGGCAGAGATGTTGGGGCCGAAGCCCCTGCCAAAGCCGAAGCTGTTGCGATGGACGGTGCAGCGCCCTCCGGGCGGGAGGGCCGCCAAGTGGCCAAGGGACCAACCATCGGCTATCGAGACGCGCCGAAGGAGCTTGGAATGGTGGTCACCGCTGCCGTCTTTCCCGATGGGTTCCTACCGACGAGCTGGAAAGACACGCCGGCAGCTTGCAAGAACTACTCCGGCAAGGGCCACGACGCCTACGTCAAGGTGCAGCAGCAGCCGTCCGGCCGGTGGGCGCCAGTTAGCACAGACTAGAGCCCCCTGATGACGCTCCTCACGATCGCCCACGACATGTCCGACGAGACGAAGGGCGCTCGGCCGGCCACGATTGCGGCGAACACCAACCCAGACGCCCAGAACGCTCTCCGCATCATCAACAAGTGCGGGAAGTGGATGCAGAAGGCGTATGACTGGCAGATACTTCGGAAAGAGCAGACATTCACGTCGATCGCGGCCGAGACGCAGACCGGGGCGCTGCCATCCGACTTCGACCGTTTCATTCCCGAGACGTTCTGGGATCGTAGTTCCAACAACCTGATCACGGGCCCGGTCTCGCCCGTTGAGTGGCAGGGGCTGAAGGTCCAGAGCTTCAGCTCCCAGAACAAGAAGTTCGCCCTTCGAGGCGGGGCGATCCTCACGCAGCCCGCCCTGGCTGTCGGCGTGAGCTGCGCCTTCGAGTACATCAAGGTGAACTGGTGCGCCGCCGCCGGTGGCGGTGCGGATAAGGCCGCCTTCACCATAGACACCGACGTGGCGCTGATCGACGAGGAGCTCCTCACGCGCGCGGCGATTCTCGAGTACCTGGCGGGCGAAGGGCAGCCGTACACGAAGGCCCTTAGGGACTTCACGGACTACTTCGACCGGGTGACCAATATCGAGGTGGCCGATGGCGGGGTCGCCGCCGTCGCCGACATCTTCGCGCTCAACTCCCGCCACTTCGAGGGCTCGCCTAAACCCAGCCGAGCCAGCTACGGATCGGACTTCTGATGGCGTCCTTGACCGAAATCCTCTTAGGGCAACCGGCACCAGAAGAGCCGCGGTTAGGAGCGGTGGCGTCAGATCTTTTGAACGCGGGAGGCCCCAAGCCTAGCCGGGTAGACGACTCGTGGAAGGAACCCTACATGCGCCTCTTCGGAGGCAGCCCAGATGTATTTGATTCCGAGCGCGCACCATATCAAGGTGAACTGAAATTCTTTGAGAAGAACCCGCATGTTGCTGGGATGGCAACGGAAGACAACAGGGTGATCCTCAACCCGTTCTCACCACTGGGACCAGATGAAATAGCGGCCGTGGCGAGGAACGAATTCAACCGTCTTCACATACAGCAGAACCCTGATATTCAACCATCCTTTACCCTCACGAAAGAGCAAGAGCTTATGCTTGCGAGGCAAGGATACACCAACCCAGTAGACAAGATGGCAACCATTGGGGCGCGGCTGGAAAGCGGCGATCCATCAGCCGGAGCAGGCACGCCGGAGCAGTTGGAATTTGTTAGGAGGCTCCGAGAGTCGATGAGGGGCGGCCTATAATGGCGCCCCGAGGCCAGCTCGCCGCGACGACACGCTCTATGCCACCGCCGGTCGGCGGCTGGGACACGCGCGAGTCCCTGGCCGATATGCCCGAAGACCACGCCATCATCCTGGACAACTTCTTTCCGCTCACCGACAAGGTCGGCCTGCGGCGGGGTCACAGCTCGCACGTCACCGGCATGGCCGCCTCCGATGTCGAATCCCTTATCGAGTACGTCCCGCTGACCGGCTCTGGACAGCTCTTCGCCGCGAACTCCGGCAACATCTACAACGTGTCGGTCGCTGGCGCGGTCGGGGCTGCCGTCTCGAGCGGACACACCAACAATCGCTGGCAGCACGTCAACATGGGCACCGCTGCGGGACAGTTCGCCCGCCTATTCAATGGTGCCGACACGCCCCTGCTCTACAACGGGTCAACCTGGGCCACCACGGCCATCACGGGACCGACAGCGGTAAACCTGATCTGGGGCAATCTCCACCAACGCCGCCTATGGGTGGGCGAGAAGGACAGCCTCTCGGCCTGGTATCTGGGGGCCAACGCCGTGAGCGGCGCGGCCACCGAGTTCGCCCTTGCCGGTATCGCCCGCCTCGGCGGCTTCTTGATGGCGATGGCCACCTGGACGCGAGACGCTGGCGACGGCATGGACGACGTTGCGTGTTTCTACACCTCCGAAGGCGAGGTCATCGTCTACTCCGGCACAGACCCGGCCTCTGCCAGCACCTGGTCATTGGTCGGCGTCTTCCGCATCGGCAAGCCGATTGGGCGGCGCTGCTTCGTAAAGGCCGGATCGGACCTCATCCTGATCACTCAGGACGGGTTCGTTCCGCTCTCGGGCATCCTGACCATGGACCGGAGCCAGACGCGCTTGGTGGCGCTATCCGATCAGATATCCCAGGCCGTCAATACCGCCGTCAGGCTGTACGGGGAGAACTTCGGCTGGCAGCCGGTTCTTTATCCTCGGGCGACGATGCTGATCTTCAACGTGCCAATCTCGTCTTTGGAGAGCCACCAGTACGTCTTCAATACGATCACAGGCTCCCCCTGTAGATTCACCGGGATGAACGCCGTCTGCTTTGGGATGCTGAACGACAACCTCTACTTCGGCGGCCACGACGGCGTGATCTACAAGTTCGACGACGGGACCAGCGACAATACGGCCAACATAGAGGCCGATGGCATGCAGGCGTTCTCGTACTTCGGAGACCCTAACACCAATAAAGCGTTCAAGGAGATCGAGCCTATCTTCCAGTCGGACGGAAACCCGAACGCCGCGATCGACCTAAATGTCGATTTTCAAAAGAAGCAGCCGACCGGGGTCGCCGCGGCATCGGCCGTCTCGTCGGGACTGTGGGGGATCTCGAAGTGGGGAATCGGCCGGTGGGGGGCGGCCGACCAGGTATTCAGTGGGTGGCGCGGGGTGCGCGGAAACGGTCGCGCCGCGTCAACCAGAATCCGCATTGACACCTCGGCGGCGAGGCCCCACTGGGTGGCAACGAACGTGCGCTATATCCGCGGAGGGCAGATGTGAATGTCAGGATGGCAGCTCCGCCCGACGAGGACGCCATCTTCTTCCTGCTGCTGGGCATGGCGGAGGAAAACACGAATCACCCGGTTGCCGTCCAGAAGTCGCTGGACAAGATCCGTGAGGTCATCGCGCTCGGAGGCGCGGCCGTCGTCGAGGACGAAGGCGAGATCATCGGATCGGTTGGTATTGGGCCCAAGGAGGCGTGGTTTTCAACCTACAGATTCTTGGGTGACTACTGGTTCTATGTTAGACCGGACAAACGCAATTCACGCGCCGCGTTATTGTTGAAAAACACCGCGCGCGACGTCGCGAGGGGAGTGCACCTCGACCTAGTATTTGCCGTTTTCTCTATCTGTGACGCAGAGAGGAAAAGCAAATTTTTCGCTCGGGACATGACCTACCTCGGCGGGTCTTACGTCATGGAAGTGGAGAAAACAGATGGGATGTGCGTGTAGTTCACCGAGCCCACCGACTCCTGTAACGGTCAACCCCGGCGCCACGGCGGCGTTGCAGGCGACATATAACAGAGAGGCCGCGCTCGAGCAGCGCGCCCTCAATATGCTTGACCAGGACACGCCGCAGGGCAGCGTGTCCTACGAGCCCACGGGCGGCGAACGTGTCGAGGGCATCCCGGACTATTCGGTCACCCAGACGTACTCGCCTGGGCAGCAGCGGCTGTACGACCGCTCGCAGGCTCTCAAGGAAGACTACGGCGAGATCGCCACCTCGCAGCTCGGTAAAGTGCGGGGTTCCCTTGAGACGCCGTTCGATCTCAGTTCCTTTGGTCCGGCGCCGACCATCGACGCGGGGACCAGGGAGGAGGCGCGCGATGCGATGATCGCGAGGCTGGCGCCCCAGTTTGCACGGGACCGCGCCAAAACCGAGCTCCAGCTCGGGAACCAGGGGTTCGTGCCCGGCACCGAGGCCTACAATACCGCGATCGACGAAGTTGGCCGGCGAGAGAACGAGCTTTACCTCGCGGCCGACCAATATGGCCGCAGCGAGATGGAGAGGGACTACGCCTCCGCGGCTAACGTGCGGGACAGGGCAATCAACGAGGCCGCGATGCAGCGCTCGCTACCTCTGGATGAATTAGCGGCCCTCGCCCAACGGTCTCAGGTGCAGAGGCCGTCGTTCCTCGGGACGCCGCAGGGTCAGATCGGGCCGGCAGACATAGGCGGGATGACATTCGGGGCGGCGAACATGCAGAACGCGGCAAACCAGGCTAATTACGCCCAGCAGGCGGCCGCCAGTCGGGCAAACACACAGGGCCTCTACGGCCTCGCCGGAGCCGGCGCCTACTTGGGGGGGAAAACCTACGGCGGCGAAGGTTGGACTTTTGGGGGTAATTGACAATGGCATTCAGAAATCCCGGCGGCGGGTATACGACGAGAAACCGATTCTCGCAGATGCTCGAGAACATGGAAGCGCGGGCCGGTCCCCCCGAGACGACCACGCAAGGGCTGGCCCATCTGCTGCGGATGGCGACGCTCGGATGGGAGGATAACCAGGCCGAACGCGGTAGCGCCGGGGTCGCCGAAGCGTTCGCTAAAGGGGCGCGGGCGAAGCCATGGGTGAACCCCGACACCAACTTGGTGGCGCCTGGCACCATGCCGACTGACGTGGTGATGGAACACCTCAAGGGCGTCCCCGGCGCGGAGGCCAGATGGGCCCGGCGCAACCTGGGGGGCAAACTGATGGACCGCGACGCGGCCAGGGCCGACCTCAAGGCTACCCGCGGGCACGCGGCCACGGTACTCGAGGAGCAGAGGAAACATGACGCCGATATCCGAGCGAGTAATAGGCGGTGGGATGAATTCAAGTTGAATCAGGACTTCGAGAACAAGCTCTCCCTCGCCAAGGCGGGGGAGGGGGAGGGGCCGTTCCGGGGCGAGGGCATGGAGGCGCAGTACCAGAACGCCCTGCTGACCCTGGATCCATCCAATCCGCAGTACGCGGCGGCCTATAGGGCGCTGGCTGCTGGTGTCCCGAGGTGGGATGCGTACACGCAGACCTGGACAAAGGCGCCGATGAACATGACGGGCGTGAGGCCGCCCACCGGGCCGGGGTATAGCCCCGCCACCAGGGCACCAACCGCGACTGGTGGCGCGCTAGGGGCCATTCCTGACGCTGGGGCGCCTGCGCCTAGTGCTGTGCCCCCATCGGCCACCGGAGGCCCGCTTGGATCGCTTCCACCGGGCGCTGCGGCGCCTGTGCCGGGTGCCAGCGTGGGTGGCGGATCGACGCTGGGCCCCAACGCGAACTACGAGCCGGGAACCGAGGGCCTCCCCGAATCGCTCCGCACTCGCCATGTCGTCCCGCCTGGGATGAACCCGAGCTCCAAGGCGGCCATGGACATAAAGAAGCTCGAGCACGATCGGCTGGCTGCGATCGAGACCATTGGGAAGAACAAGGTCGCTGCCGAGGCGAAACTCTACAAGGAGGGGCTGCGGGTCCAGAACATGAGGCGGGCTGGCGGCACCGTCATCGAGGATCTCGGTCGCATGCTCGAGCTCTGGGAGGGCACCTCGTTGGCCGGCGGCATGACCGGCGCCGTGCTCCGGCACATTCCGCTCGAGGCCAACGATGTCTACCAGATCGACGAGATCAAAAAGTCGGTTCTGGCGAACACCAGCGTGAACGAGATCATGAAGATGAAGGCGGCGTCCGAAACCGGCGGCGCCCTCGGCCAGATCCCCGTCGCGCAGATGGAGAAGATGGAACAGCTCCTCGGCGCCTTGAACACCTCCGGCCGGCGCGAAATCCAGATCGACAACATCAAGCGCATCCAGAACCTCTGGCTCGACATGGTCCACGGGTCGCCCGAGCAGATCCAGGCGCGGGTCGGGAAACAGCGGCCTGGTGAGTATGCCGTGCTCACCCAGGAGCGTGCGGATGAGCTCTCGGCACGTTTCGAGCTCTCCTTCGACGAGCGCGGCCGAGCGAGGACTTACCCGGTGCCAGAGGGCGTCACCGAGGCCGACATCAATGAGACGATGCGCGTCAATCGCATGACCCGTGAAGAGGTTCTGCGGGCGCTCCATGAGAGGGCACCCTGATGGCAGACAGGAATTTTCGCGCGCCCACCGGGGTTGGATACCAGACGGTGGCCGCTGACGAGCGGGCTGCCATGGACCAACTCCAGGTGTTGGGCACCGGCGAGCGGGCTACTATAGACCGACTAAGGGCAGAACGCGTCACTCCCGAGCGGGGCACGCCGCCGGCAGGCAGGAACCTCCTCGCACCGACCGGCACCAACCTCATCGAGGACCAGGAGCTGTCCTGGCTCGAGGTCGGCAAGCGGGCGATCACCAACGTGCCGGCGAGCGGGCAGCAGTTCTTCTCGGACATGTGGAACGCCGTGCGCCACCCGATCGACACCGGCGGGACGCTCTACGACGTGGCCGATGGCGTGGTGCGGCTGATGGTTCCAGGAGGAGACAGCCCGAATGAGGACAAGGCTCGGGCTGTGGGCGGGTTCTTTGCTGACCGCTATGGATCCGTCAAAGGGTTCAAGCACGCCGTCGCGACTGACCCGGTGGGTGTGCTTGGAGATTTCGCTGCTGTGCTTACTGGGGGCGGCGCTGCCGGCGCGCGACTGCCCGGCGTGCTAGGTCAAGTGGCGCGCACCGCGGGCACCGCCGGTCGGGCCATCGACCCTGTGATGCTCGCCGGGAAGGGCGTTGGAAAGGTCTGGAGCGGCGTCAAGAACGTCCCAGGCGCCAACATCCCGATCCCAGGCGTCAAGGACTTGCTTGCCGCTCCGCTGGGCGCCTGGACTGGCACTGGCGGCGCGCCGATCGTTCGCGCCGGCGAGGCAGGATTCGCGGGCGGCAAGCGCAGCGAGGCCTTCGTCGAGGGCATGCGCGAGCCCGCTGCCCTGGACCGGATTGTGGCCCAGGCGAGGGGTGCTTTGGGGAAGATCAAGCAGGCCGCATCGGATTCCTACAAGGCCACGATGGGCAAGGTGGCCGAGTACACCAAACCGATTCCGTTCGATCCCATCAACAAAGCCTTCCGCGAGGTTGCGGACTCTGGCACTTACAAGGGTGTCGATGTGACGCCATCGGTTCGCAAGTTGGTGGACGAGATGGCCGATGTCATCGACGAGTGGCGCGCACGCGCGCCCGAGGACTTCCACACGCCCATGGGCCTCGACGCGCTCAAGCAGCGCATCTGGGATATGGGTGAAGGGCTCGAGCACGGGTCAGCGGGCCGCCGCGTCGTCGGAAACGTCTACCACGCCATCAAGGACGAGATCATCGCCAACGCCCCCGAGTACGGAAAGGCGATGAAGGACTACGAGCGCGCCAAGACGCTCATCGGTGACATCGAGCACGCCTTGAAGATAGGCTCCAAGGCCAAGGCCGACACGTCGATCCGCGCCCTGACTTCGATCATGCGGAACAACGTCAATACCAACCTCGGGAAGCGGCTGTCGTTAGCCGAGACGCTTGAGAAGGCTGGCGCGCCGACGATGATCGACAGCATCGCAGGGGCGTCGATGAGCAGTCCGATGCCTCGGGGGATCCAGGGTGCGACGGCTCCGATAGGCGGGTTGGCCCTTACCGCCGGTGTCTACAGCGACGTGCTGCCCGGTGCTACGCTCGCCGCGATTCCCGCATCTTCGCCGCGCCTGGTGGGTGAGGCCGTGCATCTCGGCGCCCGCGGCGCTGGCCTCGCCAGGGATCTCCTCCAGTCGCCGGTGGGCCGGGCGACGGTGGGCAGCCCACCCGCACGCCTGGCAACGAATGAAATGGGGCGCCTCGAGCGCGAGCTCAGAACGCGACCTCCCCTTCGGATGGAAATCCGTCCGAGAAGACGTTGACGACGGCCGGCGAAGGAGAAATTTGCGATGAGCTTTGATGGAAGCGGCACCTTCACCCTCGCGGAGGCGGCG
>Ga0310124_10001865_pt1 | contig 14597 bp, 12 predicted proteins | sample CB11b_AW_Bot5_MG_FD_203507 | JGI IMG/M metagenome (GOLD analysis project Ga0310124, IMG submission 203507) | Marine microbial communities from Western Arctic Ocean, Canada - CB11b_AW_Bot5 | ecosystem: Environmental > Aquatic > Marine > Oceanic | place: Canada: Western Arctic Ocean | collected...
CAGGGCACCCGTCGTTCGGCGTACGGGTTGGAGCCACGCTTCGATCCATTGATTCCACGCGCGCTTCGTTACGAAATCGACGAGCACACGACACCCAACGGCGTAGAGCGTGGGGTCGATCCAGAAGCCGTGCGCAAAATCGGTTTCCTTCTCCAGGATGCGGAGGTGGAAGCGGTTGTCATTGGTCTGCTTCATGCGATGTCCGATGGATCGAACGAAGCGTCGGTACGTGATGAGATCGAAGCGGTCTGGCCTGAAGCCGTGGTGATCTGCTCCTCCTCGGTCTGTGACGTGCCCACGGAGTTCGAACGCTTCTCGACGGCGGCGGCAAGCGCGTATGTCACGCCGATGATTCGGCGGTATCTCCAGAACCTGGAACGGGAACTGGGAGCCGCTGGATGCCGTGACACGCTGCGAATCGTGACATCAGACGGCGGCACCGTCACGCCGGACGTCGCCATATCGGCCGCGGTTCGAACGGCCGTTTCGGGCCCGGCCGCAGGAGTCAGTGGTGCGCGTCATCTATGTGCGCTTGCCGGCTACACATCGTTCGTGACGTGTGATATGGGTGGAACGAGCTTTGACGCGTGCCTGGTAGCAGACGGCATACCTACACTGACTCGCGAGCGCACGTTGGCTTTCGGGCTTCCGATTGCGGTCGAGATGCTGGACATCGCCACGATTGGCGCTGGGGGCGGGTCGATTGTGCGGCCGAATGAGGTGGGTGGTGTCGATGTGGGGCCTGACGGTCTGGGCGCCGATCCGGGGCCCGCGTGTTACGGAAAGCAGTCCCACCGAGCGGCGGTCACCGACGCGGATGTGGTGCTCGGTCGACTGGGTGGCCGCCTTCGCCTGCCAGAGGGGGAGCGGACGCTCGATGTGGGTGCGGCTGAGCGCGTGATCGCCGAGCGTGTGGCCACGCCATTGGGAGTGAACGTCTTCCAGGCCGCGGAGGCGATCGTGGACCGGGTGGACGAAATGATGGCGGAGGAACTTCGAACTCTCTCTCTCGAAAAGCGCTGCCCACTCGATGAGGCGGTGCTGGTGGCCTATGGTGGTGCTGGACCTCTTCACGCAGCCGGCATCGCAGCCGACCTGGGGATCCGAACGGTTCTCGTTCCTCCGCGCGCGGGGCTGTTCTCCGCGTGGGGTGGGCTGCTGGCGGAGCGACGCGAAACGCAGTCGGCGCGTGTAACGATCCCGCTCGAAGAGGCAGCTCTCTGTGACCTTCGTGCACTGATCGACCAGCAGACAGAGACTGTCCGGATGATGCTCGGCGACGAATCTGATCTGCTTGTTGAAATCGACGTGGCCTATCAAGGTCAGGCAGCTTGCGTCGCACTGCATCTGCCGTGTCGTTTCGATGTGAAGCTACTCAGGTCTCAGTTCGAGAAGCGCGCCGGTTTAGCGGGATTGGAGGATGTGCCCCTCGAAGTCCGAGGTGTTCGAACGACGGCGATCAAGGGAAGCGTTCGGCAGATTCAGAGCCTGCTTCCGATTGTGGCTGGAGGCACCGGTGAACCGTCGGAACACAGGTCCGTACGGTTTGGCGAGGAGGACGTATCGTGTCCCGTGTTCGACCGCGCATCGCTTGTCGTGGATACGGCCGTGGATGGCCCCGCTATTGTCGAAGAAGATGGTGCGACGACGCTGGTTCCAGGGAATGCGACATTCCGGGTGGACGAGCGTGGCCTGCTGCTGGTTCAGCTTGGCGGGGTGACGTGAACGCACTCGACCCGATTCGCGTGTGGTCACGCATTCAGGGCGCCGTCGATGAGGTCGATGCGGTTTTCCGCACGCGTGCGTTCGACGCATCCCTAAACGGCGGAGATACAGCGGCGGTGCTGGTGGGTCCTGACGGAGTGCCGTGGGCGCAGGGGACGAAAAGCACGCCCTTTCTGACGGCATTGCTAGGCACGTGGCTCGAAGGTTTGATCGATCAGTCGAAGGCCCACGATGGTGAAGTCATCGTGTCGAACGATCCATTCGATGGGGGCTGTTCGTTGAGTGACCTGCGCGTGGCTACACCGATCAGGATTAAACCTTTCGGTGTGGCTTGGCTGGCCTCGGCGGGACATTATCCCGATATTGGTGGCCGCGTTCCGGGTGGTGTCTGTCCCGAGGCGTGGGATGTGGTCCAGGAAGGTGTTCGGATTCCGGCGATCTGTATTGCAAAGCAGTTCACACCTGACACTTCGACGATCGACGTCATCGGAGCGAATACCCGAAACCCTCTTGCTTTCAAGGGCAACCTTCTGGCCCAAATCGCCGCCCTGGCAGCTGGCGCCGGTCGTTTGGGGGCGTTGATCGAACGGTTCGGGCCCGACCGTCTGGCCGAAGCCGCCGGGAAGGCGCGGGAGGGATCCCATGCCGCCCTACAGGCAGCACTGGCCTCGTTTTCACCTGGCACGTACGTTTGCCGCGACCGTCTGGACGATCCGGAGTGCGGAAGACCGATCCAACTTGTCACGACGGCCCGGGTCGAGGGGCGCCGGATTCAGCTTTCGTTCGAGGGTAGCGAGCTACAGCCGGGTTCGTCGGCTTGCCCTTTCTCAGCTGTTCAGGCAGGATGTCTGGCCGGTCTGAGGCAGCTGTTGCCGGATGTCCCAGCATCGGTGGATTTGAATGCAGTGATTTCGCTCGCTCGCCCCGATGGGTATCTTGATGCAGTCTTTCCGCACGCCGTGAGCGGAGGAAATGAGGTGGCCGGACGCGTGGTGTCGGGAGTGATCGAAGCCCTCTCGCAGGCCGTGCACGGCCGGGGCTGTGCTGCCGATGCCGGTGGAGGAAATCTGGCTGTGCTCGAAGGGCTCCACGGGGGGAAGCCCTTCTTCCTTCGCCTGGCCGTGGGTTCCGGCGGTGGCGCGAGTGGGCGAGGAGATGGTCTGATCAACATAGGCGCTCCCCCCCGGCGAGGCGCTTTTCCGTCCATCGAGGCGATCGAGCGAAACTATCCTGTCCGTGTCCTTCGCTACGAGCGTCGTGGTGGATCGGGCGGTGCAGGCCGCTACCGCGGCGGCGATGGAACCCTCGTCGAAATTCGAGTTGAAACGGAAGCTCGATTGACGCTGTTTATAGATCGCGGTGAACGAGGTGCCGGAGGCCATCACCGAGGGACTCGAGGCGCAACGGCTGCGGTGCGAGTCCATACGAACGGGCACTGGTTGAGCCCGCCTCCGAAGGTCGAGGCACTAAACCTTCAACCCGGAGATTGTGTCCGGCTGGAGACAGCCGGTGGTGGTGGGTACGGTCACCCCTATGAGCGTGCGATCCGATTGCTGTCAGAAGACATGTCGGCGAACGTACTGACGCGCCGGGCGGTTGCCCTCCAACACGGAGTGCTGTTCCGTTCGGATGATCCGTTGGACTACGATTCGGCGGCCACTTTCAAGTTGAGAAGTTACCGTCTCACGTCAGCGGATGTCGAAGCGCTCGTGGACGAAATCGAGGACATGGAATGAGCGTCGCCATCCAGGAGATACAGTGATGGATTACACCAGAGCGATTGCATTTTTTGAGGGCGATGGCCCTTACTTGCTCTCGACACACGTGAATGCGGACGGAGATGGTATCGGCGCGTTGCTGGGTCTCTCGAGTATGCTGGATCAACTCGGGAAAACAAATCGCATCGTTGTTGCAGGTGCTGAGCCGGATCGAAAATTCGCTTTTCTCGAGGGGTTCGAGAAGATCGAGAGCTTCCAGGACTACGGATCGACGGATCCGGTCCCCTTCGCGGTATTCGTGGACACGCCGACGATTTCGGCTCATCGCGTCGGGAATGTCGCTCGTCTGATCGATTTCGACACGCGTACGATGGTCATCGATCATCACGTCGGCGGGTCCGAGGAGGGGAATGTCCTTTTGATCGATTCAGGAGCGAGTGCGGCCAGCGAACAGGTTTTCCGCATGATTCAAGAGTTCGATGTCGAGATCACCGAGAAGATCGCCACACAAATCTATACCGGCATCGCGTTCGACACGAAGCTCTTCAAGTATTCCCACCCCGAGAGGGCCCTCAGGGCGGCGGCAGAACTCGTGGATTACGGCGCCGATCCCACGTGGATCGCGGACGAGCTATTTGCTCACCAGACATTCGAAACAGTCAAGACCCTGGGGATCGCTCTCGCCGGGCTGGAGTTGCACGCCGACAATCGAATCGTCACCGTTTCGGTCGATCACGAAACGTATAAGCTGGAAGGTGATCTGGACGGTGTGGTCGATCAGGCGATGTCGATCGATGGCGTAGAAGTGGCTCTGTTCTTCAAGGAACAGTCGGCCGGTGTGCATCGCGTAAGTCTTCGATCACGAGGCAACATCGATGTGAATGTCATCGCTCGGAAGTTCGGAGGCGGCGGGCACCAGAATGCCTCCGGATGTACGCTCGAAAAGTCTCTAGGTGAATCGATCATTGAGCTTCTCGAAGAAACCAAGGCAGCGTTGCCAGGCTGATGGACCTCATCACACTCAAGGACTGGACGTCGGACGAGCTGCTGGCGACTCTCGATGAGGCGATGGAGGTGAAAGATCGCCCCGACCGCTACCGCCAGGCACTGGAAGGGCAGAGTCTGGGCATGTTGTTCCAAAAGACCTCAACACGAACACGCACCTCGTTCGAGGTTGGGATGACTCAACTTGGTGGACACGCCGTCTACCTCGACTGGCGGGCCACAAATTTCACCCTGGGGGACCTGGGAGACGAAGCGCAGGTACTTTCGCGCTACGTCGACGGGATTGTCGCCCGGATGATGCGTCACGACGAGTTGCTGGAACTGGCCTCCGGTTCCGAAGTGCCCGTCATCAACGGGTGTTGCGATCGGTACCACCCGTGTCAGGCCGTGGGAGATTTGCTGACCGTGCAGGAAGTCGCCGGAAAACTCGATGGTGCGCATATCGTCTACACAGGCATCCGGAACAACGTTTGCAATTCGCTCATCGTTGCCGCTACCAAGGCAGGTGTTCGCATAACGGTCGTCGCACCAGAAGTGAATCCGGCATCGGGGGACCCTGAACTGATCGAGTCCGCGTGTGCGACGGGTCTATACGCCGAAACGCTGGACCTGGCGGCCGCCGCGAGTGACGCCGATTTCCTCTACACCGATACGTGGATCGACATGGAATTCTTTGGTGACGACAGTCATGAAGATGAGCGCGCGCGACGGATTGCAGCGTTTACACCCTACCAGATCAACGAGTCCCTCCTTGAAAAGACGAACGCCTATGTGATGCACTGTCTGCCAGCTCATAAGGGCTATGAAGTGACAGCGGGTGTGATGGCTTCCGATCGTTGTATTGCTATCGATCAGGCAGAGAACCGGTTGCACGCTCAGAAAGCGATTATGATGCGCACGATGGGAGCGTAGGACATTGAAGATTGAAGATCGAACATCGAGGATTGAAGGGCGTGAGTGTGCGGGCGCCCGAGCTCGATGTTCCGTTGACCGAACGGATGAAGGACCGGACAGCTGTCGTTGCCGTCATCGGGCTGGGGTATGTCGGCCTGCCAATGGCGATCGAGCTGGGCAAAGCAGGATTCGAGGTGATTGGGGTCGATGTGTCGTCCGAGAAGGTGACGACGATCGAGGTCGGCAAGTCGGATGTGGGGGATGTGCCGGACTTTGAGGTTGCCGGTCTGAAGTCTGTGGGAAAGCTGCGCGCGACGACCGACTATTCCGATTTGGCTGATGCAGACGTGATCATCATCTGCGTAGCCGCCGCCGCTTCGAAAGACCCGCGACCCAGATCTCCTACATTGGTCGTGAACGCAGGTTAAGGGACAGGCGGGATTCTTGCGGATTCTGATTACAGGTGGCGCTGGATTTCTTGGGTCGCATTTATGCGAGTTCATGATCGGTGAGGGGCACCAGGTTGTGGCGATGGACAACCTGTTGACGGGTCGGGAGGAGAATATCTCTCACCTGATCGGGCAGAAAGGGTTCACGTTCCTGCACTATGATGTGACCAATTTCGTGCACGTGGCGGGACCGCTGGACTACATCCTGCACTTTGCGAGTCCCGCAAGTCCTAAGGACTACCTCGTACATTCGATCCACACGATGAAGGTCGGGGCTCTGGGGACGTATCACTGCCTGGGTCTTGCGCGGGTGAAGGGGGCGAAGTTCTTTCTGGCGTCGACGTCGGAGTCGTATGGGGATCCGCTGGTCCATCCTCAAAGGGAGGATTACTGGGGCAATGTGAATCCGATCGGGGTTCGCGGGGTCTACGATGAGGCCAAGCGGTTCGCCGAGGCGATGACGATGGCTTACCACCGCGAAGTGGGGATTGATACGCGGATCATTCGCATCTTCAACACCTATGGTCCGCGTATGCGTAAGGACGACGGACGTGCGATCCCGGCTTTCATCTCGCAGGCCTTGAATGGTGACGAAATCACGATATTCGGAGACGGGACGCAGACGAGAAGCATCTGTTTTGTTTCGGATCTCGTGCGGGGCATCTACGCGTTGATGCGGGCTGATTACCACGAGCCGGTCAACGTCGGGAATCCATCGGAGATGTCGATGCTCGATCTTGCGAATCGGATCCTCAAGATCATCGAGAGTAAGAGCGAGCTGAAGTTCATGGACGCAATGGAGGATGACCCCAAGGTGCGCCAACCCGATATCGCGCTGGCCAAGCGACTGTTGGGGTGGGAGCCGGAGATCACCCCCGATGAGGGATTGCGGAGGACGATCGAGTGGTTTCAGGCGGAGAAGGAGGCGGGGCGGTAGAGGCCACGGCGATCTTTTGAACTAGGAATGCGTGTAGCGTTGGGATTTGGGAATCCCGGCGCTTTCGTGCATGTAGGGTGCCCTTTCGAACAGGGAGAAGCGCTTTGAGTTCAGATAAGAATTACAGGCTGGCGGTGATTCAGTTGGATACGATTGCGTGTGAGGTGAACCAGAATGTTCATAAGGCGATGGTCTGGACTCGGCGCGCTTTTATGGAAGGCGCCGATTACGTGTTCCTTCACGAAGGGCTGACGGCTGATTACACTCCGGAGCCGCTTCGATATGGGCGCAGTGTCAACGGAACAGAAGTCTATGGGTTCTGTCACCTCGCCAAGCAATTCGGGGGGTATGTCGCCCTCGGCTTGAACGAAGTTCACGAGAGCCGCCCCTACATCTCGACGGTGTGGGTGGGCCCCGAGGGTGTAATCGGCGTTTATCGGAAAAGCTATCTTTGGCCGAATGTCAAAAACTATGGGCCGGGTGATTATAGTGACTGGATCGCGGACTACGATCCGGTCGAAGCGGGCTACCGTCAGGAACGTGGGATCATTTCGGCGGGCGACGGTACCGTGGTGATGCAGGTCGGTGGGCTGCGCATCGGATGCATCATTTGTGCGGATGGATCGCGGGAGGAGGCCTGGGAGCCCTTTAAGAAGGATCGACCGGATTTGATTTTCTGGCAGAACAACCGAGGGAATCTGTCGAAGGATGAACAGGTGCCGCGGCGGGCCAAAGAGATCGGGGCGCCGATGGTGGCGAATAACCGGGTGGGCTTCTCATATCACCACTTCCAGGCAGGTGGGTCGATCGTCGTTGCGGATAATGGGACGACGGTGGCTGTCGCCAACGGGGATGGGGAAGAGGAGATGATCTGGGTGAATTATTCTGATTTGCGAAAAGCATAAAAGACGGGAACCACCCCTCGACTGCGCTCGGGGCAGGCTCCTGAACACAGATGAACACGAATGGGGGGGGAAGTTCTGGGTTCAAGGCCCTACTCGGGGAGAAGATCGCGGGAGAACAGGGCCTGTGAACGGCGGGAACTCCTCTTTGGCGTTCAAGCCGCGGCAGAAAGAGAGTGGCTTGCACTCGGGGCAGACAGATCCATTGAGGCGTCCGCCTCAGATAGAGCTACGGCGGACAGGCCGGAGGGAAATTACGGATGCTGCGTTGACCCGAGGAGAGGGAACCGTATATTCTTAAGGCAGTATCTTCACCTTGTGGGGGCGATCAGGCTTCGACGGGGGCGGGGATGCGAAGGCAGCGTGTCGAGGTCCCACACCCTCGTTAATCCGTGGGAAAAAACCGCAACTGCGGACGATAACTCGTACGCAATGGCTGCCTAACTAACCCTTAGGTTCAGCCCGTTCCGCTGGGCCTCGCCTGTGTGGCCCTACCGGGGCGTCGACTAGAGCAGGCTAGCACGTGGTCCTCCGTTTGAGGGACCTGGCGCGAAACCTTATCGAACTGGCACGATGGTGGCCCTGTTAGCCGGGATGCCGACGTGTAAGATTTAATAGGCTGACTACACACGTAGACGCCGTCGCAAAAGCGCTTTCGGACGCGGGTTCGATTCCCGCCGCCTCCACCAAGAACAGTTGCCAGTCGTCAGACGTCAGTTGTCAGCAAGACTTAAGAGCACGCCCGTCGTTTCGTTGAGCGACGGGCGTGCTCATTTGTGGCGCGAGGGTGTGCAAGCCTTTCTTACTTAACGTGTAGAGGATTCGTATGGGCTGTGTGATCATCACCGGGGGTGCGACTGGCATTGGCGCGGCTACGGTTCGGAAGTTCGCCACGGAAGGCTTCGACGTGGCGCTTCTGGACATCAATGTCGGAGCCGGGTCTGCGCTTGCAGCCGAAGCTTTTCCGGGGGCCATTCACTTCTTTGAAACGGACGTCCGGCATCGGTCGGTGATCGACGCGTCCGTCGCTGGTGCTGTAAACCAGCTCGGTACACCCGATATACTCTTCGCTAATGCGGGGATCCAGAGACTGGCCAGCATTTTTGAGATGCGGGACGACGATGTGGATGCGATCATCGATATCAATCTCAAGGGGGTGCTCTACACGGTGGCTGCGGTTGCTCCGTACATGCGAGATACAGGATGCGGGAACATCGTGCTGATGGCTTCGGATCAGGCGCTGGTCGGGAAGGAAGGATCGATCGTGTATGGCGCGACGAAAGGTGCGGTCGCACAACTGACGAAAAGCCTGGCGGTCGAGCTCAGCCCGCTCGGTATCCGCGTGAATGGCGTCTGTCCCGCGACTGTCAAGACACCGCTGACCGAGAAGGTGTTCCAATGGCTGGCTGATAAGAATTTCGAAGGGAATGTGGAGGCAGCCTGGGCGGCTGAAGCGGAGAGTCTGCTCATTGGTCGAGTCGCGGAACCGGAAGAGATCGCGGAGGTTGTTTATTTCTTGAGCCAACCTGCGTCGTCTTTTATGACGGGAGCTCTGGTGCCGGTCGACGGGGGCCTTACTGCCCAGTGAGCCAGTTGTCAGTCCACCTACGCCACAGAGGCGGCTTCGGTGGGCAGTTGTCAGCAGTCCGTTGTCAGCAAGATTGTCCGCTGTTCCCTCACAATGGCTCGTGTTTTCCCCGGTCCGTGCATGTCGCTATGGGTAAATTGTAAGAGCGGACGGACTGTGCTATTATGCAAAGGAAAGAAGCAGGAAATTCTCACGCGACTACGGGATGGATGAGGCATGAATCGAGACGGCGAAGAAAATGTAGATGAGCAGCTTAAAGCAGTATTTGGTGAAGACGCACGCAGCGAAGGCCCACTGGCTCCCAGCGGAGCCGGGCGTCGACTACTCGGCGTGGATCTGCGTCCTCGATTGAGCCCTGAGCAAGTCACCTTCCTGCTGGACGCTTTAAGCCAGTTCGGGATCGTGAGCATTGCGGGACAAGATCTGTCGACCTTCTCACTCGCCCACTTCGAGCGGTTTGCCAACCACTGGGGAGCGCTTGTGCCGCATCCTAACAACTTCACGCGTGGTGGGAAACCGGCGCAGTCCGATGGTGCGAGCGACGGTGCAATCGAGTGGATTCCGTTCGAGAAACGGAGGGTGTCGTTGGTCAATCGCGCCTTTCCCGGTCAGCTGGCGTGTCTGTCTCACGAGTCACCGACGGTTCTCGTGGTTTCAAACATCAGGGAGGATGCCAGCGGTCCCGTCACGGTCGGCCAGGGCGGCTCGTGGCACACGGACATCGAATACGAGCCGTTGCCCATCTACGTTTCCATGTTTCTCGTTCACACGATGCCCGTATCACGTGATGCCGAGGGGGGGACCTGGGTGTCGGATCCAGTCGCTGCCGATCCTCGGAATCTTCATCCGTATCTGGAGGGCTCGGACGATGAGCTCATTCGGCTGCGCAAGCATCTGCCTTTGAACGGCGAAACGTCGTTTGCGGACACGGCAGCGGCCTTTGCCGCCTTACCCGCTTCAGAGCAGGGAGATCTCGAGCAGGTGCAGCTTCGACGCCGCCTGAACGAAGGCGACGAGGGATGGCTCGCTCCGCTGGTTCGCACCAACCCGCGCTCAGGCATCAGGTCGTTCCATAGCCCGATCTGGGCTTCCCGACCCCGCGTAAGACCGGCGGTCGAAGTGGACGGGATGACGATGGAAGAATCCCGTGTGTTCCTGGATCGGCTCGAAGCGCACGTGCTGCAGCCGCAGTTTCGGTACGATCACCCCCACGTTCCGGGTGACGTGACGCTTTGGGATAACTACATGACCTTGCACAATTCACCGCCGATCAAGTCCCACATCACCTCGCTCGATGACGCCCGATTGTTGTATCGGTTGAGCTGCAAGGGCGAGCCGGCACTGACACTGCCACGCCAGGATGCACCCGATTGGCTCGAGGCACACATATCCGGAAGCTACACAACCCCACCAGAGATCGTCGGCGCTTCTTAAGCGGCCAACCCTCGGGTGAAAGACCCGCCACCGCTGTTTATCGTTGAGTGCATTTTCCAGCGAAGAAAGAAAATAAAAACGGCGTTAAAACAGAAGAGCGCGGCCAATGTCTGGTCGCGCTCTTCTTGTGTGATGAACAGTCTCAAGGAGCGCAGATCCCTCCGCTCCTCGGACAATTGTCTGATTTATGTTTGACTATCGAGCAGGCTTTCGACGGCCCATCGCGCGGTGGCTGCTGCTTTTTTGTTACTGTCGACAAGGGCGACGGACGCGGAGCCATCGTAGAGAATGGTGACACTGCGCGCAATGTTGTCGAAGTTGGTTACCCCCGTTTCGCGGACGAGATCGTGGATCAGATTCTGCATCCAAGCACGATGGCGTTTTGCGACGGCGTGCGCCGGGTGGCTCGGCTCGGACAGCTCTCCAGCCGCGTTGATAAACGGGCAGCCGCGAAACTCACTATCACACGCCCACGCTTCCATCAAATCGAACAGCAAGAGTAGACGCTCCCTTGCTGATCCTCCGTGCTTTGCCATCTGCGCTTCTACGTGTTCCTTCCACGATGTTCCTCGAGTCTCGAGATAGGCGGCGACAAGGTCGTCCTTTGATCGGAAATGAGCATACAGACTCGCCTTGGCAGCGTTCGCCTCTTTGAGAATACGGTCGATTCCGACGGCGTGGACACCTTCTCGGTAGAAAAGGTCGTTTGCCGCCCTCAGGATGCGGTCCTTGGGGTCACGTCCTTCTTTTGCCGTGACTGCGCTTGAAGTCACCTTGGGCCTCAGTCTGTGAATAAGATGCGTGGGAGTCTGAGCCTAGGATACGAGTCTGAATCGTAAAAGGTGAGTTCGTAACGGGCTCCAACAGAGGGATCGGGCGTGCTCTCGTGGGCGCCCTTTTGGAGAAGGGTGCTGGTAAAGTCTATGCAGGTGCCCGGTCGATTGCCTCACTTGGCGAGCTTACCGCGGGCCACGGCGATCGTGTTGTGGGCGTTGAAATCGACGTGACAAACGCGGATCAGATCGCGACCGCAGCGAGAGGGGCATCGGACGTCACTCTTCTGATTAACAATGCGGGTGTCGCTGGACCTGCAGGTATCCCGATCACTGAGGCCCCAAGCCTCCAGATGGCCCGAGATCAGATGGATGTCAATCTATTCGGAACCCTCGCTGTTTCTCAGGCATTTTCTCCCATTCTGGGTGCCAACGGAGGCGGTGCCCTTGTAAATCTGGTGTCGGTCGCGGGGATTGTGAACTTCCCCCCACTCGCGACCGACAGCGCTACAAAGGCCGCCGTGCATTCACTGACGCAGGGTTTTCGCTTCTGGCTGAGGGAACAGGGAACCCACGTTGCGGGCGTGTATCCAGGTCCTGTTGACACGGATATGGCCAAAGAGATACCTATGGAAAAGGAATCCCCAGAGAATGTGGCGAACTACATTCTGACAGCTCTGGAGGCCGGGCAGGAGGAGATTTTTCCTGATGCTATGGCTCAGGGAATGGGAGCCGGTTTTGAGGAGAGCCCAAAGGGGTTGGAGCATCAAGTGACTGAGATGATTACAACGATGGCCGCCGCCTGATATCCCGAAACGGACGATGACGGGGAAGCCCTCTGGTGAACAATCCAGGGGGCTTTGTCGTGTCCTGGGCGCTGCGTGTGAATTCGCCGATGTGGCCCACGGAAAGAATCTTGTTCACCTGGGAAACGTTCGTTAATGTGAGGATCGCGTAGACGCGGACTCCAGGGAGGACAGCGTGCCCGCTTTCCGATCGTTGATCTTGCGATCGGCTTGTATCGATTGGGTTGAAAGGCATGGGAACCACCCTTTGATACGGTGCGGTGCGCCTACTCAGGGCAGGCAGATGAACACGAATGGATTGATATAGCTTGTGGTTCGAAGCCCTACCCGGGGAGAAGTCAGTATCCGGAGACGGGGTGTGGAGCTTACCTCAACATACCGTTCGGAATGCCGCGTGAATGTGGAATCGCCTTTCTGATTTTACTGGCGGCAAGTGACATCAATGGGGCGGTGTTGGATGTGAATGGTGGCGTGTATATGAGATAGTTGTTGGGGTTGAGCAGGCCTGGGGGGAAGAAGCCAGCAAGCTTTACCTATCAAAGGGGATCCAATCGTGGAAGCGCGCGCTCTTGAGCTTGCAAAGACTGTCGATCACGTTGCTGCTGTCGAATTCTTGATTGGCCAGGACGATATTGCACAGGCTGTGCAAACATTCAACAAACTCCAGCGGCACTCCTACTGGAAAGAGAAGAACCTGTCACGATCCATTCTGTTCGGAAGGGCCGGTATTCAACACGCATTGAGTCACGCGCGCAGCATTCAATCATCCGAGCCGGATGAGGCATTGCGGTTTGTGGGGCGAGCACGGGCTTTATGTTTTAACCAGGGCTCATTCGCCTGGACCGGATGGGATGAGGAGGGGATCGAAGTCAACCAGACAGATGCCGAGTTTGGGCTGGATGCTGCAAAGACGTGTCTAAGACTCCGCCGTGAAGAAGGAAAGGATGAGGGCCAGGCTCAGTGGCTCGTTGGCGCCCACTACCTTGCCGCGAACGATTTGCTGGAGGCGCGAAAGCACTTTCAGGCGTCGCAGGAAGCCGCGTAAAAAACCGAATCCGAATCTGGGCGGCTGTTGATCGATGGGTATCTTCGAGTCGTCGACCTTGTTGAAGAGCCCGAGAATGGTGGGGCACGGCGCCAACTGGACGACGTGAAACAAAAACTCGTACCCCTGGAGGACGGAGAATTCCTAGCCCAACAACTGGACACCGCCCTCTCCGTATTTCAATCATTTCACAAGTGAGCATTTCGTAGCTTCGATAAAGAATCGAGCAGATTTCGATGTCTGGTACGCCGAACACGAATTGCACACCCCGCGGGTGGGAGAAACTGCACCGGATTTCGAGTTGGGCGATGTTCGAGGCCAATCTCGAATCCGGCTGTCCGAATTCGCTGGTGTGAAGCCGGTTGCACTCGTGTTCGGTAGTTTCACCTGACCGCCGTTCGTTCGCGAGGCGGTCGGTCTCAGGGATCTTTACGCGCAGTATCACGAGCAGGTCGAGTTCCTCGTGGTTTATATCCGGGAAGCGCATCCGGTCGACGGCTGGTATCTGGGTGAAGGGAAAGGACCAGATTTCAACGATCCCAAGACGATCGAGGCTCGTCGAACGGCGGCTTGGGAATGCGAAGCGGCGATGGCGTACGGGATTAGGACGTACGTCGATGACATGGACGATGCGGTGATGACGGCGTATGTGGCGTGGCCAGAGCGGCTGTATCTGATCGATCGGATGGGTCAAGTCGCCTACGTGGGAGGGAGAGGGCCGTGGGGATTTTTGCCGGCCGGACTGAAGGACGCGATAGAGGCGATTTGAAAAGACAGCCACCGAGCACACAGAGCTCACGGCGCGGCCTGATGGCCGCAACCAAAGTTGTCAGGCGTCTGCCGTCAGTTTGTCAGCAAAAACAATCGACATTGAGCGGATCGGGTTAACCCACTGATTTTAACAGATTGAGTTCGCTGCTTCACACCAAAGTGCAAATAAAACCTAAATCTTGAACCTCAGTAGTCCAGAGGGGGACACTGTGAAAATTGCCCTGACGGGTGCATCGGGACTGGTCGGAACAGCGCTGGTAACGAAGTTGACGACGGACGGCCACCAGGTCATTCGTCTGGTCCGACGCGGGCCGGCTGAGAGAGAAGAACATTGGAATCCCGTTTCGGGGATCGAGCCCAATGCGCTCCAGGGCGTTGATGCGGTCGTGCACCTCGCGGGCGAGAACATTGCGGAGGGCAGGTGGACCAGCGAGAAGAAGGATCGTATCCGAGAAAGTCGCGTGAGGGGAACGGCAGCTATTGCCCGGTCTCTGGGAGCGATGAATCCACCGCCACCGACGCTGATCTGTGCGTCAGCTATCGGGTACTA
>Ga0310124_10001867_pt1 | contig 14588 bp, 12 predicted proteins | sample CB11b_AW_Bot5_MG_FD_203507 | JGI IMG/M metagenome (GOLD analysis project Ga0310124, IMG submission 203507) | Marine microbial communities from Western Arctic Ocean, Canada - CB11b_AW_Bot5 | ecosystem: Environmental > Aquatic > Marine > Oceanic | place: Canada: Western Arctic Ocean | collected...
GCATCAGTGCCGGCAGCCTGGTCGAGCAGGCGGGGCTCAAGGGAGAATCGGTGGGTGGGGCCGAGATCAGCGACCGGCACGCCAACTTCATCGTGACCGCCCCCGAAGCCACTTCCGGCGACGTGCTCGAGCTGATCGAGCGGGCTCGCGGGCAGGTGACCGAGCAGTTCGGTGTTGATCTGGAGCTCGAAATCGGCATCTGGTAAGACGCTGGGGTGCCGGTTCCAGCCCACCACTTCGACTCGACCTCGGACCCCGTTGGGTCTCGAATCAGCGTACTCGCCGGAGGCGACTCGCCGGAACGCGAGATCAGCCTGGCCAGTGGCCGGGCGGTTGCCTCGGCGCTTCGCGACCTGGGCGAGGAGGTTCGCGAGCTCGACCCGGCGGTGGTGCGGATTGCGGATTGCGACTGGCAGCCCGGCGAGGTGGCGTTGCTGGCCTTGCACGGTCCGGGTGGAGAAGACGGTCGGATCCAGTTGGAACTCACGGACCAGGGCATCGCCTACACCGGATGTGGTGTCGAGGCGTCGCGGCGGGCGTTCAGCAAGAGCCGTGGGAAGGCCTGTTTCGAATCGGCTGGCGTGCCGACTCCCGAAGCGGTCACCCTCGACCGCGGGTACGACCCGGCGGCGGCGGTCGGGTTCGTGGCGAGTTGGGGTCTGCCGGTGGTGGTCAAGCCGGATGCCCAGGGCAGCAGTCTGGGTGTGCGGCTGGTCGAGACTCCCGCGGAGTATTCCGAGGCGCTCGACGGGGCATTCCGGCTGGGATCTCGAGTGCTGCTCGAGCGGGCGATCGCGGGCCAGGAGTGGACCGTGGGTTGGCTCGACGGCCGGCCGTTGCCTCCGACGTTGATCGAGACGCCGCGTGGGTTCTTTGATTTCGAGGCGAAGTACCGGGACGAACGGACGGAATTGAGTTTTCCGGATCCGGGTCCGGGTTCGACGGCAAAGCGGGTGCTCGAGACGTCGGGCCGGGCCTGCCAGGCGATCGGGACCCGGGGCCTGGTGCGGGTTGATCTGATGGTCGATGAGTCGGGGGATCCGTGGGTGCTGGAGGTGAACACGATACCGGGCCTGACCGATCACAGCCTGGTGCCCCGGGCTGCTTGTTTCGCTGGGCTCGGGCTGGGTCAACTCGCCCTGGAGATGATCGCATCGACGCGGACCGGGCCGCGTGGCTGGCATATCCGTCAGGACCAGATGCTCGAGTCATGGCCCACGCCGGTTTGCTGATCGCCGACTCGTGGGCGGATCGCAGGGTTGTCGAAGCTAATGGATACGTCGGTGTGCAGCCGGGTTTGCGTTGCTGCAACCGGTGGAAGACAGCCGGGTGAATCGGGAGTGTTGCGTGATGGTCGAATCGCAGGAACAGCACGAAGTCGAGACTGAAGCTGGCGGTCGGGGCGGGATCGCCGGGGTGCTCTTGCGACCCGGGGTGCTGGTGCTGGTCGTCCTGATCCTGGTCGGGACGGTGGTTGTGCCGAAGATCATCCAGCGGTTGCCCGAGCTGGGTGATCGTCCGGAGTACCAGTTGAGTCGTGATGCGGTCGAGGTGATCCCGTCGCCTCCGGAGTGGGTGCCCGAGCATTGGGTGAGTCGCGTGACTTCTTCGGAGACGTGGCCGGTGGAGGGGACAAGGGTGTTCGAGCCGGACCTGGTCAAGCGGGTGGCCGAGTCGTTTGCGGCCCAGCCGTGGGTGGCGGAGGTGGTCCGGGTTGAGCGTCGTATTCCGGCGGGCGTAGTGGTGAGACTGGTGTACCGACGACCGGTGGCTTGGATCGAGACGACCGGTGAGTCGGTGGCGGTGGATGTGACGGGGGTGCGGTTGCCTCGTGAGGACCTGCTGGGTGAGGACTCGGTGAAGCTGCCGGTGGTACGAGGCGTGACCAGTGAGCCTCCGGCGAGCGATGCTCTTGCGTGGGAGGATCTCGGCGTGGTGGCGGGGGCTCAGCTGGCGGCGGCACTCGAGGCACACTGGGAGCCGTTTGACCTGGAGGCGATCGTGGTCAAGCGAGACCAGGACCGCGTGATGCTGGAGCTGTTGACTCGAGGTGGCTCGCGGGTGGTGTGGGGTCGGCCGCCGGGGACACGGCATCCGGGCGAATTGACGGTGTCGCAGAAGATCGGCCGCATCGTGCAGTTCATCTCGCGCTTTGAATCGCTGGATCCTCCGGAGGGGCCTCTTGAGATCAACATCCGGCACTGGCGTGAGATCATTTATCGGCCGTTGAAGTCCGAGAGTGCTCGGAGCATGACGTTGCGGGTTGTGCGTTGAGTGGGCGGGTGTGGCTGCGGTGTGGGTGTGCCGCCGGGGTCAGACGCCCGCCACGGATGGTCCGTGCTCCAGCTCCAACGGCCCGCCCGCGGGGGCCTGAACCCTTTTGTTCCAACCGCGGTTTCTGGCCAAAGGGTTCAGGCCCCGCTTGTGGTCCGCCTCCGGCGAACCACAGGCGGCGTCTGACCCCAGCTTGACCCTTGTGGCACACCGGGTGTCTAATGTGGCGGCAGGCTGGCAGGCCGAACATCGCTTGTGGGAGTGCGGGCTGATGGCGGAACGGCGTATCGAGGACATGCCGCTGCGGGACGTGTTCACCGAGGCCGAGCGGCTGGCTCGGGACCTGGTCGACCATCTCGAGAACGGGTTTCTGCCCAAGGCGAGCGGTTTGAAGGAGTTGGTTGAGGTCAACGAGATGGGGATCGGTTCCGACGATGTCCACGACGTGACCGTGCGGAACCAATCGGCTCAGCTGCTCGAACGTGCCCGTTTTTCCGACAAGTTGTACTCGCGATTCGACGAGTGTGTTGAGGCGATCGACCAGAAGGTCTCGCGAATCACGATGGGCGAGTGAGCGGCTCGAGGGTTTGAAGCGGTTGGCCGCGGGGAAAACCTTTTGGACCGCCTCGAAGTGTCGGGTATAATCAGGTGACCTCTCCACGGAGGTCGGAGATTCTGTCCGACCGGAGTCCGATTCTCGGTCGCCACCCAGTTGTTCCCATAGCATTCGCTCGCACGTTCATGGATTCACCCAACCTGACACCCCAGTCGCCGGGCGGTAGCCCGGGCGTCGGTCCTGCCGGTTCGTCTGCCGGCGAGCCTGGTGATGCGCGGCTTGGTGTCGGGGGGTTGCCCATCGACGGGGCGGCGACGGTGATCAGTGCCGAGCAGCAGTGGCTGGGCGATGCGATCCCGATGGGTCCCGGTTCGACACTCTGCGGTCGGCTGTTTCCTCTGGTTGCGACCCCAGTCGAGGGCGTTGCCGCGACGGTGCCGGCCACGAGTCCGGTCGGTGTGGAGCTGGATCATTTCATCATCGACGAACGGATTGGTGTAGGCGGAATGGGCGCGGTCTTTCGTGCTCGCGACACCCGCCTGGGCCGCGGCGTGGCGTTGAAGGTGCTCAGTCCGTTCCAGTCGCTCGATCCGGGTGCCGTGCAACGGTTCCGCAACGAGGCTCGTGCGGCAGCGGGTCTGGATCATGACAACATCGCCCGGGTCTTCTATGTCGGCGAGGACCGTGGGCTGCACTTCATTGCGTTCGAGTACATCACCGGGACCAACGTGCGGGACCTGATCGCCGCCAGCGGACCTCTCGATCCGGCCGACGCGGTCAATTACACCCTGCAGATTGCCTCGGCACTGGTCCACACCAGCGAGGTCGGAGTGGTCCATCGAGACGTCAAGCCGTCCAACATCATCATCACACCGACGGGTCGAGCGAAGCTGGTCGATCTGGGCCTGGCTCGCAATCCCGAGCTGAACCAGACGTCTGAGGACCTGACGTCGGACGGGACGACGCTGGGCACGTTTGACTACATTTCGCCCGAGCAGGCTCGGGACCCGCGGGGCGTTGATGTCCGCAGCGATATCTACTCGCTGGGCTGCACGATCTACCACATGCTCACCGGCGAACCGCCCTACCCCGAGGGCAACGCGTTTCAGAAGCTGCTCGATCACCAGGGCAAGCAGCCTCCCGATCCCGCCCGCAAGAACCCTCGCGTTTCGGAACGACTTTCGAGCGTGATTCGTCGGATGATGGCCAGCGAGCCGGACAAGCGGTTTGCGACTCCCGAGGCATTGATCCGCGAACTGATGTTCGTGGCCGAGGAGTTGGGGCTGACGGGTGTTTCGTCGGAGGGCATGGTCTGGATGTCGGCCGGAGCACTCTCGGGTCGCAGCTGGGAGAAGCACATTGGCTGGATGGCGACGGTGGCGTTGCTGTTGATCGTGGTGGTTGTCTTGAGATTCCAACCGGTGGATCGGGGTGACCCGTTCCCCGGGGGTGACTCGATTGCCGGGTTCGGCGCCGGGCCTGATTCCCCGGCAGCCGTCGCGGGGGTAGGCACGGCGGGCGACACGGTCGACCCCACGAGCGTGCCGACATTGAGCGACGCGGTTAAGGGTGCCGCCGCTGATCCACGAGCCGGTGCCGCAGTGCCCTCGGTGGACCCTGCAGGCGGTGACACGAGGCCGGCCGGCGGAGCGGCGGCAGTTGGTGGCGGCGGTGCCGGCACGACCGTGCCGTCGGTCAGCGAACCGGTTCGGCCGGGCGTTGCGGCGAGCGACACCAAGGCGGGCACGAGTTCTCCGAAGACGGCTGGCGGTGCGGCGACGGTGCCGGACCCTGCGACCGCCGAGACTCCCGCGGTTACCAAGCCCGCCGCACCCGCGGCCGTGGCAACTTCCGATCCGCCTCCGCCACCGGTGGTGGTGATTTCCGTCGACGGGGCCCGCCAGCGGGCCTACCCGACTCTCAACGCAGCCCTGGTCGACGCGGTTGACGGCAGCCAGGTGGTATTGCAGTACAACGGAGTGCGGATCGAGAGTCCGATGCGGGTGGCTCGGAAGAACATCACGATCAGAGGTGCCGAGGGCTTTCGGCCGGGGATCGAGTTTCGGCCCAAGGGGACCGGAGGCGACGGCGTTCAGCCTCGCATGATCACCGTCACCGCCGGCCCGCTGCAGGTGATCAACGTCGAGTTGAGGATGGTGGTTCCGCGAGGCGAACAGGCGTCGCTGGTGATGTTCTCGCTGCAACGCCCCGAGCAGGTTCGACTCAGAGACGTGGTGGTCACGGTGGTCAACCCCGCCCGACGCCAGGCGTCGGTGATCGAGTTGACTCCCGAGCCGGGTGCGATGCGGAACATGAAGAAGATGATGAAGAAGGGGATGGAGGCCGAGCCGCTGGAGCTGACGATCGATCGCAGCGTGTTCCGCGGTCATGCCGACCTGGTTCACGTCAGGCAGACCGATTCGGCGGAGGTGTCGATGAGTCATTGCGTGGTGGCATTGGGCGGGTCGCTGTTGCATTCGGTGGGAACCGGCGGCACAGCGCCCAAGCAGCGAGGCGTCGTCGAACTGAACCTCGTCCACGTCACCGCCCTGTTGGGCGAGAACCTGATTCGGCTCAACAGCGGTGAGGAACGGCGGCACATGCCTGCCGTCCGAGCCCATTCTCGCGACAGCATCTACTCGCACGTTTCCGATCGCCCGCTGGTGTCGATGGCGGGGAACACCGACATCGAGATGTTCCGGGGCCTGTTGGCCTGGCGCAACGGCGAAAGGAACTTCTTCGACGACTACTCGATCTTCTGGTGGCTGGGATCTGACCAGGACACGATCGATTTTTCCGGTTGGAAGCAGCAGTGGGAACCGGCCGGGTCCCGCAACGCCGTCGTCACCTGGCAGACGCCTCGTGCCCCCGGCGACGACCTGGCCTGGGATCGGCTGGGGCTGTCGGACTTCCGGTTGGCCGACGAGGCGGCTCCGGAGAACCGTCCGGTGGCCACTGATGGCACCGATGCGGGTGCGAACCTGAGCCTGTTGCCGGAGGTGTCCGGCGTGGTGGTGCCGCTACCGGAGTGAGCCCAGATCGGCTGGGGTCAGACGCCGCCTATGGAGGACTGAAAGTCCGACATGGGCGGGGGCCTGACCCCTTTTTTCCAACCACCGCGGCAGCTGCACTCGGGACAGGCACCTTCGGAGCCAGTCCCTGGCCCACGCCGGTCGCTGTCAGGAAGGCGTCTGACCCCCTGACCATCGCAGGACTTCGTCCGGGGCGATCGGTTCGGCCAACCGGGCACCCAGTTGCGAGACGATTCGCGCGGCGGCGTGGTGAGCCAACCGGGCGGACTGTTCGAAACTCAGCCCGTTGGTCAGCCCGTAGAGCACTCCGGCGGCGAACATGTCGCCGGCCCCGGTCGTGTCGATCGCCTGGGCAGCGACCCCGGGCATTCGAGTCAGCTGCCCGTCTTCGACCAGCAATGCCCCGTCGGCTCCGAGCGTGACGGCGACCCGGGGCACCCATTGACCCAGTTGTCGAGCACATTCGGCGGTGTCATCGAGTTCGAGCAGGCTGCGGGCTTCGTCTTCGTTGCAGAACAGCAGTTCCACCGGCCCGCGGGCGAGCTCGAGGAATTCGTTGCGGTACAGGTCGACGAGGAAGGCGTCTGAGACGGTCAGGGCGAGTAAGGCGTCGGAGTCGGCCGCGAGTTGAACGGCACGGTAGGCGGCCTCGCGAGGCGTATCGGCACTGAAGAGGTAGCCTTCGACGTAGACCGCCTGGGAGCGACCCAGCAGTTGCGGGTCGACATCATCGGGTCCGACGTCGGCCGAAACGCCCAGGAAGGTCAGCATGGTTCTCTGGGCGTCGTCGGTAATCAGCACCACGCACGTCCCGGTGGGTCCGTCGGAGAATGGGATGTCGACGGTGACCTGGTTGTCTCGCATGTCCTGAAGGCAGAAGTGCCCCAGCGGGTCGTCGCCGACCTTGCCCGCGTAGGCCGTGCTGCCGCCCAGCCCGGCGACGCCCAGGATGGTGTTGGCCGCCGAGCCCCCCGCACACTGGTTCCGAGGCAACTCGCCGAGCGCTGCCAGGACTCTCTGCTGAGTCTCATGGTCGACCAGCGTCATCATCCCCTTGGCGAACCCGAGCGATTCGAGCAGGCTGTCGGAAACCTGGACCTGGATGTCGACCAGCGTGTTGCCCACGCCGTAGACGTCGAGTGTCATGCCGGGTCCTCGTCGGAGGCCGATTTTTCGCGGGCAGTGGTCTCGGACGTACTCGAGTCGTCAGCAGTCCTGGGAAGATCGGTGAACAGGAAGGTGCCGCTGGCCGTCGCCACCAGTTCACCACTCTCGCAGCGGACCTCACCGGTGGCCACTACCGACTGACGACCCGCGTGGCGGACCCGGCCGGTTGCCAGCAACCGCTCGCCGGGAAAGGCCGGGCGAATGAAGTTGATGTTCAGTTGAGCGGTCACGGTCAGGCGGTCCGGCGGTGCCACGGTGTTGGCGGCGACGCCGAGTGCCGAGTCGAGCAGCGTGGCGGTGACGCCTCCGTGCAGGATCGGCAGGTTGCGGAGATGTCTGTGGTCAACCGTCAGAGCCAGTTTCGAGCGGCCCTCGCCCCAGTCGATCGGTTCGATGCCGAGCAATTCGACCAGGTGGTCACCAAAGGGGACGCTGGAGTCGGAGGGATACGAGCCGGATGCGTTCATGGTTTCATGGTTTCATGGTTTCTGGATCGTGCCATCGGGATTGCGGATGTTGCCCCAGAAGAGGTCGAATGGAGGATCGTCGCTGGCGGGGAATCGTGCAGCAAGTGTCTCGTCGATATCGATCCCGAGTCCCGGTTGATCGTTGGCGTGGAAGTAGCCGTCTCGGAGTTCCGGGCAACCGGGGAAGCAGTCGATTTCGGCCTGGCAGAATCCGTGTGCTTCCTGGATGCCGAAGTTGGGGACGGCCAGATCGAGGTGAACGTTGGCGGCGTGTCCCACCGGCGAGACGTCTCCGGGCCCGTGCCACGCCGTGCGGACCCCGAAGAACTCGCACATCGCCGCCATCTTTCTCGCGGGACTGAGGCCTCCGATCTGAGAGATGTGGACGCGGATGAAGTCGATCAGCCGTTCGGCGACGAGCCGGGTCCATTCGTTGGGGTTGTTGAACAGTTCGCCCATCGCGATCGGGGCAGTGGTCTGTTGCCTGAGGTTGTCGAAGTAGCCGATGTCTTCGGGAGCGAGTGGGTCTTCGACAAAGAAGGGGCGGAACTGTTCGAGGTCGCGGCAGAGCTGGATGGCCAGCACCGGCGGGATTCTCTCGTGGATGTCATGCAGCAGCTCGACCTGGTCACCGAGCTGGTTGCGAACATGTTCAAACAGCTGGGGTACGAGGAGTGCGTAGGGCTTGTGGGTCCAGGTCTCGGTGCGGCGATTGGCCGGCAGCGAGTCTTTTGCGGGGGTGGCGGGGGTGGTTGGTGAACCGTAGGTCGAGGCACCCGGGACGGCGACCTGGATCCTCACGTGCCGGTATCCCTGTTCCAGGAACCCACGCACCGACTCCTCGACCTCCTCGAACGTCTCACCACTCGCGTGACGGTAGGTATCGACGGCATCGCGACACTTGCCGCCCAGTAATCGGTAGACCGGCAGGCCGGCGTGCTTGCCGAGGATGTCCCAGAGTGCCATGTCGACGCCACTGATGGCGTTGTTGAGCACCGGTCCGTTGCGCCAGTAGGAACTCACGAACGACGACTGCCAGATGTCTTCGATTTCGAGAGGGTTCTTGCCGAGCAGGAAGGGTCTGAGGTATTCGTCGATGGCGGTGACCACCACCCGTGCCCGCTGGGTGAAGGTGGCACAGCCGAGTCCGTAGAGGCCCGGCTGGTTGGTGTCGACTCGGACGACCACCAGCCGGATTCCCGCCGGAGCGGTCAGGATGGCTCGAACGTCGGTGATCCGGGTGTCGGCAGCGGCCATCGAGTTTCTTTGAAGCGTATCGAGTCTTATCGAATTGATTGGAAACGTATCGAAAAGAGGATTCCGGGTGCAGCGGGGTGTGCGACTCAGAGACTAATCGCTGGAGCGGGATCCGTCGAACGTGGAGACTCAGGTCCAGCGGCCGGCTCGTTGTGAGGTCTCCTGAGGGTGAGTAGGGTAGGTCGATCCAGTTGGTGAGCCTTGGTGAGTCCTGGTGAGCCTTGGTGAGTCCTGGTGAGAAGGTGCGGGAATGAGTGCACAGTTGCCGAGCGAGTTGTCGGTGGAGGTGGAAACCGGGGTGGTCTTCCGCAATCCCGATGCGCACATCATCAGCCGTCACGCCTATTTCCCATCGGCGATTCCGCTGGGGGATGGGGAGGTGCTGGTTTCGTACAACGTGGGGCAGGCGTTTGAGTCGGAGGACCAGCGGATTCACCTGTCGCGGTCAACAGACGGCGGCCGGACGTGGTCGGATGAGGGTCGGCTGGGGGTGCCCGAGATTCCGGAGGGGGTTTCGGAAGGAGTCAAGATGGTCGTGGTCGGCGACGGCACGATCGCGGGTCTGTTGCAGAGGCATGATCGGCGTGAGCTTCCCGGCGAGGGGCTGACTCACTCGGAGACACTGGGTTTTGTGCCGACTCGATTCGAGACGACCTCTTCGGCCGATGGGGGTCGGACGTGGAGTGATCCGCTGGAGGTCGTGCCTCCGATCGAGGGTCCCGAGTGGGAGCTGTGTGCTCCGCTCACCGAACTCTCCGACGGCCGCTGGCTGCTGATCAGTTCGACCTGGCCCGACTGGCACGGTCAGCTGCCCAACGGGCACCAGCTGGTCGCGTTTGTTTCGAGAGACCGAGGGGCGAGTTGGCCCGAGTGGTTCTCTGTGATGAGTGAACCGGAGTCCGAGGCGGTAAACTTCTGGGAGTCGAAGATCGTGGAGTTTTCCGACGGTCGGCTGCTGGCGGTGGCTTGGTGCCACGACCTGCCCGCATCCAGCGATCGGCCCAACCAGTACGCGATCAGTTCCGACGGGGGAGCCAGCTGGACGCGGCACCGTTCGACCGGCCTGGTCGGCCAGACTCAGACTCCGCTGGTCATCGGCCGTGACCGTGTGCTGGTGGTCTATCGCCGCACCGACGAGCCGGGGTTGTGGCTGCAGGATGTGCGGATCGAGGGTGACGAGTGGGTTAACGGTGCGAGTGTGCCGTTGTGGGGCCGGAGTGTTGAGGGGTCGACGAACATGGCAGACTCGATGGCCGAGAATTTCCGCACCCTTCGGTTCGGTGCCCCGTCGGTCGTCCGACTTGACGACGGTGCGGTCTTTTTCGTCTTCTGGTGTTACGAGGACAATGTCAGCGTGATCCGCTGGTTCCGGCTGGAGCTGGATCCGGCGGACTGAACCGCGTTGTGAGTGAAGGGAAGTGCCTGATGGCAGAGGATCCGACGGCGGCTGGTCCGGGGGAAGAGCCGTCCGATGACCGGGCCGAAGAGCCGGTCGAGGCGACATCAATAGAGCCGGCTGAAGAGCCGGCTGAGGCGGCTTCAGTCGAACCGGTTGAAGAAGCCGGGGCCGTTGCTGCCCAGTCGCCAAGGGGCACGAGGCTGTTGCGGTGGGGCGGGCTGCTTTGCGTGGGGGCGGTGGCGTTCATGGAGATCAGCTCGCCGCTGTGCAGTGGCTACTCGCTGGGTGCACTCGAGCAGGCGTTTGACGGCCGTCCGAAGAGCGGATTGACGCTCACCGCGGCACAGGGTCACCTGGTGGGAATGGCAACGATGTCGTTCCGCGAAGAGCCGAATCGGTCCAAGAGCAGCCGTTCGGTCCATTTTGCAGTCTTCGAGTGGCCGACTCTGTTCTTCTTTATTCGGAGGCACAAGTTCGAGGTCGAGATCGAGCGTGTTGCCGACAAGAATGTCGAGGAGGGAGTGATCCTGGTCCGCTCGCAGCCCTACGTCCCAGTTGAGAGCAACTACAAAGTGGTGCAGCCCTATGCCAAGCCCGATCCGCCCCTGATGCAGCTGATGATGCTCGACCACGAACCCGACTCGAAGGGCACATACCGGGTCGAACGCTGGCAGGTGGAGCGGGCGATCAAGAACAAGAAGGCCGAGCCGAGCCTGCTGGTGTACTTCGACAAGAATGACAAGAACAAGGACGGCGTGGTGACTGCCGGAGAAATGGGGCAGCAGAAGGGGATCGGCAACACCGGTGGTGGAGGCAAGTCCAAGAAGGCTGCCGGGGGCCGTTGAATCGGCACTGTCCCCCTTCATACCGGCTCCGGCAGCTGTGCCGGAACTACTTGGGCGCCACGACGGGTAACTCGCCAGCAGTCACCGGCGCGGTGGCTGGTTGAGTGGCCACCGGGCCTGGTTGCGGTGTGGGCTGCGGTGTGGGCTGCGGTGTGGGCTGCGGTGTGGGCTGCGGTGTGGACTGCGGTGTGGGCTGCGGTGTGGGCTGCGGTGTGGTTGGTTGAGTGAACAGTGGTGTGGGTTGCACGGCTGAGCTGTAGACGGGTGCAGCGAAGTGGGAGTTGTTGGCCAGGGAGGTGGATTGTCCGATCCCTGCGCCCTGGTCACGGATCGAGGCGAGTCGCGAGCGGACTTCGGGCTGGTACCAGTCGCTGAAGAGTGATCTCTGGTACATCGCGGTGGCCCGTTTGCTCTGACCGGAGTCCTGGTAGAGTTGGCCGAGGTGAGCGGTAACGACGGGGTGTGAGGGGCTGGTCTTGAGTGCGTTGAGCAGGTGCCGTTCGGCACCTGCGGAGTCTCCTGATTCTCTCGAGAGCCACGCCATTTCGATATGCGGTTCCGGTCTCCAGGCCTCGGCCGTGGCCCAGACCCCCAGCAACTCGGCCGCCTCGAACCCTCGACCGCTGTCGACCATCAGTCGAGCAAGCCCGTGGTAGCTGGGCTGGTGTCCGGGGTCCAGATCGAGGGCTTGTCGATAGAACTGTTCGGCCTTGGCGAGTTGTCCCTGCTTTCGGACGGCGCTGGCGAGGTTGTAGACGTAGTCGGGGTTGTCCGGGTAGTCGGCGACGGCTCGGTGAAACTCCTTGCTGGCGGCGGTATAGTCGCCCGATTCGTAATACGCCAGCCCGGTGCGGTTCATCAGGAACGCGCTCATGGGGTTGCAGCCTGCGATGCTGACGATGAGTCCGACGGCCAGGAGCAGGCCGAGGGTACGAGGCTGTCGTGAATCGATACGCATCGGAATCCGCCCTCCGTGAGCGTCACCGGGGAACCGGTCGGGAATGGGTATTGTGGGGTTGAGGTGAGAGTGAGGCGACGAGGCGTTGCCGGTCTGCTTGTGCCGGGGCCATCGAGGCGGCGGAAGTTAGTTTCTGTCCCGATCTGCCGCAAGGCCACAATCTTCGGACCTGCGGCGATTGCGAAACGAGGGAGCTGAGGCCGTGGCGGGGCCGCTTGTTCTGGCCCAGCGGGTCGAGTAATCTCCGTGACTCCCCAACTCATCTCACCCGGCCCGCTCATTGGTCCGGTCCCCGCGACCTCACCTCCAGTCTCCATTCGCTCCGGATCCGCCTGGCATGTCGTCGTACGTTGACGAGCGCATCGTGATGACGGGCATCGGCCTGACGGCTCCCAACGGCAATTCGCTGTCGGAGTTTCGCGAGAGCCTGCTGGCGGGTCGGTCGGGGGTGGTCCGCTTCGAGACCCGTCACATGGGCGAGGTGTTGGCCGGCGTCTGCGATTTCGACGCGCTGGCTCACCAGGACCGTCGCGAGGTACGGCGAGGCACACGCAGCGGTTCGATCGCGATCTACTGTTCACACGAGGCTCTTGCCGATGCGGGTTTGGAGCTGTCCGATTGCGACCGGTCGCGTGTGGGTGTCTACCTGGGGATCACCGAGCACGGCAACGTGGAGACGGAGAACGAGATCCACGAGATTTCTCAGTACGACTACGACACCAGCGTCTGGTCTCACCATCACAACCCTCGAACGGTGGCGAACAATCCGGCCGGCGAGGTGACCTTGAACCTGGGCATCACCGGGCCTCACCTGACCCTGGGCGCCGCGTGTGCCGCCGGCAACGCCGGGTTCATCCAGGGCGCGCAGATGCTGCGGCTGGACGAGGTGGACCTGGCGGTGTGTGGCGGGGTGTCGGAGAGCATTCACACGTTTGGGATTTTCGCGAGTTTCAAGAGCCAGGGGGCCCTGGCGACTCACGAGGATCCTGCCTGTGCGAGCCGTCCGTTCGACGCCGATCGCAACGGGATCGTGGTGGCCGAGGGCGGTGCCATCTGTACTCTCGAACGACTCCCCGACGCATTGGCTCGCGGCGCGACGATTTACGCGGAGATTGTCGGCCACGCGATGAATTCCGACGCGACCGACTTCGTGCTCCCCGATGCCGGGCGGCAGGCCCAGTGCATGAGATTGGCGTTGGCCCGGGCGGGGATTTCGCCCGAGGACATCGATATTCTCAGCAGCCATGCCACCGCGACCGACCAGGGCGACATCGCGGAATGTCGTGCGATTCGCGAGGTTTTTGGTGATCGCGAGTCGTTGGCGGTCAACAATGCGAAGAGCTTCATTGGCCACGCGATGGGGGCGGCGGGTGCTTTGGAGCTGGTTGGCAACTTGCCTGCCTTCAAAGACCAAATCGCACACGCTACAATCAATCTCGACCGATTGGATCCCAAGTGCGGCCTTGTACAGATCGTCGCCAACTCGCCTCGGTCATTGGGTCGAGTCGATTACATTCTGAACAACTCGTTCGGTATGCTCGGGATCAACTCGGTCGTAATTGTGCGGAGATACGAGGCGGACGGGTAGAGTCGAGAGCGGATCGGAGCTAGGCGGCATGGTCGCGGATGAAATCCGGAGGGTGATCCTGGACATCCTGTCCCGAATCCAGCCCGATGAAGATCTGTCGGGACTGGTCGATGGGGTTCCGTTCCGCGACCAGTTGGAGTTGGACAGCATGGACTTTCTCGATATCGTGATGGAATTGAGAAAGCAGTACCGGGTGCAGATTCCTGAAGAGGATTACGAGCACCTGGCGTCGATGTCTGCAACAATCAGCTACCTCGAGCCTTTGCTCAAGGACGTCCAGAGCCCGGTTTGACCGGGGAGTCCCTCCACTGATCCGCCTGATCCGCCTGACCTGACTGGGCCCCAGCTACGCATGCGCTACGACACGGTCATCATCGGCGCCGGACTCTCGGGCCTGGCCGCCGGCATCCGGCTGGCCTACTTCGACCGCTCGGTCTGCCTGCTCGAGCGGCACACCACCATCGGCGGTCTCAACTCGTTTTACCGTCTCCGCAAGCGGAACCACGACGTGGGCCTGCACGCGGTGACCAACTACGCCGCCCCCGGCACACTCACCGGACCACTCTCCAAGCTCCTCCGCCAACTCAGGCTCCGCTGGGAGGACTTTGCCCTGGTGCCTCAGCGGCAGTCCTCGATCGTCTTCCCCGGCTGCACTCTGCGGTTCACCAACGACTTCGAGTACTTCGAGCAGCAGGTGATCGAGAGCTTTCCGGGCGAGAAGGACAATTTCGCGAGGCTGGTGCAGCGGATCGCCGAGTACGATCCGATGGCGTTGGACCAGCCGTTGATTTCCACTCGCGAAGTGCTCGCCGAAGAACTCGACAACCCGTTGCTGATCGAGATGCTGTTGTGTCCGACCATGTTCTATTCCAGTGCCACCCCTGACGACCTCGAGTGGCCTCAGTTCGTGATCATGTTCCGCAGCATTTTCCAGGAGGGTTTTGGTCGTCCGCTGGAGGGTGTGCGGCTGATTCTCAAGAAACTGGTCCGCAAGTTCCGCGGCCTGGGTGGCGAGTTGCGGTTGCGGTCCGGCGTGCAGAAGATT
>Ga0310124_10001868_pt1 | contig 14587 bp, 8 predicted proteins | sample CB11b_AW_Bot5_MG_FD_203507 | JGI IMG/M metagenome (GOLD analysis project Ga0310124, IMG submission 203507) | Marine microbial communities from Western Arctic Ocean, Canada - CB11b_AW_Bot5 | ecosystem: Environmental > Aquatic > Marine > Oceanic | place: Canada: Western Arctic Ocean | collected...
ACATTACGACGGGATATTCAGCGCCCACAATATCGTGATCAACGAGGATACGGGCTTCGCCTACGCGGTCGGATCGAGCATGGGCGGTGAGACCTGCGGAGGCGGGCTTCACATGATCGATGTCCGTGACCCCACCAACCCGACTTTTGCGGGATGTTTCTCCGACTCCAACACCGGGAACGCGGGCACGGGGTACAGCCACGACGCGCAGTGCCTCACTTATGCGGGCCCGGACGATGAGTACCGCGGCCACGAGATCTGCTTCGGCTCGAACGAGACGGCGCTCAGCATCGGGGACGTGACGGACAAGGCGAACCCCGTGGCGATCTCCTCCGCGACGTACCCCAACGCGGCATACGTCCATCAAGGATGGATCTCGGACGATCATCGTTTCTTCTTCGTGAACGACGAGGGCGATGAGATCGCAGGGACGGTCACTCGGACGCGTACGTTGGTCTGGGACATCGAGGATCTGGACGACCCGGTCCTCGCGACGGAGCACCTCGGCACAACCTCCGCCTCAGACCACAACCTCTATGTCCGGGGCCAATTCATGTATCAGTCCAACTACGTGAGCGGGCTGCGCATCCTCGATATCTCCGATCCCGCCAATCCCCGGGAGGTCGCCTACTTCGACTCGGTTCCGGTCGGAGGCAACGACCCGGGCTTCGCGGGCTCCTGGAGCAACTATCCGTTCTTCGAGAGTGGCATCATCGTGTTCACGAGCATGCGTGAGGGCCTGCTGATCGTGCGTAAGCGGAGGCAGCCGATCACGTAGAGCGCCGGCTGTACGGTCAGAGGGGGGGATATATGTCGAGGGAACTTGGTGCGGGGTCGTCCTTGATTCGGGTAGATCGGGCCTGACTCGGCGTCAAATTGTTCCCCTGGTAGTAATCGTCGCGGGCCTTTATGGCCTTTTCTTCTGGAGGCTCCTAAGCACAAAGCTGGGGCCCCCGACGCCAAACGCCGCGGGTACATGCGCCTGACCTGATAGAAGAGCCAGCGAACCTTGCCAAATGGGGACCGAACATGAAGCTATGTTTTCGACTGCTGGCCTCTTGCGTCCCTCTCCTCGCCGCCTGTGCTCGACCCGACTCAACCCCCGGTCCCACGCCAGACCTGGTCCTGGCTAACGTCACAGTGATTGACGGCCTCGGTTCCGCACCAAGGCCGAATCAGACCATTGAGGTTGCGGCCGGCAGGATCACCTCAGTTAGACCGGCGCTGCGCGACGAAGTTGGGACACTCGACGCGGCCGGACTCTTCGTCACACCCGGACTCATCGACTCCCACAAGCACATCGTGCAGCGGGATATGGACGGAATAACGAGGGTCCTGGACTCGATGCTCAGGACCGGCATCACATCCGCTCGCGAGATGGCATGCTGCGCCGCCGACTATGCTGAGATCTCTGCTTCCGGAGACACAGCCCATTTCACGCGGTTGTATTGGTCCGCGTTCTGGGCTGGCCCCACGTTCATGCGAGACGACCCCAGAATACAGCCAACCTACTCCAGCACAGGTCACGCGTCGTGGCTGCTCGCCGTGACAGACACGACCGATCTCGACGCCGCCCTGCGTGGTGCGAGGGAGATTGGGGCGACGGGGATCAAGATCTACTCGGACCTACCTCCGCGACTCATGACGACGATCGCGACGTCGGCCAACAACGCCGGAATGAGAGTCTGGAGCCATCCGGTCGTGTTCCCCACAAGGCCGTCGGTTGTGGCGGCCAGCGGCGTGCACGTCATCTCGCACGCCGCCCTCTTCGTTTGGGAGGGCGCTGCCGAGTTGCCGGATACCTACAACGGTTCCCATCCATTCAATCCGTTTGGACCGCCCGCACCTTATGAGTCCGTCTCGCCAGACGCCCCCGAGGTGACCGCAGTTCTTGAGATCATACGTGAACGGGGGATGATCCTGGATGCGACGATCGCCACCATATCAGGTTCGGTAGGAGAGGAGGCGTCGGTCTGGGCTGTCGAACTCACGCGGCGAGCACATGAAATGGGCATCCCGATCTCAACCGGAACAGACGGGCCGTCGCTCTTCGACGAAACAGAAATGCTGGTGGAGTCCGTCGGGCTCACTCCGCTCGAGGTCATCGCATCCGCCACCTCCGTAGGGGCGGCCGTGATTGGCGTGGCCGACGACTTCGGGTCTGTGGAGGTCGGTAAGGTCGCAGACTTGGTCGTCTACGAAAACGACCCGTCGGCGGACATCACAGTCCTTCGCCGGCCGTTGTTCGTGATCCGGGGTGGTAAGGTCGTTCGCCCTCGGTCCTAGTCTTTCGATGCCAAGGATTGGTTGCATGCCATAAACCGGCCTGTATGTTATGATCTGTTAACACTTGGCCGGCTCCTGAGTGGATCCGTACAGCTCTCCAAGTCTTGTCAGGACGGAATATGAAGACGCTCTCCCTTTCTGGCGTGTTTGCAGGGATGTTGCTGTTGATCGGCAGCGATCCGTCACACGTGTCGTCGCCCCCAAACGCGCACGACGTAGGAGCCGTCTACTCCGCTCCCACCCGGGCCGACGTCACGGCCACTCATTCCTCCTCTCCGGTAGCCCGGGAGACGCTGACCCAAGTAGTGCAGCGTTACTGCGTGGTGTGCCACAACGAAGCGATGCTCACGGGGAACTTGTCGCTCGAAAATTTTTCGGTCGAGCACGCCCCGGATCAGGCCGAGAAGGCCGAGAAGATGGTCCGGAAGCTGCGCGCGGGAATGATGCCGCCACCGGGCATGCCGCGTCCCGCTGGTGACACCCTCCTGACGCTGGTCGAGACGTTGGAGTCGGACCTCGACGAAGCGGCCCGAGCCGCGCCCAACGTGGGCGTGCGACGGTTCCAGCGGCTCAGTCAGACCGAGTACGAGCGCGTCATCCGTGACCTCCTCGCTCTGGAGGTGGACGCAGGGAAATGGCTCCCCCCCGACGTTCTCGTGGGCAGCTTCGACAACATGTCTGCCGCCCAAGCGCTCTCGACCACGCTCCTGGATTCGTATCTGCGGGCCGCAGCCGACGTCAGCCGGCTGGCCCTCGGAAACCCCGACGCAGTATCCTCCACGACGAAGCACAAGAACCCATTGGAGGTCTCTCAGCACGCCTGGGATCACGTCGAAGGCGCGCCGTTCGGGACCCGGGGGGGCATTGTCGTGACGCACGACTTCCCCTCGGACGGTGAGTATGTCTTCCAGGTGGAGACCACCTTCGGGAGTGGAAACGCGACGGCCCAGGAGGACATCGATATCTCGATAGACGGCGAGCCGGTCGCGCTCCTGATGCTCGAGCACAACGCAGGCACGACGGTCCCGGCCATCAGAACCGAGCCGATCTTCGTCCGTGCGGGCCAGCACAGGGTGTCGGCGGCGTTCGTGAACCTGATCGAGGGTCCCTATGAGGATCGGTTCAGTCCTGCGGAGTGGTCAACCAGTGGGACGGCGTTGGGGCAGTACGGCGTCACCGGACTGACGCATCTTTCCGAGCTGCTGATCACGGGCCCGGACAACGTGACCGGCGTATCCGAGACGACGAGTCGGCAAAAGGTTTTCACCTGCTACCCGACGGCGCCGGAGCAAGAGCGTCCCTGCGCCGAGTCCGTCCTCATGGAGCTCGCGACGCGGGCGTATCGGCGACCGCCGCCCGGGACCAAGTTCGCGAAGCTGATGGATTTCTATGAGGAGGCTGCTTCCGAGGGGGGGTTCGAGGTCGGGGTGCGAGCGGCGCTGCAGGCGATCCTCGTCTCACCCGAGTTCCTGTTCCGGTTGGAGCGGGAACCCGCGAACGCCGGGGCGGGTGAGGTCTACCGACTGACGGACCTCGACCTCGCGTCGCGGTTGTCCTTCTTCCTCTGGGACTCGGCGCCCGACGACGAGCTCCTCGAGGTCGCCGCGGCCGGCCGGCTTTCCGAGCCCGCCGTGCTCAAGCGGCAGGTCGCACGCATGCTGGCGGATCCCAGGTCCGAGACGCTGGCCACACGCTTCGCCCATCAATGGCTGCGGCTGCAGGACGTGGGGAAGGTCTGGCCGGAGGCCTACCTCTACCCGAATTTCTCGCAACAGCTCGCCGAGGCACTGGTACGGGAGACCGAGTTGCTCTTCCAGCACCTGATCCGCGAGGACCGGAGCCTGGTCGAGCTCTTCAGCGCGGACTACACGTTCCTCAACGAGCGTCTGGCCAAGCATTACGGCATCGAGGGCGTCTCCGGACAGGAGTTCCGCCGCGTGCGGTACCCGACCGACCAGCGACGGGGAGTCCTCGGCCATGGAAGCGTTCTGAACCTGACCTCGATGTCGGCTCGAACGTCGCCGGTGTTGCGCGGGAAGTGGGTCATGGAAGTGCTCATGGGGACGCCACCACCGCCTCCCCCACCCAACGTGCCGACGCTCGACGAGTCTCCGGCCTCCATCACGGGTCGTCTCCTGACCACCCGTGAGCGAATGGAACGGCATCGCACCAACCCGGTGTGCAGTTCCTGCCACAACTTCATCGACCCCATCGGCCTCGCCCTCGACAACTTCGACGTCACCGGCGCCTGGCGGATCCGCGAGAACAATGCCGACCTCGACACCGAAGGCGTCTTCTACGACGGCACGACGATCGGCACCCCCGGCCAGCTGGTCGACGTTCTCCTGAAACGTCCGATCCCGCTCGTGCGCAACTTTACTGAGCACCTGCTGACTTATGCGATCGGGCGTCCTGCGAACTACCTCGACCAACCGACGATCCGGATGATCACACAGGCGGCTGAGACAAACGACTACAGGATGTCGTCGCTAATCAATGGAATCGTCGTGAGCGACCCGTTCCAGATGAGACAAACGCAGACCAACACGGACGACTCAGGGAGCAACCAGCCATGAACTTCATCACTGGTAGACACCTTTCGCGCCGCACCTTCATCCGTGGCGCGGGAGCCTCCGTCGCCCTCCCGTTCCTGGACGGGATGGTACCCGCCGGGCGGGGCTGGCATGACCCGGCGCAGGAGCAGTTCACGCGCCTGGTCTGTGTCGAGGAGTCGATGGGGTGTGCGGGCGGGAACGACTGGGGTGACTCGCAGAATTTCTTCGCCCCTGCGAAGATCGGCCGCGACTTCGAGTTCAAGGCGGACAGCCAACTCAAGCCGCTCGAGGCGTACCGGGACTACCTGACCGTGGTCAGCAATACGGACTGCCGCATGGCTGAGCCCTACCGCGCCGAAGAGATCGGCGGCGACCACGATCGCTCGACGGCGGTGTTCCTGACCCAGTCCCATCCGCTGCAGACGCAAGCGGAAGTTTTCATCGGGAAGTCGATGGATCAGGTGCACGCAGAGCGCTTCGGTCAGGAGACCGCGCTACCGTCGCTGGAGGTCACCACCGAGCAGATGGACCGGGGGGGCGGGTGCGCCTACAACTACCACTGCGCATACACGACCTCGCTGGCCTGGTCGTCACCGACCCAGCCACTTCCGGCGATCCGTGAGCCCAGGGTGGTATTCGAGCAGCTCTTCGGCGCCGGTGACTCCCCCGCCGACCGCGCAGACCGGCTACGGACCAACCGGAGCCTGCTCGACTTTGTCGCGAGCGGGCTGGCCGATCTGAAGAGGGAGCTGGGAGTTGTCGACCGCCAGGCCCTGGACCAATACACCACGCACATCCGCGAGCTGGAGCGCAGGATCGGGCTGGTCGAGGCGCAGAACAGCAGCGGCGAGGAGCGGCAGATGCCGGAGGCACCATCGGGCATCCCCGACCGCTGGGAGGACCACATGCGGTTGATGTTCGACCTCCAGGTGCTCGCTCTCCAGGCGGACCTCACGCGGTCGATCACGTTCAAGACCGGATTCGATCTGCAGAACAGTGTCTTCCCGGACAGCGGGACCAACAAGTCGTTCCACGGGGCATCGCATCACGGCAACGTCCCCAGCGCCGTCAGAGAATTCAACATCATCAACACCCACCGCCTGAGTCAGATGGCGTACTTCCTCGAGAAGATGAAGAACACCATGGAGGGCGACGCTTCTCTGCTGGACAAGACTGCCATCGTGTGGGGCTCGCCGATGGGAGACCCCAACCTGCACAACCACCGCCGGTGCCCCCTGCTCCTGATGGGCCGCGCGAACGGTGCGCTCGAGGGCAACCTCCACCTGAGGGCTCCGACGGGGACACCCATGGCCAACGTGTTCGTGAGCCTGATGCAGGGAATCGGCCACGACGACGTGTCGCAGTTCGGCGACAGCACGGGCGAGTTCCCGTTGAGTTTTGCCAGAGGCCCGTCGTCGGGTTCCAAGGAGGGAGCATGACTAGGCGAAGCCGGGTGGGCCTGACCGGTGCCGTCCTTGCGTTCGCGCTGCTGGCGGATGCCACGAACGCCGCATCTCAGCAGGACAGTCCGCTCCTCAACGCGACGAAGCGCGGTGACGTGGTCGCCGTACGGTCCCTTCTCGAAGACGGTGCCGATCCTGATGTGGCTCAAGGGGACGGCCTGACCGCGTTGCACCTGGCCGCCCAGCAGGGGAACCTCGAGATCGCTCAGCCTCTGATCGGGGCGGGGGCGAATGTCGAAGCGAAGACGCGCATCGGCGACTACACGCCTCTGCACCTGGCCAGCGGGGGCGCTCACGCCTCAGTCGTTCGCGCGCTTATCGACGCCGGTGCCGACCCGACGGCGATCACGTCGCGCACCGGAGTGACCCCCCTCCACCTCGCCGCGAAGGCACTGAACGGCGAGGGCACGGTCCGGGCACTACTGGAGCAGGGCGTGGCCGTGGACGCACGCGAGTATGCTGCTGGCCAGACGGCGTTGATGTTCGCGGCCGCCCGTGGTCGCACAGCATCGGTCCGCGAGATCGTGAGCCACGACGCGGATCCGGCGATCCGCACGGAGGTCATCGATGTCCTCCAGAGGATGGCGATCGACAGGGAGGCGGAGGGACGCTTACGGGAGGCGTTCACTGAGGTCCGAAGAAGCTCGCCGGGGGGAACCGGCAGGGCCATGAGCGACGGGGAGCTGCAGGAGGCCCTCGCCCTCCAGCGGGAGTTCTTGAACTCAGAGGAGCAGATCGAGGCAGTGCTCGCGGACTTCGATCCCGACGACCTGGTGATTCGCCGACCGGCTTGGGATACACCAGCGGGCTTCAAGGCCGAGAATCAGATTCTCGAGCGTCCTCAGTTCGAGACGTTGGTCGGGAAGACAGGCGGGATGACGGCTCTGTTGCATGCGGCCCGTGAGGGCCATATCGGAGCGGCGGTGGCTCTCCTGGACGGTGGAGCCCAGATCGACCAGGTCAGCGGCGACGGAAGCAGCCCCCTCGTGATCGCGCTTCTGAATGGTCGGTTCGACCTGGCGATGAGGCTGATCGAGCGCGGGGCGAATCCGAACATTGCCACCAGCACCGATGGTATCTCACCGCTCTTCGCGGTGCTGCAGACGCAGTGGGCGCTCAGGTATACCGACCACCCACAGCCCCGGGCTCAGGACAACGAGCAGACTCGGCACATGGAGGTGCTGAATGCACTTCTCGAGGCTGGCGCGGACCCGAACGTGGCCCTGAAGAGCCATCTCTGGCACTCGGACTTTCTCAGGGGGAAGATCGGCCTCGACCTGACAGGCGCGACCCCATTCTGGCGGGCCACGCTCGCGCAGGATCTCGACGCGATGAGGGCGCTGGCAACGTTCGGTGCAGACCCGAACATGCCGACGACTTTGCCCGAGCCCGGCCTGAGGGAAGGGCGGCAGAACGACGGGCGACTGCAGGAGGACTCGGGGCTCCCGATGCTGCCCGAGGGCACCCCCAACATGTACGTGATCCACGCGGCTGCGGGGGGCGGGTACATGGGGCTCGGACCCTTCATGATGAACAGCGTGCCGAACAACTTTCTCAACGTGGTTCGGTACTTGGTGGAGGAGCACGGCGCCGACGTAAACCTGCCGGATGGGTGGGGCTATACGCCGCTCCACTACGCATCGGTCAGGGGCGGCAATGACCTCATCGAGTACCTCGTGTCGGAGGGCGCCGACGTGACGGCGCTCAGCACGCTCGGCCAGTCCACGGCCGACATGGCACGTGGGGGCCGGGCCGGCTACTTCTCCCGACCGCCGTACCCAGAGACGGTGGAGTTGCTGCAATCGCTCGGCTCGGAGTTGAAGTGCCTGAACAGCCATTTCCGGGGCACCGGGGATTGGTGCCCAGGCGCGGGTGTGGCGTCGTTCGAGGTCGAGACGAACGGCCCGCCTGGCCCCGGACGTGATTGAAGGGAGAAGGCCGGTCCGACGATGCCCTGGTGCCACGTCCAGAGTGCGCCCCTAGGTCCGCAGACCTGAGGAACCGTTACCCGCTCGGGCGCACCGTGAACGTCATCGCCATCCCCGAACCCACGTGCTCCGGGATCTGGCAATTCAGCATCCAGGTCCCCGGGTTGGACATCTCCACCAGGAGATCCACCGTCGATCCCACGGGCACGAGCACGGTATCTCTCCACACGAGATTCTGACTCCGCACCCCGTCCTGCTCGATCACGACGAATCGTTGTCCATGGAGATGCAACGGGTGGCTCATCGGGTGCCATGACTCCGCGGTATTGAAGAGGCGGATCTTTACAAGATCGCCCTGGTTGAACCGCCAGCCACGCGCGGGCCCGAGGTCCCGCGGATTGGCGTCCGGATCAGGCTCATGGAGCAGCCACTGCACGTCCATGCCGGTAGACAGCCAGTTCATCATCGGCATCGGATCGTTGAATTCGACGGGCGGATAATAGAGCGTATCGATCTCCATCATCTGGATGACGGGGATAGGAAGCTCTCCGATCTGTAGTGACAGGACCAACTCCTCGTCCACGGATCGATCCGCCTGCGCCCGCACGGCCTCGAACTCTGCCGTGACCTCCGCATTCGTCCTTAGGGTCTCGAACTCGGCGCCATAGTCCTCGTCGGTATCGTCACTCGAAACCGAGAAGACGCCGAGCGTGTCCACCTCATACCGAAATTCCCCCATCCAGTGGTCGATGGCCGTGATGCGGTTGGTGAGGGCGAAGTCACCCTCCTCTTCGAAACGCGCCTCCACCACGTACCTCTGCCCCGGAGCGATGATCACGGTCGGAACCCACTCCTCCCGCTCGAATTTGCCCAGGTCGCCCGCCACCAACTTCATACGCACGCCACCCTCGATACGGAGGTTGAAGGGTCGCGAATTCGACGCGTCCGTAATGAAGAGCCGAACGACGTCTCCCTTCTTCACTTCCTTCCGAAACCCGGGTTCACCGTTGGTCAAAAACACGTTTCCGAAGCGCCCCATGAGAGCATGCGAGGGCGCCTCGAAGCCGAACGGGATCCATCCGCCCTCATCGAGGAGGACGTCGTCCAGGATCAGCGTCTCCTCGGAGTTCACCGGGCTGTAGTAGTCGGGATCCCGCGGCTCGACGATGATGTTCCCGTACATCCCCAGGTCCTGGGCGATATGCGCCCGCTGATGGGGATGGTACCAAAAAATGCCCGCATCCGGGAAGTGGACTTCCGCGGTATAGGTGGCCCCTACCTGCACGGGCGACTGGGTCTGGCCGGGCACCCCGTCGAAGCGATTCTCGACGCGTACACCGTGCCAGCGCAGTGTGGTGGCGAAATCGATGTGGTTCGTGAATTCCACGACGATCGTGGCGCCCTGGGGAACCCGGAAGGTGGGCCCGGGAGATTGTCCGTTGAAGCCGTAGACCGCGACGGCTCGACCATTGATCTCCCTTCGGAGGACCTGCCCCTCGAGCCGAACAGTGTCGCCGTCGGCCAGCGGCAGGGTCCCACCGACCGAAGCCTCCGGCAACATGTCGACGTCCATCCCAGGCCCAGGGAGAAAAGGACTGACCGCTGGGAGGAGCCCCATGAAGGGTGCCATCATCATGGCCATGTTCGGGCTGCCATCGCCTGGAGGCATACGCCACGCCAAGCTGTCGCCCGAGCCCATCTGCGACATGTCCATCTGTTGGCCCAAGGCCGGGGCCGCAGTCAGAAGAAACGTGAGGAGGAAGACCATTTACCCGCTGAAGCCGTACCCCGTACAGTTCTCGATCTCGAAGGGGCCGTGTCCGGCCGAGGTGTGCATAGCCCCACTTCTGGACATGCCCCGGAGAGCGATGGGTCCCCCCCACCTCTCCTGACGGGTAGCCTCGTCCTCCTCGAGCGATATGACCACCAGGAACTTGTTCCAGCTGACCTGCCCACGCAGGACGTCCTCGCCCAAGACCCCGATCCGGGCCGAGCGATCCAAGGACGGTGTCGTCACCCACACGACGTAGCTGCCCTGCCTCGGTGCTCTCAGGTTGTTCACCTTGACCACGATATCCTGGAGATAGTCACCATTCTCCGTGAGGCTCACGCCGAATGGGGACGGTGCGAACATGATCTCGGCCACACCGCCGGCAAGGCCCGAGCCGGGCACATTCTTCGTGGAGATCAACTCGATCGCATAAAATTCCGGAGCCGAATAAAAACCCGCGGCTCGACATTCGGCGCCCGGGCCGGGTCCTGCAGCGACGACCGCGGCCCACACGATGGGTACGAGTGAGGTCATGGCTGATCGCTGATCGGACGCCGGGTGGGTTGATCCCAGTTTTGCGCGCTCGAGATGTTCGGCATTCCCCAATCCTCGCCGTTCCAACCCTGGAACCCGTCCATCCGGAACGTCCAGAACCCCGTGCTCATGTCGCTGATCGCGATGAGTCCGTCGGCATTGCGTATGTCCACACCGAAAGCCCCGTTGAAGACCGGGGTACGCGTCGTGCTCCGCGGACCGATGTAGGTGTCGTAGTAGCCGACCGTCATGGGATTCGTCGGATCCTGAAGGTTCACAACCTGGAGCCCGTCCAGATAGCCCGACACGAACAGCAACGGCCAGCGGACTTCATGGTTGTGAACCAGATTGCGGAAATCCGCGGTCCACCCCGATATCGGCCGACGGATATTCGCGACCTCGCCGTCGAGAGCCGGCTTCAGGTCGAAAAATCTGAGCGGAGCGAACTCGTACTCCGATTCCGCCACGACGTAACGCCCGTCCGGGCTCGGCGTGAACGTGTGCCCGTTGCTGACGCCGCTTATCCCCGTGAGCGTGACCCGTAGCTGGGGCTCCGACAAATTGGTGATGTCGTAGATGTAGTACCCGCCGCCACCACCACCGTAGAAGCGGTCCTCGTCCGTATCAGGATGATAGGCGGCATAGAAGTCGTGATACCCCCGGTTCCCGCCCGTGGACATGGACTGAGGGTTGGGGATGCGGCCGACGAGCGCGTCGTCAGCATCGGCGCCCTGAACGACCATACCCAGGTCGTACACGTGGGCGTAGGGTCCCCCGACGGTCGCCATGAGCAACACCCGGCCATCGGAGTGCTTGTAGACGAAAATATTGTGAAAGCCTCCGGGAAGCAGCGGCTCGCGAATCCTGGCGACTTCCCGAACCGTGGATACGTCCGGCAGCCCGTTCACGTCCAGGATGACCGCCCCGAGATCCGAATCCGGCCCACCTTGCCCGAACTGGAGCGACTGCACGACATAGTAGCGCCCATTCACCTTGAAGTGCTTCACGTCCATCGCGCCGGTCCCGAGGTGCAGCTCCTGATCCTCGATGCGCCACTGGTAAATGCGCTCGGGACGCTCCGGGTTCTCGATCGAAATGATGTCCAGTCCCCGCGGGCCCGCCGCTCCGTAGCGCATCCGAGAGACATAGGCGTACGGGCGGGAGAGCTCCTGCTCGAGGTCCATGTCGGAGACGCTCAACGTCGGCCCCAACGGGATATGCCCCAACACCTGTATGTTGTCGCTGCCACGCTTCAAGGCGGTCGCTTGCGGGGAAGCCGGGGTGGCATCGATCCCCACGAATATCGTGAGGACCGTAACCACCGCGAGGAGGCGGGTCCGGAGGCTCAACATGGACAATTCTCCGTTGTAGCCAGCACAACGCGGGCGCCGGCTTGAGTGATCGAACTTTCCGTACAATCTAAAGAGTCCGTGGGATGCCGCCAGATAGCCACACCGGCCCAACCCCGTTCCGAACACCCTCATCACACCCTCCTTGGCATCCTACCGCCCCGGGCCAAGTAACACGGCGTTCATGAACAGGAGCTCGGTCGCCTCCACATAGGCCCGGTAGTTCGGGTCCTCCGCGAACGCCACGATTTGGCCACGACCGACGGGCTGATGGATCAGAAACGCCTTGTTCGCCAGTTGAGGCTCCGCCTCGTCCCAGACGATACCGCCCAGGACAAGGTCCCCCTCGTCGGCATACCTCCCCACGTTCTGGCCCTCATCGAGCCGGATCGGACTGATGATCCGGCTACTCTGAACCAGCACGCCGATCTCTCCGTCCGTCCCGGCCGAGAGCCAGTGCTCGATGTCGAGCACGACCTTGAGGATCGCGCCGGGAGTCTGCTCCGGACCCTCGTCCTCCGGGGCGATCGCCTCCAGGTAGTCGATCGGCTGCTCCGGCGTGTCCGCCCCTGGAGGATCCTCCCCCTCCGGCCGCCCGCCTCGCCGCTCGGAAACCGTGTTCAGCAAGCCCACGCTCTCTCTGGCGGCCCACTGGGTGGAGGCAGCCATGGTGATCAAGGTCCCACCGTCTCGCATCCAGCTCTGCAGGCGCGCGACCAGCCCCTCCCCCACGGCGGAACCGTAGTTTCCACTGGGAAAGATGATCACGTCGTATTGCGAGAGGATCACCCCGCCGAGGCGCGAAGATCGGACGACAGTGGTCTGTTGGCCGTAGCGGCGTTCCATCACGTACCTGGCCCACCCCACCGAATACGCGGATCCCGGCTCGTCATACAGAAGGAGGACACGCGGTGCCCTGAGCACCCTCGCGCTGTTGCTCCCGAGCGATAGGCCCTCGCGCACGTAGGAATCATCGATGGCCACGACCTCCGCGCCGTGCCGGGTGGCGATGGCTCCGAGGCGCGCGGCCAGGTCCGGACCGTTCTCCGACGTGCGCACGATGGCGGTGCCCACCCCGTACTCTCGGCCCCCCAGCGTGAACGCTCCACCGGCGGCGCTCACACGAATCCCTTCTCGGAGCGCCTCAGCGGTGGCGGCGGCGGCATTCGTTCCCCACGGCAGGAGATATCCCACCACCGCCGGTCCCAGCGAGACCGTCTCGTAGGGTGTGTCGGCGGCGAGCCGCGCACCCCGCGCACCCGTTTCCCGCTGGCTGGCGATCACCTCGACGTCCCAGAGAGTCGACTGGCTCCACGCGGTCACGTCATAGATCTGATCGGGCAGCCGCAGGGCCCTCCGCTCGTTTTGTCGGCGAACGTAGTCGGGATCCATCTCGGTATCGGCGTCCAGCAAGTTCCTGATCATTCGGTACGCCGGCTGGGCTCCGGGAATGATGAAAGCGTTGTCCGCCGCCAGCGTGCGATCTCCTATGGTCACGGGTCCCGACGCCGCATACACCTCGATACCGTTGAGCACGAGGTTGCGGGCGAGTCGAGCGGCCATCCCCTTGTCGTGCTCGGAGGTCAACACCAGCTCTGCCGGCCCCTCACCCCCGAGCGCGACGGCGCTCCTCCGAAACGCGAGGTAATCCCGGAGGATGCGGTCCCGGTTGACCGCGGCCGTCTCCGCGGTCTGAATCGCCGCCGTGAAGTGATGCAGCACGCCGTCACCGTAGGTGAGCAAGTCCCCGTCGTCCCGACGGAGCACCAACGCCCGAGCGGACGCCTGTTCGTAGGTCATGCCCACACCGCCGTGAACGGTGGGCCACATATCCACGTAGCCTGGATAGAATGCGTCGTACGTCGCCCGGTTGAAGTAGCTGAAGCCTCGGCGATCGAACTCGGCCGCGTTGGCCTGGCCGATCACGTCCATCAGGTCCATCTGCTGCGCGGTGAACCACGGGTTCGTCGGCTCGGCGGTGGGCGGGAAGAAATAGGTCGAGTTGCCGCCCATCTCATGGAGGTCTACGACGATGTGCGGGGTGTACTCCCGAAAGACGGCGACCTTCCCGCGCGTCTCGGGCTGGCTCTGGATGAACACGTCGCGGTTCATGTCGAACATGTAGTGATTCCCACGCCCTCCGGGCCACGGCTCATCGTGCTCGGCGGACCACGTCGCCTGGTCGGGCCAACGGGCGCGTGCACCCGTATTCTGCATGACGAACCGAGCACGTCCGTCCGGGTTCTCGGCCGGATCGATCAGCACGAGTGACTCGGCGAGGACCAGGTCCACCCCTGCGTCCCCCTGGGCGGCCAGCAGATGATACGCCTCGGCCATCGCCGCTCCGCTGGAGCTGATCTCGTTTCCGTGAATCCCATGGACCAGCGCCGTAACCACCGGAAGCTCGGCCAAAAGACGGTCGGCGTCCGCTTGAGCGAGGCCTCGAGGATCGGAGAGCCGTGCAAGACCGGCCAGGGTTTCGTCGAGGCGTGCCATGCGCGCGGCCGATCCTATCACGAGCATGAAGAGCGGACGCCCCTGCCAACTGTCAGCGTAGTGGATCAGGTGCGTCCGGTCCGGGGCGGCCGCCGCGAGAGCCTCGATGTACCGGACGATCTGGTCCGGCGGCGTGACCTCCTCACGGAAATCATGGCCGACCACATCCTCTAGTGTCGGAATCGAGGGATCGTAACGCGTGCCC
>Ga0310124_10001872_pt1 | contig 14557 bp, 9 predicted proteins | sample CB11b_AW_Bot5_MG_FD_203507 | JGI IMG/M metagenome (GOLD analysis project Ga0310124, IMG submission 203507) | Marine microbial communities from Western Arctic Ocean, Canada - CB11b_AW_Bot5 | ecosystem: Environmental > Aquatic > Marine > Oceanic | place: Canada: Western Arctic Ocean | collected...
GTGAGTAAATAAACTCAGGACGTTATGGTGGCACGGATCGAAATCGGTGATGCCGGATTCCTGACATTCCAACTGGATCAAGGTTGGGGAGAGGGTCGCAAGGAGCATCAAGGGAGCCGCGTCTGAGTCGATCTGTTATGAATACACTCAGATCACACCCGCATTGTGACCTAGCGTCGTCGTTTATTGGGGCAAGGGAAATCAGGAGCACATCATGGCAGAACGGATCGGATTTGGTCGGCGGTTGGGTGCGGAGATCATTGATGCCATTCTTATCTTGATCGGTGGGGCGATTCTTGGTGCCGTACTTGGTGGCGTATTGGGTTCTACCTTGGGTGCCGGGATGGGAGCCACTTCAAGCGAACCAGAAGGCGCCGCGATCGGTGGCGCGTTGGGTGGATTGTTCGGCGCGCTGGCCGGCATGTTTCTGGGAATCCTCCTAATGGCCATCATCGTTGCCGTGTGGGAAGGGCTCACCGGAGCAGCACTCGGAAAGCGGGCCCTGGGAATCAAGATCAAGTCAGATGACGGAAGTCCGGCTCCAGTCCCCCAACTGCTCGCCCGTTCGCTGGTGAAGCACAATGGCCAGGTGCTGGGATTGGTGTCGATCGCCACCGGCGTTGAGGCGATCGATACCGCAGGCGACGTCGGCAATTCGATTATGGCCATTGGTTGCCTGCTTGTGATCGGCAGCAAGAAACAGGCCTTTCACGACATGTTCGCCGGCACAGCCGTTTTTCCCAAGGACAAGGCCGTCCCCGTCGAGGAACATATCAGCGAAGGCGTCGAAGGCTGACGCCGCCGCCGTGGCTTGATCGAAGCGGTCCCACCAGGCTGAATTCGACTGATCAGCGAATCCACAGCAGGCGGTAGTTGAGACGTGGCACCTCGAGTGCCAGGTGACTGCCGCTCACGGTGAGGGGTCTCTTTGTAAAGGCGTCGACAACCCTCAGCGGGCCGTCTGACTTCAGGCGATCCCAGTTGATGGCGAGCTTCGTGGTCGTGGTCTCACGGGTAGTGTTGTAGACGACCACCAGCGCCCCGCCCTCGGGTTTTCGGTACACGCTCGCCTTGATCTCCTGCGTCTGCCCGCCGATGAGCCTGGCGTTGTTCCAGTAGCCGAAGAACTTCACGTCGCCCATGCCGAACTCGTCCTGGACGGCATACAACGGCCTGACCGCCCCATAGTTCGTTCCGGTGATCGGCCAGACGTAGATGTCGAGCAGCAGTCCAATACCCAGCATATGATGGGTCTTTTCCACGCTGACCGTCCCCACACTGCCGTCCTCGCGGCGAACGGCCACGTCCTTGTCTTCGAGAATCGCGGCCCTCTGCCATGCGGGCAGCCACCAGGGGATGCCGCCGAAATGCTGCGCACGGAACTCAGCTCGCAGTTCGTCCAGCGGCAGCACCTCCAGGTAGTTGTCTCTTAACTGTCCAAACCAATTGCCCTCGCCAGGTTCCCAGATATCGAGGAAGGACAGCAGGGGCGCACACGAGTTCTCGGAGGTGTGACCGACGATGAGCGCACCGGGGTTTTCTTGGCGAAGCATCGTGTACATCCGCTTCCAGATCTCCCGGTTGGCCACAATCGGAAGTTCGGCAGGACGCTTGACACCGCCGCGTTCGTATCCCAGGCCGTGCTCCAGGTCGAGTACCGGCTGGCACAAGCCGGCGAAGTCGACATACAGCCCATCGTGCCCGTACTCTCTGATCAACTCGCGGTGCTTCCAGACCATGAAGTCGATATAGGACGGAACAGGCCGCACTGCGGCATACTTATAAAGTCCCTGTCCGAGGCTGGAGAAGCCCAGCGGGTTGTACCACTCTCTCCAGTAGAAATCGCATTCGGGCATCCCGGGCGCCATGAAGGCGAACATGCTGTAGGGGAGTACCCGGTTCCCGAGTCGTTTGGACTTCAGGCGCGATAGCTCCTTCTTCGGCAACGCCTTGTCGTCTCGCCACATCCCCGGCCCGCCGGCGTGCAGGTTCTTGAGGTGATTGCGGTACCAGTTCGGGTCCTTCACGACAGGAAAGGCGAAGTGCCTGTGTGCCGCCTCGTGCGGCCAGGGATAGGCGATCCACAGTTTCACGTCGCTTCGCCATTTGCGGTAGTCGGCCGAAGGACCTGTAAACGGCGAGGCGTCCCGCCAGGTCCGCCAGCCGGAGGGCAGCGGCTTGGTGGGCGTCGCCTCCAGGATCAGCCGCAGTTTCCACGGCTCAGCGATCGCGGTCCGCTTGGCGGCAAACCGGTAGATCACGGCGATGTTGCCATCGGGCTCGCGGATAATCGAGAAGACACCGTCGCCGCCGTCGATCAGCGAACCGTTGTGCTCGGTCGCACCACACAGCCCGAAGTCGTCGGTGCCGATCCACCAGTACCCTCCGGCACCAAGAATCTTCCCCTGACCCTTCGGCAGAAAACCTCGTGTTCTCGATCCTCGAGAAAAAAGCCGGGCGAATTCCCGGCGGATCGGAATCCGTATCTCCATCAACTCGACCGCAGCCCCCGGGGCGGGTGCCAGCGAAAGATCATGCAGCAGAAATCCGTCAAACTCCGCCCGGGTCCGCCAACTCAATTCGCCCAGTCCACTCTGCGACGTTCCCTCCCAGACGACCTCGGCCCGGGTCTGCTTCGTGATACGCCGTCTTCCCGGCGTCCAGTTCACGTCGGAACCATCGATGACGGCCCTGAAACTGACAGGCCCCGCCAGGATCGAGATACCCTGCGTCTTGATCTTCGCCGGCAACCCGAACGCCCCCAACCGGTAGTCACGTCCCCAGACCCCGACTCCGACCCCGGCCCGATCCTGCTCGACCTCGACAGGTGTCCATGGCAAGGGAGGCGTGTCGCTGACCCCGACCTTCTCTTTCAGCCACACCGGCGGACCGGGGACAACAAACCGGGTCGTCACCGTCGCGACGGGCTTGCCGTCACGCGTTGTGATGTCCGAGATCACCTGGTACTCGCCCTGCGGCAAGTCGGTGTACGGGATGACTGCCTGACCGAATCGGTCTTTCGTCAAGGTGATGGACGCAGGCGACGTTCCTCGAGCGGGCTCGAGCCGGGCCTTGCCCGCAAAATTGCCGCTGCGGTCGCCGCTGTCGATCTCAACCACCAGCTTGCTGTTGGCCGGATCAGGCACGACCCTGGCCGTGGGCTTCATGAAGTCCAGCGGGATGTCCATGCCCCGTTTGCGGGTCAGAGCATGTGCCGCAGCCCAGTCCACCTCCTCGCGAGTCAGCGCACGGTCGTAGATATAGACTTCGTCGATGAGCGTGTGGGCTCGGCGAGCTGCGTTGCCCCCGAAATCGCCAATGAGAATCCTCTGCAGATTCTCAGGTTCCGGCACGGGACCGGATTCTGCAGAACAGTCGTGGGTCCACGCCTCCCCTGAGGCCCTGATGCCGCCGATGTAGAACCCCAGCCGCTTACCCTTCTTCCACGTCAGGGCGTGCCAGCTCCACTTGCCCTTGAGCGGATTGCACCCGTAGGCCCTGCTGGCCATCGTCTTGGTGGATCGGACCACGAATTCTCCGGCACCGGGTGGCCGGATGTAGAAGAACATTCGTCCCTCGCCGGTGACATCGATGAATCGATGGAAGTGGCCGTCGTCGTGATCCCAATCCTGGGCATAAATCCAGAACTCGATCGTGCCTTCTCTGGCACTAATGTTGCCCTTCGCGGGGAATGCGACGTGACCCTCGCCGTCCCCGGTCCGCAACGCCGATCCGCGAAAGCCAAGCCCGTCGGCATTCAGAGTTCCACCCCCCTCGAGCAACTGTGCCCTGGCATTCCCGGCGGCATAGTCGGCGTCCTTGCTCTGGTCAAAACCGGCGTACAACAGCACGCCCCCTCGTGTCCCGGCGACGTCCTCGCTGCGGACGACGTTTCCGACACCCAGGAAACCCGCCCCGGCCAGGGCGGCCACCACTGACAACAACATCCCGAAACGTGTCATTTTCGTCTGTTCCGAATTGTGAATTCGTTTCCGGGAGATCCCAGCGGGCCGTCCTCGTCGCACCGGCTCCATCGTAGCATCGGATGACCCGGTGCAAGAGCCATCCGATACGGGCTCTTCACCTTCGTGGCTGCAGGGACGGCATGAGGAGACTGGTTGGCGAACTGAGCCCCGGGGGGCCGTCTTGCTCTCAAGTGGACCAGTCCACCGAAACCTGAGATAATCGTCCTGCCGATCGCGTTGGGATTGGAGAACCGGGCACCACGCTCATACGAGCAAGCAAAACAACGATGCTCTCAATCTTCGACCACCAGCGCACGATGGGTCGCCGCGCGATGATGACGGCCGGTGGCCTGGCGTTGGGGAGTCTGTCGCTCGAGGACCTGCTTCGCACGCAGGCCATCGCCGGCCCCCGAGAGCGGCCTGTCAGGACCGGCAAGTCCGTTGTGTTCTTGCTTCAGCACGGTGGGCCGACTCAGTTCGAGACCTTCGATCCGAAACTCGATGCCCCCGACCGTATCCGAACCGTCGGCGGCGTCGTCCAGACGAGCATTCCGGGTGTCACATTCGGTTCGACGATGAGCCGGCTGGCAAAGTGGGCGCACCGGATGGCGATCGTGCGGTCGTATACGAGCGGCAGCGCGAGTCACAGTCTGCGTCCGTTGGTCGGCGGCGCGTCGCGCAAGGCCAATATCGGATCGCTGTATTCGCGGCTGGCCGGTGCGAACGATCCCAAGACCGGTTTGCCCTCGAACGTGACCCTGTTTCCGAACACGATTGAGCCTGGGGCCCTGGGTCCTGACGAGCGGTTTGGCAAGTTCAGTCAGACGGGCGAGATCAACAGTGCGTATGCTCCGTTCACTCCGGGTGGCGGTTCGACACTTCAAGAGAATATGAAGCTGAGATTGCCGGCCCAGCGCTTCGACGATCGCGCGGCCTTGCTGAAGTCACTCGACCGGCTTCGACACGATCTTGAACGCAGCGGGGTCGCTGAGGGCATCGACAAGTATCGCCAACAGGCCTTTGAGATCGTGCTCCGTGGTGTTGCCGACGCATTTGATCTCTCGAGAGAGGACCCGCGGACGATTGCGAGGTATGACACCGCTCACTTCGTTGATGAAGATCGCTACAGCGGAGTCAACAATGGCGGATCGGCTCGCCGCTGGTATCAAAACAACGCCCAGACGCTCGGCAAGGAATTGCTGCTGGCTCGCCGCTTGTGCGAGGCCGGTTGCGGTTTCGTCACCGTCGCCACGAGGTTCGTGTGGGACATGCACGCCGACCGGAACAACCTGGGTGTGACTGCCGGCATGCAAGCCGTCGGGCGGCCCTTCGACCACGCCGTTTCGGCCTTCATCGAAGACTGTGAAGAGCGTGGGTTGAGCGACGACATCCTGCTCGTCTGCGTAGGCGAAATGGGTCGGACGCCGCGGATCAACAAGAACGGTGGCCGAGATCACTGGGCGGGACTGGCCCCTCTGATGCTCTGCGGAGGCGGCATCACGGATGGTCAGGTCATCGGCCAGTCGACCCGCGACGGTGGTGAGCCGCTGGCGGATCGAGCCGATTCCGACAATCTCGTTGCCACGATCCTGCACACGCTGCTGGACGTCTCAGAGCTACGGCTGAGGTCCGAGCTCCCCACCAGCCTTGTCGACTTCGCAACATCCGGGACGCCGATTCGTCACCTGGCGTAGGCGGCTGATTGCTTGCCGGATGCCTGAAATTTCTACGGGATCACGGTTGGGGTGAAGGTCACGGCACGGGGGCCGCGTGATTCAGATCGGGGAGTGTCGGAGTGAGAAATGAACCAATGAGGCTCTGTATCGCGACACTCGTGGTGTGCCTGCTGTCGTGTACCCTCGCGGCTGATGACTGGCCTCACTGGCGTGGGAAGGGTCGCAATGGAGTTGTCTCGGAGTCCTCACACTTCGACGGCGGCAACTGGCCCCCTGGCAAGCCGCTCTGGAGCAGCAACGTCAACTCCGGTGGCAGCGGACCGATCGTGATCGGCAACCGCCTGTACACGATGGGCTGGAAGGATGGCCGGGACCACGTCTATGCGCTGGATACGAAGACGGGCCAGGTCGCCTGGCAGCAATCGTATGCCTGCCCCAAGTACGGTCGCGTGAGTGACGGGGACAAGGGGCTGTACTCGGGGCCCTCGTCCTGTCCCAGCTACGACAAGTCAACCGGTTCTCTTTATACGCTCAGTACCGACGGTGACCTGATTTGCTGGAATACTCGTCAGCAGGGAAAACGGGTCTGGAGTCTCAACTTGTACGATGCGTATCGGGTGCCCCAGCGTCCCAAGGTGGGGCGGAGGTCACTTCGCGACTATGGGTACACGACCGCTCCGCTGTTGTACGGCGAGACGGTGATTGTCGAGGTGGGGGATGATGAAGGGAACCTGATGGCCTTTTCGAAAGAGACCGGCCGACGTCTCTGGGTCTCGGAATCCAAGGATCCTGCCGGACACACCGGCGGACTGGTTCCTCTTGTTGTGGAGGGGTTGCCCTGCGTGGCGGTTCTGACAATTCACAACTTGCTGGTCGCCCGCCTGGACCGGGGGCATGCGGGCGAGACGTTGGCCGAGTTTCCCTGGGTCACGGACTTTGCCAACAACGTGGCCACTCCGACGGTGTACAAGAACTCGATCATCATTTCCTCGGAGTACAACCAGTATGCCACCACGCGGATTGACGTTTCCCGTTCCGGTGCCAAGCAGGTCTGGAAGCAGCCGTACGCATCGGGCGTCTGCCCGCCTGTGATTCACAAGGGTTACGTCTACTGGTGCTGGCGCGGGTTGTATTGCCTGGATTTCAAGACGGGCAAGCCGATTTGGCGAGGAGGCGTGTTTGGAGATACGGCTTCGTGCATCGTCACGTCGGATGACCGGCTGATTATCTGGGGACGGCGTGGGGACCTGGTGCTTGCCGAGACGGCCAATCGTTCTGCCGGGAAATATAAAGAACTGGCCCGCCGCAGGGATCTCATGCAAAACGATGCCTGGCCCCACATCGTCCTTTCGGGGGGCCGGCTGTTCTGCCGGGATCGCGACGGCAACATGCTGTGTTTTGTCCTGTCGCGGTAGGTTGGGCGTTACCGCTGGATCCAGAGTTCGGCACCGATCAAGCTGGCCCCTGTCTCTGAGGTCTTGACCATCACCCGGTTGGCACCCTGCCTGATGGCCTGCAGCGGGACCTTGCAGGTGTACCGTCGCACGCCATGCACTTGTTTGCCTCCGGCGGTCGGTCCGAAGTTGGCCGAGCCAAAGAGGATTTCCGGTGTGCTCTCTTTCTTGAGCCCCGTGAAATCGACCCGCAGCTGAGCGGTCACGTTGAAGCCGGCGTCACTGAGGTCTTCGGGAACGTGCAGGGGACGCTGCTCGAACTTGTTGGGCTTGAGTGCCAGGGGCAGGGCCTTCGAGAATTCCGCCACGTCCTTGGCCCAGTAATGCGAGGGCATCCAGAAACCGGCATCGGAGATGGCGTACTGGATGGGCTGTGAGGTCAGTGTTTTCAGCGAACCGATGCGTCCGAGGATCTTGCGGGCGTAGTCTCGATCGGCGGGTGTTCCCGGTCCGGGGAACAGGTTGAACACGTAGATCCCCGAGGCTCCGTCGTGCCATAGCCTCGAGGCTGCTCCCAACCAGGACTCGACCGGCTGCTTGGTGCTCTTGCCCCGCGGCGGTCGAGACATCAGGCCCGACTGGCTCAGGCAGGGGTAAACCGGGACGTCGTGTTTCTGCCCCAGGGCGACCAATTGCCTGATCGGCAGGTCGAAGGTGATGTACCCGCCGCCGAGTGCCAGCGTGTCGAGCAGTTTTTCTTCCAGCCAGGCCCTGGTGTCGATACCGATCTGGCGACCGTGTTTGAGAGTGGATGGTACTCGCGCCGCGAGCAGGAAGGGTTTCCCCTGGCGAGTGCTTTCCTGCAGCACGACCTGACGGATCTTGCGAACCAGGCGGGTGAGGATGGCCGTTTGGGCAGCGGTGGCCGGCCGTCCTTCAAACGTCGTGCGGAAGTAGAAGGGAGCGCGGAGGAAATCGAGCTCGATACCATCGACGGGATAATTCTGCAGCACCTCGCGGATGATCTCCAGCAGCCGAGGTTCGACATCCGGGTGCTCGAAATCGACCAGGCTCCAGAGCCTGCGGCGATCGTTGTATTTTTGCGACTCGGCCAGAGTGGACATGATGCGGCGGGGATCTGCCTGCTTCCACCTGGGGCGGAAGGGTGCCGTCCAGGCGTCATGAATGTCGTTCATCCGCAGTGTCCAGAACGACTCGATGCCGTGCTTGCGGGCAAACTCGCTGGACATCCGCAAGCCATCGGTACCCTGTCCCAGGAACCTGTCGAGGTTGTTGTTGGCGAAGGATCCCTCGCGCGAACGAAAGACCTCGGCCACCTTGCTCTGGTGGGTAAAGAGATTGAAGCTCTGGGTCGTCGAGTAGAAGATGCTGTCGACATGAGTACCCAGGAGCGGCGTATGCCTGAGTGCCAGGAACCTGTCGAGGGTGTCAGCCCCCTGGGCCCAGATGTCGTCTCCGTCATTGTTGTAGAGGACGCGCCGCCTGCGATGGGCAGCCTTCCTGCGGGCCGCATCCAGGGCGGCTGTCTCGGCCGCTTGACTGCTGCGGCTACCAAGCCAGCCTGGTGCGAGGGCCGTGCTGCCGGCGACCAGGCCCAGGAGGAACTCACGACGTCGACTTGGCATGCTTCGGTTCTCGGAACTGCTGTGTTGAATCGGTCTTACCAACCCCATCAGTTGGGTTGGAGTGCTGATGTGACTCACCAGAGGGCCATTCTATCCGAGGGGTTCACATCGTGGCCAACCAGGTTATCCATCCGAGAGTGCCAGGTGTGGTGAGTTGCCTCACGGAGCCGCCGCAGCCGCGGCGGCCCGGGAAGTTCGTCTGGACACAGCGAATCCTTCCCTCTTCAATGCTGCCGAACATCGCACCTCGGAAGAGCCCGTGAGAGTCGCACTGGTCAAGAACCACTGTTCGCTGAGACGTGGTGGGTCGGAACGCTATTGCGCCAACCTGGCACGCGGCCTGGTGGACCGTGGTCACGACGTGACGGTGATCGGTCGGTCGATGGACGAGGCTCTCAGGCAGGAGCTGTCATTTGTGCCCGTCGAGGTGCCGCGTGGTCCCTCGTGGCGAGCGAACCGGATGTTTGCACAGCTCTGCGGAGCGGCCGCTGATGAGGGGGCCTACGACGTCGTGTACGGGCTGGGACGCAGCCTGGGTCTCGATGTCGTGCGAGTCACCGAGCGGCTGCAGGCTCATTGGATCACGGTCAACTACCCCGGCCTGCTGGGACGCTGGCAGAGATGGAATCCGCGGCACTCAACACTGATCGATCTGGAACGGACGATCTACAACGATGCGAGTGTGCGGCGGGTGATCGTACAATCGAGCGTTGATGCCCGTCTGCTGAGCGACCTCTACGGTGTCGCGTCTCAGAAGCAGCAGCTGATTCCCAACGGCGTGGATCTCTCGGTCTTTCACCCCGAGGTCGTCAGGCACCGCCGGGAGCTGCGGCAGGAACTGGGGATCGCCGAGTCTGAACTGCTGCTGGTCTTCGCCTCGATGGACTTCGCCGGCAAGGGGCTGATGACCGTCCTTGAGGCCATGGCCGCTTGTCGGGACGGCGGTGTGAGGGCATCGTCGTGGCGGCTGGTGGTGCTGGGTGACGGTCGGCGATCCCGTTTCGAGCGACGAGCCCAACAGCTGGGGATCGGTCACGCGGTCTGGTTTGGCGGGCGTCGGCCTGACATCGCGCGGTTCTACGGGGCGGGCGATCTGTTCGTGTTGCCGACGGTGTATGAACCCTTTCCCAACGTGAATCTCGAGGCGATGGCCTGCGGGTTGCCGGTGGTGACGTCGAGCACTGCCGGAGGTGTGGACCTGGTCGAGCCGGGCCGCACCGGATACCTGGTTGATGACCCGGCCGACAGCCGTGCGCTTTCGGCCTGCCTGGCACAATTCCAGGCACTCTCGTCTTCAGAACGTCAGGCGATGAGCGAGGCGTGTTGCCAGGTGGCCTCGGCTCGATCCTTCTCAGCGACCGTGGCGGCCACCGAGGCCATGTTGATGGAGGTGCATTGCGAGAAGAGCAACCTGGCCGGGAGTCGGGTGGCATGACGGGTTCGGCCATCGTGACCTGGGATGGTGGCCGGCTGGCGGTCAACCGGGCATTCGCCTCGGTGCTGGAAGCCGCCGGCCTGACGACGGTGGCAGCCTTCATGGAGTTCGAAGGGGGCGAGTTGGCCAAGCGGGCCGTCGTCGACCGTCGAACCGATCGGATCCGGCTGGCCGGAGATGACAGCGAGTTCGTGGGATTCCTGAAGCGTCATCGACGTCCTCGCTGGCGCGAATACCTGAAGGCCTGGTTGCGGTTGACTCGTCCGATGCTGGGAGCCCGTGCTGAGTGGGAGGCGATCTGGCGGTTTCACGAGTCGGGGTTGCCGACGATGACGCCGGTGGCCCTGGGCGAGTGTCGAGCGGGTTCGTTCGTGCTCACCGAGTCTCTCGAACCCGGCCAAAAACTCTCGGACCTCGCCGCAGAACCCAGTCTCGAGGCACCCAGCCGACATCGGCTCGTTCGGGAAGTGGCCGACCTGGCCCGCCGCATGCACGACGCGGGCCTGCACCACCAGGACTTTTATCTCGGCCACCTGTTGTGCCGGATCGACCAACCTCACGAGCCGGTGTACGTGCTGGACCTGGGCCGTGCCCGTCGCCTGCGTCGGCTGGGAAACCGCTGGATCATCAAGGACCTGGCCCAGTTACACTACTCATCCAGGCACCTGACGACGACCGATCGGCTGAGGTTCTTGACCAGCTACCTGGGTCGCCGGCCCGTCGATGCGGACCGGGGGTTCCTCCGTCGCGTGGCACGCAAGAGCAAGGCGATTGCCGAGCATTCTCGCAAGCACCGGCTGTAGCTGCCGGTTTGCGGACTCGAGCAGCCCGGGTCAGACCCGCGTGACTTCCTGCGACATCTGTTGGAGTATCATCCCCGGCACGACTCGATGGTTGCCGGTCAACTGCCAGCGCTCGACCGACGGGCCGACGTTGATCAGGATCAGCGCACACAGTGTCACCGTCAGCGGCACCAGGTACTCCACCGGCCATCCCATCTCGAGCAACCACGGTGGCAGGAACCGGGCCACCAGCACGGCACAAAGCGGAGCGACGATCACCAGGTCGTAGCCCGGAATGACCCAGCGGAATCGCATCAGCCGCCCGAACAGGTTCAGAGGCGGCAGGTAGCCCCAGCAGTAGACGAACACTCGCGACACCGAAGCCAGGATGACGGCTGAGACCAGCATGTGGAACATGACCGTCATCTTCGGGTCGCCGTGAGTTACATCCGGCCACGAGCACAGCGATGTCATCACGTCTCGGTGGAACATCGCATCATGCGTGACTCCGATCACCGCCCACACGATGCAGCCGATCAGCAGGCCGAGCAGGATGCCGTGGCGATAGCTGATCCTCATCGGCGACTTCTTCGGGCTCACCCGGTCGAATGGCCAACCGAGCAGCTTCTGCCGCGCTTGCTCCTGCAGATCGTCGTACGACTTGAACATCAGTCCCCGCTCGGCAAACCAATCGAGATTCCATTCCTGAAAGCGACCCAGTGCCTTGCTCAGACCGACCCACGCCAGCAGGTAGACGGCCACCGCAATCGGCAGCGACAGCCAAACGAAACTCATCGTGCGAATGACCAACGCCAGTCCGAACGCGATCGCGTAGCCGAAGTGCTGCGAACCCTCCATCGTGAACGTCGGTGTCAGCGGGATGAGGTACGCCAGCACAAAGGTGAAGATGAGGGCCGCGACGGCGAAGTGGTGTGAACCGGACGAGCTGCTATGGAGCGTGAACAGCAGTGCCAGCGTGCCGACAACGACGAGATCCTGCCAGACCAGATGCACCGGTCCCAGGGGCAGCGGTTGCGGGTGCTCCCACGGCGTCACCAGCAGCCATTCGCGGTACGCCAGTCGCCAGAACGGATGAAACACGATGGCGCGAAACACACCGTACGCCAACACGGCGAAGGTGATCAGCGACAGGCACAACGAGTGGAATTCGTGAGAATCTGCTCTGAACCCGAGCAATTCGGATCCGAAATGCACGGCGTTGATCAGGCCGTACACGATGGCCAACAGCACGATCACCCACATCGGTGGCAGGACGACTCGCAGCCAGGTCCACACTGCAGCCAGTAAACCGATCACCGTCGGTCGTCCGCAAAGTACTGCTCGATGTTCTCCAGCGTTTGTGAGAAGACAAGTTGCTCGAGCATGTCGCCGAGCGAACCGGTGGATTCGGTCTGCTGTCGCATCTGCTCGAGTGTTCCATCGAAGGCGACGGTGCCCTCGCGGAGCACGATCAGCCGATCGGCCAGTTCCTCGACAAGTTCCGGCACGGGAGTCGACATCACGATCGTTCCGCCAGCATCGGTCAGTCGTTTGAGAACCCGTTTCAGGGCGAGGATCCCCGAGGGATCGAGTCCCCCGGAGAAGGGTTCGTCGAGCAGCAGGATCGGCACCTCGGTGATCAGTGCCGAGCAGATGGCGACTTTCTTCTGCTGTCCGGCCGAGTGAGTGCGGATCGGCGAATCGGCCAGCCGGTCGAGCTCGAACAGATTCAGCAATCTCTCGACGTGATCGATCAGCCGGTTTTCATCGATCTCGTACAGCCGGCCGACCGAGAGCAGAAATTCGCGGCCGGTACGGTTTCGCGGCAGCCACGGGTGGTCGGGAAGGAAGACGACCTCGCGGCGGATGTCGCGTTCGGCATCGATCGAGGACCTGCGTCGCCGCCCGCCAATCTCGACGTGCCCCTTCTGAGGCTTGAGCACTCCGGCCAACGCCGAGAGCAACGTGGTCTTGCCCATCCCGTTGGGACCGAGAATCCCGACCAGTTCACCGGGTTGGATCGTGAGGTTGACGTCGCGGAGCACGGGCTTGACGCCGTAGTGCTGCGTGATGCTGGTAACGCAAATCACCCGAAGTCTCCGACGCTGTGCTGATCGGTGCCGGCCGTCCGCTGTGCCCGTCCCTGGAGATCGTCTTGAGTTAATACCTGTGAGCGGGACCCAGCCGGTATGATGCTACTGGCTGTCTTCGGCTCGGCAAGTAAGCGACCTCGATTGCTTGCCGGCCCTCCAGGCAGCGAGCTCATGGTGCCAGGGATTCGTTGGCCGGTTCAATTGGCGGAGAGCGCGAAATGGGGGACAGCGGGAATCTTCGAACATGGGTGAGCCTGCCTGTCGCAGGCCTGGTGTTGGCTCTGTGTACAACCGGCATGGCTGCGGATCTCAGGAAGGATGCCGTCGCGGTCTGGGACTTCAGGGCCGGGTCCGGCGACGTCGTTCGCGACATCAGTGGCAACGGGCATCATGGCAGGATCGTGGGTGCCAGCTGGGTTTCCGGAGCGACCGTCAGCGGCTTGGCATTCGATCGGTCGCAGCGCGACTACGTGATCGTTCCCGATTCCGAGCGGCTGCACATTCAGCCACCGTACACCCTCGGTGTCTGGTTCCGCACAACCAGCTCGAAGAACAACGCGACCTACCTGCTGAAAAACGGCGGGACATTCACCGGGTGCGGGATCTACTACTACGGCGACTCGAGAGCGATGTACATGGACGCCAAGGGGGTCGACCAGAAGCTGTATCACATCGGCGGCAGCTCGAAGATCCTGCCCGACGGTCGCTGGCACCACGCGGTGGCCAGCTGCGGCAACGGCAAGCAGCGGCTGTACGTCGACGGAGTGGTGTTTGCCGAACGGGATATTCCCGGGGACCTGTCTCTGAGCTACGGCGGCACGACGGGGATTCACATGGGTCGCTGGCTCGGCAACGGGCACTTCGACGGCACGATGGGCAAGGCCTACATCCTGAAGAGAGCGTTGACCGAGACCGAAGTGCGGGCTGTGTATGCCGAGGAGCGCAAAACGTTCAACAGCGACGTGACGATCCCCCCCACCTCCGGCGGGCCCCGGATCGATGGGCGACTCGACGACGATTGCTGGCAGGGTCGGCCCGCGATGGATCACTTCACCCTGCTCGACTACGACGCCAGCAGGCCCTCCACGTCGACCACGGCTCACCTGAGCTTCGACGGCAAGCATCTTTATCTTTCCGCACGATGCGAGTACCCCGGCCTCTCGACCCTCGTCGCACCCGTGCGACCTCGAGATGACCGAGGTGTCAAGAATGACGATCGCATCGAGCTGTTCATCTCGACCGGCAGCGGCTCGTACCATCACCTGGTGCTGACGGCCGCCAACGTGTTGCTCGATCGCCGCTGCGTGTACCAGATCGAAGGCGCGGGCTATGCCCCCGGCGGCTTTGCGAAGTTCGACGCTGACATCTCGTGGAACTGCGACCGCATTCAGACGGCGACTCAACGAGGCAGCAAGGCCTGGACGGCCGAGATGGCGATCCCTCTTTCGGAATTGGGGGGAGTGAAGCCGGGGACCAGCTGGCGGGTGAATGTTGTGAGGATCAACCGGCATGCCGGGCAGGTCAGTTCGTTTACGCCGTTGTATGAGCGTCTCGATCAGCCCGAGG
>Ga0310124_10001873_pt1 | contig 14555 bp, 10 predicted proteins | sample CB11b_AW_Bot5_MG_FD_203507 | JGI IMG/M metagenome (GOLD analysis project Ga0310124, IMG submission 203507) | Marine microbial communities from Western Arctic Ocean, Canada - CB11b_AW_Bot5 | ecosystem: Environmental > Aquatic > Marine > Oceanic | place: Canada: Western Arctic Ocean | collected...
GGTTGTATCAGGATCCGAGAGTGATGACTCACGGACGCCAGACGATCAATCCGATGATCGTGCGGTGGACGTACTTGAGCCTGATTTTCACCTAGTGACGTTACCAACAACGTTACGGATTCCCCATAAACGTTTCGCGTTTCGTCTTACGCATCGGTTTTCACGTCCACTAGATTCCGGTCCCGGCTACGGAAATTTACTAGAAGACTTTTTTGGATTCGATTCGCCCGCGTTTATTGGTCTTGAACTGCGATATGGTATCGCTCCTGGCACGCAGATCACGGTGTATCGAAATAACAATCGCAATATTCAATTGTCTGGGAAATACAACTTACTTCGCTCGAACAGTGCGGATGGAGTGGGCCTTGATGCCTATGTATCTATCGAAGGCATGAATAATTTCCGGCAAGACTATTCGCCGGTGTTCGGCATGATCGTGTCAAAGCGTGTTGCTGATCGCGCGACCCTTTACGCGCAGCCGATGTGGATCGGGAATACAAACAAGTTGTTGTTGCATCCAGAGCCGAACTTTCGTTCTGATAGTAAGAATGCGCTGCTTGTCGGACTAGGTGCACGCCTCCGTATTCGTGGCTCGACGAACGTAATCGTCGAGAGCGCCCCTCGAGTCTCGGGATTTGCCAATGGCCAGCACCAACTGAGTTTCGCCATTGAAAAGGTCCTCGGTGGTCATGTATTTCAAGTGAACGTGTCGAATGGTCTCGGTAGTAGTCCTGCGCAGATTGCTGGTGGTGCGACCGGAAATGACTGGTTTATCGGGTTCAATATTGCCCGCCGGTTTTATTAGTTATTCTTTGAGACTGTTCAAATAGTTGACGATATTCCAGATGTTCTCATCGGTAATTCGACCTTGCCATGGTTCCATGTAGTAGTCCGGTGGGACCCCGTTGCGGATAGCGTTGAAGACCTCGCCGTCGAGGCACCCCTCGTAACATTCTGTATCCACGAGGTTTGGGGGCATCACGTCAGTTGGTGCTGGCCATTGGCAGTCACCGGCACGGTAAACCAAAGAGGTATTACCAACATATTGATGATTAAGAAGGGGGACAAGTAACTGCGCATCCAGAATCTCCTGAATAGTTAGGTTTTGGGCCGGCACAGTATAGTTGGTCTTCTTTAGGAATCAACCATTTGAGTCCTGTTAGAATCTTCGATTGCTTATTAACTTTCTAAATCAACCAACTCAGTTCCCTATTTGTTTTTTGGATTCGATAAAGATTGTGGTGAGGTTCTTTGTTTTTTCGTTGGCTGGATTGTTGATGTGGATAGCAGCAGCATCCGCGCAAACCAATACTGGTGCGATTGGTGGCGTTGTTCATGACGGGTCAGGGGGAGTCCTTCCTGGTGCGACCGTGATAGCGACCCATGACGGCACCGGGTTTTCTGTTCAGCGGGTGACGGATGTTGACGGGCGATTTTTTCTTTCAGCGCTGCCGATCGGAAATTGGCAGGTCACAGCAGAACTACCGGGGTTTCGTCGTGCCGTTCAAGATGGTGTCACCGTGCAGATCGGGCAGACGCTTGATTTGCGACTGCGACTAGAGCTTGGGCAACTCACGGAAGAAGTGACTGTCCAGGCTACAGTGCCACTGCTGCAGAGTACCAATGCCGAGATCAGTGATGTTATAGACAACCGAGAAGTCGAACAAATTCCATTGAACGGACGTCATTTTCTCCAATTGGCTCAGCTTAGTGATGCCGTTGTGATTCCTCCTGGAGGGACTCGCGGGGCGGCATTGCAACAGGCAGGGCCTCTGCCAAACGTGGGCGGGCAACGTGCGGGGCACAATATTTATATGTTGGACGGGTTCAAGGTTACCGATGAGCTGTTCAATAATTTGGTGATCAACCCGTCTGTCGATTCGATTCAAGAGTTCAAAATTCAAAAATCGATGTACCCACCAGAATTTGGTGGAAAAGCCTCTGCGCTGATCAACGTTGCCACAAAGACCGGAACAAACGAATTTCGAGGAAGTGCGTTTGCATTTGTTCGGGATGAGCGGTTCGATGCGCACAATTTTTTTGATCCTCGTGATACACCCGTGCCACCGCTTGACCAGCGGCAATTTGGTGGGTCATTCGGAGGCCCCGTAATTTCGAACCGCACGTTTTTGTTTTTGAGTTACGAGGGACAACGAATCGATCGGGCGTTAACGAAGACATTTTCTGTGCCGACATCCGCAGTGCGGAACGGAAATTTTAACGGCTTTGAACAGCTATGTGATCCGTTGACGCGGAATCCTCAGACTGGTGTATGTGGGTCGTTTTTTGGGAACAATCAAATTCCTTCAAATCGGATCGATCCACTCGCTTCACGGTTTCTGCAGAAGGTTCCTCTGCCAACGGAGGCCGGTGAGGTTCAAAACCTTACGTCAATTGAGCAGTTGACTTCTGATGTCGATTCACTCAGCGTCCGAATCGATCATCGCTTTGGCCCGAATGATCAGATGTTTGGGCGGTTTAGTACTTTCGATGCTGGTGATGTGCAACCGTTTGGCACGAGCGTTCAACAGGAAGCTCTGATTCCAGGCTTTGGACGAACGCTTGGGACGAAGACGCGTAATTTGGGGTTGAGCTATACCCGTACCTTGGGACAGTCCATGCTCAATGAAACACGTTTTGGATGGATGGACGTTGATGGTGGCCAACGAAGCCTCAATCGTGGTGTGGATTTTTCGGGCGACGTTGGTCTCGAAGGGGTAACACGTGACCTGCGTGATATTGGATATCCACAGATAGATACAGGTGGCTTTTACAGCGCGATGGGTGACCCAGCTAGTTTTATCTATCGACGCAATACGCATTTTGAGTTGTATAACAATTTTTTCATCGACCGTGGTGCGCACAGGATGAAGTTTGGCGGTTATCTATTTCACCTGAAGTTTCGTCCGGAAAACCCTGAGAGCGCTCGCGGGCATTTCCTGTATACGGGGCAGTTTAGCGGCAACCCGTTTGCCGACTTTCTTCTCGGGTATCCAGTTCAGGCTCGCTCGGGCATTGGTGGTCGTGGAAGTGAAGATGCGCGAACTAACTGGCTGCATCTTTATGCGCAGGACGATTGGCGCATGAAAGACAACCTGACGGTTAATTTTGGATTGCGGTATGAGATTAACCAACACATGTACGATGTTGATAATCGGTTGTCTTCAATTGATTTTTCTGTTCCAGGCGCTCGTTATGTCATTGCCAGTGATGCGAACGGTAATATTTCACCTTCGGCCACCGAATTGCTTCCGTTGATTCCTATTCCTTGGGTGCCGTCATCAGAGATTGGCTGGGACCGTAGTTTGCTTCGCCCAAGCAAGAAACGTTTTGCTCCGCGTTTTGGGTTTGCTTATGTACCAGACGGAGACGGGAAAACTGTTGTGCGCGGAGGGTACGGAATCTTTCTGAACCAATGGGCATATAGCGTTCAGACGTCGTTCGCGCGCAACCTGCCGTTTTTCTATCTTAAACAGGTCGATATGCCTGTCACCCAGTTTGTACCCACGTCTAATACGAGAACCATATTGTCCTCAGATCCGACAGGTAGTGTTGGCGGATCTATTATGGACCATGACTATCAGGTTGAGTACACGCAAACGTGGAGTGGTGGTGTCCAACGAGAATTGATTCCGGGAACGATTGTTGAAGTGTTCTACATGGGGTCGTATACGCTTGGCGCCGACAACTCGACATTACATAATGTGCCTCTTCCTGGGCCGGGATCAATCAGTAGTCGTCGAGACGTACCAGCATTGTCGGGGATTCGTGCTATCCGGTTTGATGGTACATCGATCTACCATGCGGTAACTTTTAAGGCAGAGCGTCGCTTGCGGGACAATCTGGCCTTGAACACGGCGTATACGTTGTCACGCTCCCGCGATGATGCATCCAGTCCTGGCGCGACCGCCTTTGAGTCCAATGTTCCGCAGAATGTCCGCAACATTTTCCCGGGTGAGCAAGCGTTGTCAAGTTTTGATCATCGCCATCAGTTTGTGGGTAGTGGCAGCTTTGAATTCCCGTCTCTACAAGGTTCGGGTGGATGGCAAGAAGACTTATTTGGTAACTGGAGGGTTAATGGTGTGGTAACCCTCCAATCGGGTGCGCCTTTTACAGTCAATCTTGTTGAAGACCGTGCAAATATTGGCGCGGGACCGGCTCAACGACCAGATGTCGCAGGCGATCCGAATTTGCCGGCAGACCAACGTTCGCCGGACCGATGGTTCAACACAGATGCATTTTCTCTTCAGGAACCATTTACTTTTGGGACATCACCTCGGAACTCTGTTTTTGCACCGAGTTACGCGAATGTTGACATGTCGTTACAAAAAAGCTGGTATCTACGAAATGGGAGTCGGCTTGAATTTCGGTGGGAAATTTTTAACGTTTTCAACAGAGTGAACTTTGATGTGCCTAGCCGGTTTTTTGGGTCACCGAACTTCGGCCGGATTTTTGGTGCGTTGAATGCCCGAGAGATGCAGTTTGGAATGCGGTACTCGTTTTAAGGCAGATTTATTGTGACGTCTACTGATGTAAAAAGGTTCGCGCGGGAAGTCGGTTTCGACTTATGTGGTATTGCTCCAGTTGATTCATTTCCGGAACTTTTGTTTCTTGAAGATTGGCTTGATCGTGGATATGCGGGAGAGATGCGCTATATGGAACGAACGAAACGCCGTCGGAGTGACGTACGGCAAGTTCTGCCGTCAGCGCGTTCCGTGATCGCATTGGCCACGCTTTATAACACAGACCGACCGTATTCGACTGAGCAGAACAATCCGGATGAAGCAACGATTTCACGGTATGCGTGGGGAGAGGATTATCACGATATTTTGAAGCAACGAACAGAGGAGCTACTGGAGCGACTGCGAGATGCATCGAAGGAATCATTTGATGCGCGTTGCTATGTTGACACGGGACCGATTCAAGAGCGTGTCTACGCGCAGTACGCTGGATTGGGGTGGATTGGTAAGAATACCTGTCTCATTCATCCGGAGCAGGGCTCATGGTTTTTTTTGTCTGAAATTATTACGAGTTTGTCGCTCGAAGTGGATACACCTCAATTGGATCAGTGCGGTACTTGCACGTTATGTCTTGAAGCCTGCCCCACTGATGCGTTACGTGAACCGGGTGTGCTCGATTCCACCCGTTGTTTGTCCTATCTGACTATTGAATTGCGAGGTCCAATTCCGGATTTGCACCGTCCAGACCTTGAAAACCACGTATATGGTTGTGATATCTGCCAGGATGTGTGTCCGTACAATGCGGATCCGAGTACGTCGAATGATCCTGCGTGGCAGCCACGCCCCGCGTTTGATCGTCCGTCGCTCGTGTCACTATGGAATCGAGACGATGCCGATTTGGCTCAAGAACTCAGCAACAGTGCGATGTCACGAGCAGGTGTCGTTGGATTACGGCGAAATGTAGCCACTGCCCTAGGGAATACGAGTAATGCCAAGTCGGCCGAAGAGTTGAACAAGTTGCGTAATCCAAGGGAGGCATCGTACGACGATCCGACGGTGGCGGAACATGTTGCATGGGCTCAGGAACGACTTGGTAACCAGTCCAATACGTAGTAATCATGAGACAATAATCTGTATTCATTTAGATCTTTATGCCGACCTTGGAGGCTTCTCAGTCGCTTGCCCCGTCGCTTCTCGTTGCAATGCCCCAGATGCAAGATCCGAATTTTGAACGTAGTGTGATTCTTCTTTGTGAGCACAATGCGGACGCAGCGTTTGGTCTTGTCTTAAATCGTCGGACGGATACTCCGGCATCTAACGTGGCACGTCTAATGCCACCGGTATCTTCGACTTCTAGTTTTGCTGGCGAAAAAAAACAATCCGGCTTGGAGCTATGGATTGGCGGTCCTGTGGAACCTGAGCGGGGTTGGATCTTAATGGGTTCTGAGCCGGCTGATGTGGAAGCTGTTCAAGTGTGTGACGGAATTTTCCTGTCGACGTCGTCAGAGCTGTTGCGTAATTTACTTGAAGGGCCGCTCCCTCCGCGGACGCGACTATTGACTGGGTACGCTGGTTGGGACGCAGGTCAACTTGAGGCTGAGTTGGCGACTTCAGCGTGGCTTAATGCCGAGATTGACCTCAATATTATTTTTGAAACGCATCCAAATGAAATGTGGGACGCGGTTATTCGTGGGTTGGGTGCGGACCCAGCGCTGCTGAAAACAGGCGGTGCAAGTGTTCATTAGTCGTGTCGGGTCTCTCGTGTAAAAGATGTTGCAGCCTCAGCGCACGTGACTTTTCGTCGAAGGTTTCGCGCCTTTTTTACGGTTCGTACCTGTAGACAACGCCATTCCTCATTACAAAACGGATTCGTGACATTGCGGTGATATCTTCAAGTGGGTTGCCATCAACAGCGACCAGATCTGCGGTGAATCCTTGGGCGATTTGTCCTAAGGTATCTGCAAGCCCAAGCGCACGTGCTGCGCGCGAGGTTGCGGATACGATTGCATCCATGGGGTCCTGCCCACCGTCTCGTACGCGAACAATGAATTCTTCGAAATTTCGCCCGTGTGCACCTGCAACAGCATCGGTACCAAAAACAATTTGGACGTTTGGGTTCTGGATGGTTCTCGTGAACGTAATTAGTCCTCGTCGTCTGGCTTCGGCCATGAGCGCAAAGCCTTCCTCCGTATAATTTCCGATGCCGAGAAATCGGTCGCGGTACTGTTCGTAGTTGTCATACAACAAGCCAAGGTGTGAATCGAGATAAGTGCCTTGATCTGCAAGCAGTGCGATCGTCTCGTCGTCGTAGCGGTTGCCATGTTCGATAGATGTGCACCCGGCACGCGCGGCCGAACTAACAACTTCTGAGCCATACGCGTGAACGGCGACTCGAAGTCCTTGCGCAAGACCTTCCTCGCATGCTGCATTAAGTTGCTCGTCACTCAATACACGTCCACCACCGTCACGAATACTGGCAGATGCGAAGACCTTGATTACATCGGCACCCTCTGATTTCAGTTGCCGGATTCGAGTCCGAATTGCGGCCGCATCGCCGGTGTCGATCGTTATCGGCTCTCGCGAGGTTAGGATTCGTGGCCCCGGCAGATCGGTATGCATGATCCAATCTCGAAGCTCAGAATCAAGCGGACTGCCAAGGCTTTGGACCGTTGTAAATCCAGACATCAGTGTCCGATAAGCATTTGAAAGACCGTAAATAATTGAAGTCGAGGTCGATTCGTTTTCCGTTGGCCTGTGAAGTTTGCCGTCGCCTTCGAAGTGCGACATTAGATGTACATGGGTGTCGATCCAACCGGGCATAATTGTTAGGTCTGACAAGTCATAGGTCACGCTGCCGCGTAGCGAATCGATACGCGTAATTTGATCGTCTGAAATAAAGATTCGTGCGTCACGACGAGTGTTGCCGGTTCCATCAATCATGAGACCAGCACGGATGGTCGTTGGAGTGTCTTGCGCGTAACCGACCGCGACGGAAGCGAGGCCGTAGATGATGGTAAGCCCGACACACTGAGTAAGAACCCGTCTGGGGTTGAACGATTTTGTGAAAGACCGTCGTTTCATGTCAGTCGTCCTGATGGGGGACGGGACTGTCCCGTTACACGTTCATTTCGCCGTTCGTTCTGTGCATTACGTTCGGCATTTCGTATTTCAAGGTTAACTTGTTCGTCTGCCATGCGATGGTATTGCGCGAGTCGTTCAGGAGACAGGTCGCCGTTATCCTTGGCCTTCCGTACATTGCATCCTGGTTCTGTTTGGTGTGCGCAATCTCTAAAACGGCAATCGGTTGCCAGTAAAAAAATATCTTCAAAAGCGCGCTCTACGGCGTGGTCGATACTCCACGCAGTGAATTCCCGCATGCCAGGTGTGTCGATGATGATGCCACCGGTCGATGCAACGATGAGTTCACGATGAATGGTCGTATGGCGGCCTCGACTATCTGATATGCGTACCTCTCTCGTACGTTGTCGTTGTTCGCCCAGTAGGCAATTAATGATGGACGATTTCCCGACACCGGAAGAACCAAGTAGTGCAATAGTGCGGCCTGTGTTTAAGTAGCTGCCAAGCTGTTTGATCCCAGTTGCTGTCTGGCAGGAATTGGTGTGGATGGTGACGTCTCCAGAGATTTTTTGCACCTCTAAGATGCATTGAGATAAGTCTTCTCGTAGATCAGATTTGTTTAGAACAACGATAGGTGTTGCGCCACTCTGTTCTGCGGCTACAAGATAACGTCCGATACGTCTCGGATTAAAATCGGCGTCTAGCCCTGCGACGATAAAAACAATATCGATGTTGGCCGCGATCACTTGCTGTGTCGTAGGTTCTCCGATAGCTTGTCGAGCAAAACAGCTACGTCGTGGGAGAATCGATTTGATTGTTGCATGTTGCGCTCCATCAATAAGGTTGACGGCGACCCAGTCGCCTACGGCGGGTAATTCCGCTTGAGTTTGCGCAAGATAGCGCATCCGTCCTGCGGTACGGGCGAGTAGTTCTCCCTGATCAGATAGCAGGCGAAAAAAATGATTATGTTCAATTTCAACGCGGGCTGGAATGAGCGACGAGTTACCAAGTGCTTCAAAGTCAGCTAAAAACTTCTCATCCCAACCGAGGTCGTGAAGCGTGAACTGAGGGTCTGGCATTAAGTTAAAGGTCGCCCATTCATTTATTCGTACCGGCAAGCGAGATGTGTCATTGCGTTAGGGGGATGTCGTCGTCGTGTCATTTCAAGCGAATAGCCTGCAGGATGGCTTTGTCGATAGGTGTGAATTGCTTGTTCTATAGGAAGAAGTCATCGTTAGGGCAACGTCTTATTGCGTGATCATACGCCTGACGAGGGATTAGCGGGCGCCATACTTGTATCCCAGAGAAGCGGGCGAGACTCGCTAGCGGAGGCGTCGCTCCTTTGTACCAGGCCATGTACTCCGACACCGAGTAATCGTACTGGCTGATGCGCGGCGTCGGTTCGATCAACTAAGCTCTGAGCTCGTCTCGCAATCTGACGGCCGTCGTTTATTGCGGTGGAATGTGTATCGTTACGCGTAACGGTTTTGAAGTCTGAGTACCGTACTTTGAGTGTCACTGTTCGAGCATAGAGATTTTTTTGCGATAACCAGTTCGCATTAGCAAGCGCCATACGTTCGATTTCAATCCTGATTTCGTTGAGGTTACTTAAATCTGCTGCGTAAGTCCGCTCTGAACTATGAGATTTTGCTGATCTGTTGGCCACCACGGGCCGGTTATCGACTCCGTGAGCAAGCCGCTTCAGTGACGCCGCTTGCGATCCAACGGCTTTCCTTAATTCCGTGTTGTCAATGGTTCTAAGGTCAACAAGACGTTTAATGCCAATCGTCCGTAGTTTTCTCGCTGTGACAGGACCGACACCCCACAGGGCCTCGACTGGGAGTTTTTGCAGGAAAGTCTCGACGCGTTCGGGTGCGATTACGGTCAAGCCATCTGGTTTCTTCCACGCGGAGGCGATCTTTGCTAGAAATTTATTTGGAGCGACGCCTGCCGAGGCCGTTAAGCCGGTTTCATGCAAAATCTCAGCCTTCAGTCTTTTGGCCACAGTTGTGGCTAGTGGCTCGTTCCAGGTATTTGTGGTCACGTCGAGGTATGCCTCGTCGAGTGATAATGGTTCGACGGCAGGAGTAACTATTCTAAACAATTCAAAGACTTGTTTTGAGACAGCCCTATACTTTGCAAAGTCAGGTCTGATAATTATTAATGATGGACAGAGATGAACTGCTTTTGCCATCGAGAGAGCCGAGCGGACTCCAAGTACCCGCGCTTCGTAACTCGCCGCGGCCACGACGCCCCGTCCTTCAGGCTTTCCTCCCACGGCTACAGGCTTTCCTTTCAGATCGGGTCGGTCACGTTGTTCAACCGATGCGTAAAACGCATCCATGTCGACATGGACAATCCGGCGGATAGGTGAAGCCATTGCGAAAGTCTACTGCTATGGTTATTGCACCAGTGACTAAGGATAGTAACCAACACGACAAGAAAAAACGCCTGACAGTGGGCTCCTGGGATGAAGCCCGTGCGTTGATGTGGCGTTATCGCTACCGGTTGACACTCGGTCTTGCCATGATGCTTGTGAGTAACTTGGCTGCACTCGTGTTACCGGCTATGTCCCGTTACATCATTGATGTTGTCGTTCCAGAGGGTCGCGCTGAAGATCTGCTTTGGCTCGCTGGCATTGGCCTTGCGGCGGCTGTTGTTCAGTCAGTGACTGGCTTCGGATTATCCCAAGTACTGGGTGTGGCAGCTCAGCGTGCGATCACCGAGATGCGTAAGCAAGTGATGACCCATGTTTCGAGACTGCCTATCAACTACTTTGATTCAACGCAGACGGGAGTCTTGATTTCTCGCATCATGACTGATGCTGAAGGGATTCGAAATCTTGTAGGCACTGGACTGGTTCAACTTGCAGGTGGTGTGGTAACTGCAACAATTGCTCTTGCTTGGTTGTTCTATCTCAATTGGAGGTTAACGACTCTTACCCTGGTAATTCTCGTTGTTTTTGGGCTAACTATGGCTGTCGGATTCTCTCGATTGCGACCTGTATTTCGTGCACGCGGAAAGATTAACGCAGAAGTTACAGGGCGGCTCGGAGAGACACTTAGTGGGATCAGAATTGTTAAGGCGTATGGTGTTGAGAGACGGGAACAGCTTGTCTTTACTCGTGGTGCGCATCGGTTACTTCGAAATGTTGCGAAAGCGGTGACGGGTGTTTCGGCGGTGACTTCTGTTGCGGGATTGGTCATGGGGATGATCGGTGCCCTCATGATAGTGCTGGGTGGTCGTGCGTTGATTAATGAGACATGGACGACTGGCGCGTTATTGCAGTACATCATTTTTACTGGACTCGTGATTGCTCCGGTTATTCAGATGTCGTCGATTGGTACGCAGATTACTGAGGCTCTTGCGGGTCTCGACCGCATACGAGAGATACGGCAGCTTACGACAGAAGACGAAGAAGACGCATCCCGTGAACCACTTAGTACGCTTAGGGGAGACGTTCGAGTTGAGCACGTCTGTTTCGAGTATGACCCAGGTGTGCCTGTGCTGAAGTCAGTGTCTCTTATTGCCGAACCTGGAACTACCACCGCGCTGGTTGGTTCCAGCGGGTCCGGTAAAAGTACGCTTCTTAGTCTAATCATGGCATTTAATCGCCCGACATCAGGTCGTGTATTGGTGGATGGTCGTAACCTCGATCAAATCAGATTAAGTGACTATCGGGAGAACCTGGGGGTGGTGCTTCAGGAAAATTTCTTGTTTGATGGCACGATTGCAGCGAACATCGCGTTTGCCAATAGAAATGCGACTCTCGAGGAAATTCGTACAGCTAGTCGTATTGCTCATTGTGATGAGTTTATTGAACAATTTCAGGTTGGCTACGACACAATCGTTGGTGAACGTGGCGTGAAATTATCGGGTGGTCAACGCCAACGAGTAGCGATAGCTAGGGCAATTCTTGCGGACCCTCGTCTTCTTATTCTTGACGAGGCAACTTCGAGTCTTGACAGTGAGAGCGAGTCACTCATTCAAGATGGATTAAGAGCGCTTTGTCAGGGGCGGACGACATTTGTTATTGCCCATCGCCTTTCTACGATAAAAACTGCTGACCAGATTCTAGTGCTTGAAGGTGGTGAGGTGATTGAAAGAGGTACTCACGCTCAACTTCTAGCGAAAAAAGGTCGATATACACAGTTGTATGAGAAACAGTACGGACTTGAGAGAAATCGATTTATCAACCCTGGCGAGGATTTCACCCCAGATCTGCAACGAGATGTAGAGAGGGTCTAGATGGTTATAGGATTAAGGCGATGACAAAATTCAGTGTGCGCGGTCTAGTGACGATGAAACTTGTTACGCTGTTGCTGGTAGGCGTAGTGGCCGCACGGACCAGTAATGAACAAGGCGTTGGCTCTATACGGGGCATAGTCACGGTTGTTGACAGCGTTGATACCACGCTGCGAATGGTTGACGTTACAGCAGACCAGTCGGTTTGCGGAGAACGGGTCGAGGACAGAGTGGTAGTCGTTGATCCATCAGGTGGTCTCGCAAATGCGGTAATCATTGTGACTGGTGTCCCATGGAATGACACAAAGCCTGAACCGGTGATCAATAACTCAGGCTGTTACTTTGTTCCGCGGGTACAGGTTGCGGCGACACGGTCTGTCATCATGCTTACGAGTGAAGATGATGTGTTACATACGACTCATGCGTATGATGATCGGCAGCGAACGTTATTCAATATCGCCATTCCGGTCCCAGGCCTTGAAATAGAGAGACCATTGCGTCGGCCTGGTCCTGTACGTATTGAATGTGATTCACATGGATGGATGCGTGGCTGGGTGTATGTTACCGACGATATCGGAACCGTCACAACAGGCAATGGGCAATTCGAACTCACAGGCATTCCCGCTGGTTCTTATGAATTGAATGTCTGGCATGAGCAGTTTTCCGGTCAAAGCCAGCAGATTACTGTTTTGTCGGACGGGCAGACCGAGGCGTCGTTCACGCTGCAATAAAAAGAGTTAGCCTGGTCGTTCAGGTTGCCACCTTAGACCAAAATTTAGAATGCGCTGTAGAAGTTCTTCGTAGCTAATGCCAGCTCGTTCTGCTGATTGGGCGAAGTCTTCGCCAAACGCAAGTTGTGGATTGGCATTGGCTTCCATCACAAAGAAATTCCCATGAGCGTCAAGACGAAAATCCATTCTTGCATATCCACTCATTTCGAGTGCGCGGTAGACACGTTTCGAGACACGTTGGATCTGGTCAGAGAGTGTTTCGGATAGATCAGTCGCAGCATTGGTCTTAATTTCATGTTTCTTTTGATACTCGACATTCCATTTAACGCGGTCGGTCGCAATGCGATGCGCACCGTCAGGTAGCTTCGATAGGTTGATTTCCAAGATTGGGAATACCTGCAGGCGTTCATTGCCAGCGACACCAACATAAAGTTCACGTCCATCGATAAATCGTTCAGCAATCGCATCGGTTCCAATGGACTCATGAATAAACTGCACCCGTTCACGCAACTTTGTTTCGTCTTCGACGACCGATGCTTGCGAGATGCCGATGGAGGCTTCTTGTGTCAGTGATTTCACAATTACTGGAAACTCCAATTTGTGCGGACGCTTGATGGCCAATCCACGTTTAAACACCGTGAAATCTGGAACACGGATTCGATGGTAGGCCATTAGTTTTTTTGAGAGTGCTTTATCTCGCGAGAGTACCATCCCACGAGGATTGCACCCTGTGTAAGGGAGCCGAAGTAATTCGAGGTAACTAACCACGTTCATATCAAAGACGCCGACTTCGTGGAATGCCTCCATTAAATTAAATGCAATGTGTGGCTGGAAGTCGTCGATGGCTTGTCTGATGAGGCCGAGATCATCCTTGACGCCGAGCTTGCGAACGTCGTGTCCGATGTCTTCAAGTGTGCTTGCGACATCAAACTCAGTTTTCCATTTAACTGTAGCTAGGTCGTGTCCTGATATGTCATCCGGTGGCACCATGTAGTCGTGCATCAACGCAAGCACACGAAGTTTCTTCATAGTGCCACTCTATGGCGACCGCCGTGGAGATAGTTCATTGTTTGCACGGTAAGTAATACCGTGAAATCAAGCTTTGCCCGTTCCTCAGATGTTGTGAGTCGAAGATTGAGCTGTTTGCAACGAGCAATCATATCTTCGATTACTTGGTCAATTGTGTATTGATAACTTGATGTCCAGCCTCCGACAAGGCGTCGTACATCTCGGCGTATTTGCTTTAGAAATTGCGCTGCAGGTTGATTGTTTGAGAATTCAGCCGCATCCGAAAATAGACGACGTAAGTCGCGGTCGTAGAAATCTGGTCGGTCAATGCCGTAGTGCGCCCGTTTTGTTTCATAGTGTTGGCGCAATGTTTTTTTGATGCTGGACAACGGCTCAACAGTTCGAGTGGTGGTTTCTATTGGTTGCCGTTTTCTGATGTCACGCATTAGGTCATGCATATAGTCGAGCTTCTTTAATGCTGGCCAGTCAGCGTACCGTTTTCGCCAGTCCGCCTTGGGATCGAGCCACACAGCAAATGTTTCAGCGAAGTCTTCGTCTGGATGACTTTGGGCGTACCACGAGTCCAGGTGGAGGACGAAGCTCTTGCTATACGGTCGAGGCGTGTAGTACTCCGGGTAATCGTCTGAGGATTTACCAAAAAGATTTTGTCGACGGCGTCTTCGTTGGAGCCGAAATGCATTGTCTATGGCGTGTCCGACTTCATGCCGAAGAATTTGAAGACACCACGTTTTGGTGCCTCCTTCAACTTCAAGCATCTGATTCATTTCAAGTTTTGCAAGGCGTGGATGTGCAAGATAGAACGGAATAGCGACCCCAGTTACGCCGTCAGGGGTAAACCAATCGTCGGATAGCCAAAAGTGCGGACTAAAGTCAATACCATGTCCACTAAGTTCTTTTCTGACTTCACTGATGCGGCGTTCAAGGGGTGTACCGTCGATGCTGACGCCGAGGTCGCACATGCGGACATCCAAGAGTTTGTCGTCCGGCCAACTTACCCAGACAGGCTTTCTCT